>ENA-UOOK01003500-UOOK01003500.1-fermentation-metagenome-genome-assembly--contig:-NODE-3500-length-17796-cov-5.912970_pt1 | contig 17796 bp, 14 predicted proteins | sample MGYA00245777_ERZ724023 | MGnify/ENA primary metagenome ERZ724023 (study PRJEB28704, sample SAMN03018312) | fermentation metagenome | biome: anthropogenic terrestrial biome; feature: soil; material...
AGGTCGTCCACCTGGCCTGTGGCCGGGCGAACGATGATGCGCGGGTCGATGAGCCCGGTGGGGCGGATTATCTGCTCCACCGTCTGCAGTGCGTGCTCGGCCTCATAGGGGCCGGGGGTAGCGGACACAAACGTCACCTGGTGGATGCGCTGCTCAAACTCATCAAACATCAGCGGCCGGTTGTCAAAGGCCGAAGGCAGGCGGAAGCCGTACTCCACCAGCGCGGTCTTGCGCGCCTTGTCCCCTGCGTACATGCCGCGGATCTGGGGGATGGTGACGTGGCTCTCATCGATGAAGCAAATGAAATCCTTGGGGAAATAATCCAGCAGCGAATAGGGCGGGTCGCCCGGCTGGCGGCCGTCAAAGTAGCGGCTGTAGTTCTCAATGCCGGTGCAAAAGCCGATTTCGCGCAGCATCTCAATATCATAGCGGGTGCGCTGCGCGATGCGCTGCGCCTCCAGCAGCAGCCCCTGCTCCTCAAAGTACTCGATGCGCTGCTGCAAATCGCGCTCAATCTGGTTGATCTGCTCTTCGCGCCCCTCCACCCCCGTCACGTAGTGGGTGGCGGGGAACAGCGCGTAGTGGTTCACCGCGCGCAGCACCCGGCCGGTGGTCAGCTCAAACTCGCTGACGCGCTCAATCTCATCGCCAAAGAACTCCACCCGCACGCCGTCCTCCTTGTGCCCGGCGGGGATGATTTCGGCCACGTCGCCGCGAATGCGGAACATGCCGCGCGAGAAGCCGATGTCGTTGCGCTCGTACTGAATCGCCACCAGGTGATGGAGGAACTCGTTGCGCGGCATCTCGGCCCCTACGCGCAGCGATACGCACATGTGTTCGAAATCGGCGGGGGAGCCCAGATTGTAAATGCTCGACACGCTGGCGACCACGATCACGTCGCGCCGCTCGATCAGCGACGCCGTGGTGGAGAGGCGCAGCCGTTCGATGTTTTCGTTGATGCTGCAGTCCTTGGCGATATAAGTATCGGTCTGGGGAATATAAGATTCAGGCAGGTAGTAGTCGTAGTAGCTGATGAAATACTCGACGGCATTCTCCGGGAAGAACGCCTTGAATTCACTGTAAAGCTGCGCCGCCAGCGTTTTGTTGTGCGACATGATCAGGGTCGGGCGGTCGAAACCGGCGATCACGTTGGCCAGGGTAAAGGTCTTGCCGGAACCAGTCACGCCGAGCAGCGTCTGCTCGGAATTCCCCTCGCGCAAGCCGTTCACCAGGGCACGGATGGCTTCCGGCTGGTCGCCCGCCGGCTTGAAATCCGATTTCAGCTTAAAAATACCCATGCCGTGATTTCCTCAAAAGAAAAAACTCCGGTCCTGAAGGGCCGGAGCTTTTCGATGGTTTCTGAAACGTACGCTTAACGGAACAAGCGTTCGTACTCTCCGACATTCTTCTTGTCGATCAGTACATAGCGAACGCCGAAAGCCGCCTGCGGGTCACGCGGAGGCGCATCTTCGGTGAACTTGGCCTCGGGGCCGATCGCCACGATGGCATTGATCATGTCATGATTGAGCAGGTTGTCATAATTACGCATGTCGAATGCGTTCAGGAGGAGCACCTTCGGGCGGTCCTTCTGGCTCCACAGCTTCATCTTGGCCGCGTCGCGGGGAAGGCCGATGCTGCTGATGACCACGCCGCAATCCTTGTGGGTGGTCAGAGCTTTATCGAAATCGGCGGCGGTCATCATTTCAAAGAGCGGCATTTCCATGCCCGGTTCCATTTCGGAACCGCCGGAACGGCCGGGAAGGACCAGGGTATCGGTTTCAATGTCAAGGTTGCTGCCGGCGCCGGCCTTCAAGCCGTCCGTGAGAATCTTGGTGCGGGGGTTGGTGGCATAATCGGTTTCCAGAAGGACCAGTACTTTCTGGCCGGGGAAATTCTCCTGAATGTATTTGCCGAGGACGAAGCCCTGCGCTGAATGATAGCGGTTTTCATACTCCTGATAGCGGTTGCTGGCGCTTCCAAGGATGTCGGTTTCATAAAGAATGCCGATACCGCATGCAATGACAACAATCAGCAACCCGATGGCGATGGGCTGGGCAATCGGACTGGTTTTCTGCTTTTTGGAACAGACGATCATTCCGATCAACGCAATGAACATCACCAGTGCAATTAAAACCGTTACAAAATTCATGTTTTCCTCCTTGTTTTTGTTACCGGCTTATTTTTCATCAATCAACTATAATAAATCTTGCTTGCTTTTCCGTAAATTCCAGTCGGAAACGAAAAAAAAGCTATTTTTTTATATGCCAAATCGCCCGAAACACCGTATTTCCGACAATTTCAAGACTTTCGGCCGATATTTTATCCATGCTGTCGGCATCCGTATGCCAATACGAATTTGCCGGGCCATAATCAAAATCAATCAGGTTCACCGCCGGAATCCCCTGTTCCAGAAACGGAACATGATCATCCAGTACCACCTGCGCCGAACGGACGAAATACGCACCGTATCCGGCGGCTCCCGCCGCCGCCAGAACCTGTCCGGCCAAGCCGTCGTCGCCGTTCCGCGGGACGGTCACCAGCAAATCCCGGTCGCCGACCATATCCACGTTGATCACGCCGAGGCATGCCTTCCGGTCGGCGGCATTCATGCTTTGCGCATAATGCCTGCTGCCGAACAACCCGTCGCTCTCGGAATAAGCGATCATACATTCTTCCCCGTCAAAAAACACAAACCGGACTGTAACCGGCAACTTTCGTCCGCCGCGCTCCAGCGCCCGCATCATCTCCAGCAGCAGGGCGGTTCCGGACGCACCATCGTTGGCGCCTTCGAATGCCAGCTCCCCCAAATCCTTCAAATCGCAATGCGTACTGACGATGACAAACCGGTCCTCCCTGCCCTTTACCTCGGCAATGATATTCCGGAACAGGATCCCGCCCTTGGCCGTCTGCTTGCGGAAATCCTGAAAAAGTACGTTCGCTCCGGCGGCGCGCGCTTCTTCCGCGATAAACTCCGACTGCTTCCGGTAGGCTTCCGTCCCGGAGCAACGCTTGCCGAACGCCACCAGCTGTCCGGCCAGTTTCAATGCAGAAGCTCCGTCCACTGTCGGAGGAGCTTCTTTTTCATTCGGCCGGCACCCTGCCAGGGTCGCCAGCAACAGCGCCAGCGCCGGCAGCAGCCAAGGCCACCTGTTACTGTTCGGCACGGAACGTCGGCAGTCCACGGGACACCGTATTTTCCGGGAAGAACGGCGAACCGTCCGGCTTGATCAGGCGGCAATGGAGGAAGATCAGCAAGTTGGTCTTGACGTTCTGGGTGTATCTGGACTGGAAAAAGCGTCCGAGTACGGGAATATCGCCAAGGAATGGGATTTTGTCGTCGATACTGCTGAAAGAGTCCTTGATGATTCCGCCCAGGACAATCGTTTCGCCGTCCTTGATCGTAATGTTCGTATCAATCTGGCGTTCTGAAATGATGGCTCGTTTCATAACCGTGCTCAACGTATCGTCGGCGTCAGCCTTGTAGGTATAGGAAGTCCAGCCGATATGGTCGCGGATCAACGGGCCGCCGGTAATATTGATCGTCTGGGCGGCAAGGTCCACCTGCGGCTGGACGGTCCAGGTCACCCCCAGCGACTGTTCTTCGAAGTCCGGACTGCCGGCCATGAAGACCGTGAACGAAGTACTGGAATCGTTGCTGGCGTTGTGGGTTTCTTCCGTCGGATCGCTGTACTCTTCGGGGAGGAAGACGATACGCACCATCTTGATGGTCGCGGGCTGGTTGTTCATGGTCGTAATACGGGGAGACGCCAGGATGTCTTTGTTGTCGGCCTGGTCCACCGCGTTCACCATCATGTCAAACTGAAATCCGTTCACCGAGCGGCTGAACGAAAAAACCTGGTCCATACCGGAATATTCACTCACCGACAAACTGCGGAGAAGGGTCGTATCGTTCGGCCCGAACTCCAGCTTTCCATTGCTGGACTGCCCGTCCGCAATCGTCCGGGAGAGGGTGTAGTTGAAGCCGAGTTCCTTGAGGTCCGTCTGTTCGATTTCCACAAATTTCGCCTGAATCTGGACGAGGGGATCGACCTGATCGAGTTCTTTCAGGACGGCTTCTTCAATCTTGTGCAGATTTTCGAGCGTATTGGTCGCAATCAGGCGACTGAGTTTGGGGTCGAACAGGACGCGGGCGCCTTCCGGGAAGCGGACGCCGCGGATCGTGAAATAACGCTTCAGTTCCTCCGGGTCACTGCCGCCGCCGACCGAAGCCAGGGCAGCCTGCTCCAGCGGGAAGACCCTTGTTTCAAGGTCATCAAGCGGAATATTGTGCGAAGCAACCACAACCGCGTATTTTTCCACGCGCATTTTCAGGTTTGCGGCACGGCAAAGGAAGTAAATCGCTTCCTGCAGCGTTTTGTTGGTAAGGGCGAAGTTCAGGGTTGTTTCGCTGGTGGCGGCAGGGCCGTCGTAAGATTCGCTTTCCGTGTTCAGTCCATTGCCCAGATTGGGAACCATGGTGGTGTCCACTGTTTTCGGGGCGGCAGCCGGACGGGCGCCGTCCTTGCTGGCGTTTTCATCCAGAAGCGCCAGGCGCAGAAAAATATTGACGCCTTCGCCGTCCGGGTCATGAACTTTGCTCTGCTCGCGAATATATTTGATCGCGGTGGGAATCGTAACGTCTTCAAAGTCGATACGCGGAATAATGATACTTCTCAATTTCTGCTGAATCTTGTTGTCCGGCAGATCTTTCGGCACCTGTTCGCTCCAGATGCTCTTATCAACGTCAATCTCAAAAGCCTTGATCGGCAGCGCCCATTTCCACATGGCCTGAACGGCATATTCCATGTTTCCGGTCTGGTTGAAACGATCTTCGCCGGCCTTGGTAATCCGCGCATTCACCGCATGTTTTCCCTGAACGGCTTCCAGTTGGAAAGGGTTCAGGATCAGAATTTCATCATATTTGGAGCGGGCTTCCACCAGCCGGTTCTTCAGGGCCAGGAGCCTTGCCTGTTTCAGCAGGAGCTGAATGTTGTATTCGCGCTCCTCTTTATCTTTCAGCAGACGGCTTTCCTGAACTTCAAGTTCCCGTTCGGCCGCTTGGCGGAGCTTTTCATAACGTTCGATTCTCGCGTCGATTTTTTTCTTGTGGTCCGGATAGATCAAAGCCGCTTCATTCAATAATTTAATCGCTTCGTTGAAATCCTGTGTCGCCGCTTCTTTTTCGGCTGCCAGAACCATATCTTCCGCCCAGTTGAAATAACTTTTGGCGATCTGTTCGCGGCAGTCGGAAATCCGTTTCCGGAAGACCTCATTGTTCTCCCCTTCGCCAAGGGATTTGTAAACCGTAATGGCTTCCAGATAATTATCCACAGCATCTTTATACTGGCGCTTGAAAAATCCTTCGTTCCCAAGTTCGAAATACCGGAGGGCCCGCGCTTCGACTTCCTGGTAAACCGTTTGGGTTTTCCGGATATCCGCCTGAATGCTGGATACCAGGTCACTCTCCTGGGCGGAAATATTGACCCCGATGACCCCGAGAGCAATCAAGCCGAATGTTCTTATGCTATTCCGTATCATTCAATATATCCTCCGTGTATTATCGATTGAAATTCGGCATTCCGCGTCCGTCCTGATTCGGGCCGGGGACAGGTTTACCGTCTGTATTGACAAGTCTGGTCGTCACAAAAATCAACATATTGGTCTTTTCCACCAAAGCCAGCTGGCTGCTGAAAAGCCTGCCGAGGACCGGAATCTCTCCGATGATCGGCCATTTGTCGTTGCGGTTGATGTTCTGGTTCTGGATCATACCGCCGACAACGATGGTTTCGCCGTTGTAAACCTTGACGCGCACGTCGATCGAACGCTCGGAGAAACGCGGCATTTTAATGTCGGTATCCTGAGAACGCTGGTCCACCTTGGTGCCGTCCGCTTTCGTACGCCAGGTCTTAATGGCCACCGGGTAAATATCCTCTCCGAGGAACGCCATGATAACGGGCTGGAGATGAAGTTCAATCGTAAAATTGTCGGGGCTGACCACCGGACGCACGTTCATCGTAATACCGATTTTACGCCCTTCGCCCCAGTCCGGGGTCGGCGGACGGATGGAAACGTTGTTCCCGCTGATGGACGTTTCGGGTTCATCCCAGTCTTCAGCATAGTAACGCTCTTCAATCATCTTGATCATGGCCTGCGAACCGCTGCTGGTCAGAATTTTCGGAGCCGATAAGGTTTCAGTACGAGTATCCTGGGCAATCGCATTTACGGACAATGACAGGTTCACATCCATGCCTTTTCCGAAAATCGAATCGCCAAAGTTCGGGAAAATCTTAAAATCGTTCAGCAGCTTGTAGCCGGAGCTGGAAAGGTCCGCCGTTGACGCAATGGCGTTCGGGTTGTCCGGCGAATAATAACGCAACGGATTTCCCTGCCCGTTTTTGTTCACCGACCAAGTCTGAGTAGCTTCGGTTCCGCCTGAGGTGCCGGGAATATTGAAAACCCAGTCAAATCCGAGCTCATTGACGTCTTTCTGGTTGATTTCAACAATCTTCATTTCAATCATGACCATCTGGAATTTAATGGAATCCAGCTGGCGAAGCAATTCATCGGTTTTACGCAAATTTTCGATGGTATTGGTCACAATCAGTTTCCCGCTGCGCGTGTCATAACCGATCGAGGCATCCTCGTTAAACGTAATACCGCAACGTTCAAAATAGGCAATCAACGCCTTGGGATCGATTTTATTCCTGCTGCCCGAGTCGGCGGCAGCATCTGCCGCCGCGCCGAAATCCATACCGCCGCCCGGCGCAGTTCCAGCAGCAGCGCCGCCGGCGTCACCACCCTCCGGGGTTCCTTTGATATTGGAAATCAATTCCGGGCTGATATTGAAATACCTCGTTTCCATATCGTCCACCTGCCCGATGACAACCGTGTTCTGCTCCATCTTGAATCTCAATCCAACCAGTTTGCAGAGGTAACGCAACACTTCACTCAGCGGAATCCGTGAGAAGCTCATCGTCACCCTCGGCAGCGTAGCAGCCACCACGTTATCAAATCCGGGAATAATGCTGATATTATTCTGTTCAGGATCATTGCGCTTGGCGCTGCGGTCGAGATAACGAATCACCGAATAGATGTCGGCATCGTCAAATTCCACGTTCTGGAAAATAATCGATTCCAGTTTCGAATGCGTTTCAGCCGGGGAAACCGTCTTCACCTGCGGGGCAGCCGAAATCGCGCGCTCCGACACTTGAGGCGGCACGCCCTGCACCCATTCCCAGGTATTGTAGGCGATCATGCCTTCCAGGTCGGTAGCGTGACGGTAAAGACCGTATTTATAAAGCTGGCGGTAACATTTTTCCAACAGCCGGTTGGCGCGGACGTTGAAAGGATCATAAAGGTAGATTTCCTCCAGCCGGTCACGCGCTTCGTCATAACGGCGGTTGTTATAGAAAACGGTGGCCTCGCGATACAGTTTATCAATCTGGCGCTCCCGTTCTTTATGCTCGGGGCTGAATACTTCAAGAGAGGTGTTACGGGCAAATCCCTTGCCTTTCTGAGCTTGGCGGCAGAGATCAATCATTTTTTGAACCGCTTTACCGCGCCGGGAATCAATCACCGCGGCCTCGGAGGCGAAATTAATGGCGTCTTCGAAGTTCTCGTTCTGGAATTCGGACTGTGCACGCTCCATCAGATGCCCGGACCAGTCCGCACGGAACTTGGAGAGTTCATTATCAAGCCGACGGCGAACTCTGGAGGCATATTCGCCGTCCATTTTCTGCAAAGTCTGCTGGGCGTTGGAATACAGGCTGTTCGCTTCGCCGAACTTTTTTTCGCCGGCGGCCGTACGTGCTTGCGCCATCGTATCTTCAATAGCCGTCAGTTCTTCCTTGTACTGGCTGCGCAATGTATTGATTTCATCATTCAATTTTGCATTGTCGCCTGTATCCTGAGCATTTATCGGCACCAGGACCCCCCCCGCGCAAACGAAGCAGAGCGCCAACCGCCATACAGTTCGCAAAGCATCAGCTTTCTTGAATTCCATAGTCACCATCCTTAAGCATATTTATATCTTATTTTTTCCCTTAAAATCCCGGTATCCCCTGCATGGCAGGGTTATTGCCGTCAAGTTCGGATTGCTTTTTATTCAATTTAAAAAGCGGCTTGTCACCAATAACGCCCTTCCGATTTCTGGACGCAATCACCGTTACGTCTTTCTTATCCATGTCAATGTTCCGCACCGTGTATTCCTCTACCCCGGTCAACTGATTGCCAATCCGGAACCGTTCGTTCATTTCCACGCCGAATTCCTTTTCGGTGGCAATATCGGTCAGGAATGCCTTCGGCAGTGGAGAATAAGCGACTTTGCCGACCTGCATGGTCACCCGCAATTTATCGCTGTCTTCCGATTCGCAGACGATTTTCGACTCATCACGCTGAACTTCGACATTGCCGTCTTTAATCATCTTGACGTCGTAAATCACATCGACAATCCGGTAACGGCGCTTTGATTCAAGGTTGATCGAATCGCCAAGCATCAGGAACCGGGTACGGGTACCGCCGTTTGTATTGATCTGAATATCCCATTTATTCTTATCCTCGCCGACGGCAGTCACTTTCATCAGGACCGGGTCCAGCTCGAAGGGACGGATTCCGGAGATATAAAGCCGTTTGTACAGCAACGGGCGACTTCTCGGATTCTTCAGGTCGGTCCCTTCTTTGAATTCAAAGAGGTTGCTGAAACCATCCCCATCCATATCATCGTCCGCATCAGACGGATCACGCGGATTCAAGCCCAATTTTTCTTCATCGACATCCGGAATACCATCCGCATCCATATCACCCGGGGGGGGCGGCGGCGGCGGCGGCAACGGCGGGGGCGGTTTCGGCAATTCAGCGTTGCAGAAAGGGCATTTATTCACTTCATTGAAATAGTAAAGAGGCGTGAATTTCTGGCAATGCGGGCAACGCGCCACCGGTGCCATAATCAACATATCGCTGAAAAAAGGCTGATTGTCACGGCTTTTCGCTTCATCCCATTGCGTATTCCGCATGAAAGCGACATCAAAATTAAAATCTTCCGTCTTGAAATCGATATTGTACATATCTTTCCAGTCCGCCTTGCGCGGCTTGATTTCAAGGTCTTCTTTCTTCAGTTCATCGGCGGATGAAATAATCACGACCAGATAAATCATGGAAAGCCCGAATAAAAACAGCAGGCATGCCAGAATAATCTTTTCATAGTGTTTGGCCAGGAATTGCAAAGTTCGTTCCTCCGTTATTTCATCTCTTCATTGACATAGACCACATAATCGACCGTGAATTTGGCAATCACCGGCACAATATCGCCACCGAACACGATTTTGGCATAATCTTTTCGCTGGTGGAACGGCTTGGCTTTTTCAAGCTCCGCTTCACGGCGCAACCGCGCCAATTCCTGATCTTCCCTGGACTGTTCGGTCCCGCCCTGCGGGTGCTGCTGTTGTCCCCGGGGCGGGCGACGGGAAATATTCGCCGGAGCCGCAACAGGCACCACTTCGCCTTCGGCCTCATTCCCCATCAGCAACGCCTGGGCTTCGGCCTTAAGCAATTCGTCCAGCGTATCGGTCTTAAGCTCCAGTTCAATATCCTGAATGATATAAACACGACGCTCGTCAAACGCCTTGTTCAGGCTCGTCATCAATTGACGGATAGCCGCCATGCTGCCGGCCACCGTAAACTGAAACCGGTAATACTGATAATTGCCTTCCACGACGGGCTGGGCAATATGTTTGCTGAAGTCGGTCAAGGCAATGACTCCGGAATCGGCAATCCGGTGCGCCAGATCATCGACAATCGTCCAACTGTAGACATAATTCGGAATCTGTTCACGAAGAATTTTTTCGTTCTGCGGAAAACCGAACGTGGAACCGGTGCCGCCGATGACGTTATTTCTCCCCCGTCCCCGGGTTCTGTCATCGCCGATTTCCCGGTTATCCTCATGCAGGGTATCTCTCAGATAAAAGGAAATTTTCTTCTGGTTATTGAAATAATCGATCAGCCTGTCACGAGTCGCCTTGGCGAAGGCTTCATATTTTTCAGACTGCAATGACAATGTCCGCTTGAAGCCGAACGCCTGCAGGAAAATATCATACAGGTTTTCTTTTAAATTTTCCCGGCTGCGCTTTGCCACTTCCTCCGAGAATTTCTTCAGCCCTTCCTCCCAACGCTTGTCGTAATCGCTGAAATCGACACCCAATAATTCCTTGGATTTCAGTTTGAACGAAATATAGATCTGGTCGCGCGCGGTTCTGGCCCGTTCCGCCTCCCAGAATGTATTCAATGCCTGATTGAAACGCGCCAGCTTGTCGCCGTCGGACAATTCTTCGCCGTTGTCGCCTTTCAGACCGGCGAGAAGCTCTTTGACAAATACCATTTTGGCGTCATAAAACGGATGCCCGAAATAATGCTGGATCTCCTTGACTTTCGCGCCGTACCCCGCGATATCCTCGCGAATGAAACGGTCGTTGCCGCTGACGGGAGCGGGGCGCTGGGAGTTCAGGTTATCGATTTTCGCCACCATTTCCTGAGTCTGCTTGATGTAATTCTGCATCTCCGCATGTTCCATGATAATCAGAGTCAACAGAAAAACCACGATACAGGCTGAAATTCCCAGGACGCCGAACAATACAATATTCTTTTTAATGAATCTCTTATCCATGAATCACATCCCCCGTTACATTTTCACCGGATTTTTCAGCTTGATTTTGATTTTGAAGGAAGTGACGTTGTCTTTTCCTTTGGGGCCGATAAAATACTTATCGACATACCCCACCGCATCATCCGAGTTTTGAAACACGGTCGTTTTCAGAAGTTTTTCCATAAACGCCGCTTCATTCAGAATATCTTCACGCATAACCAGGGAATGCCCGACCAGTTTCAATGCATCATAGTCTTTGGATTCAGCCGGTTTCTGTTCACCGCCAAAACCGCCGCCGCCCATGCCGGCCCAAGGATCGCCCGGATCGAAGGAAGTTCCGCTTTTCTGCTGCTGAACTTCCGTCGCCGTGTTGAACAGCTTGACGGACGAAAGCCACATGGAATCAGGTATTGCCTTTTGAAGCTCATTGAAACGCCCCGGGATAACCGTCCGCTTTTTGATGACCCCGAGCGCACTGTCGTATTGTCCCTTCAAGTCTTCAAAATCGCGGCGCAATCCCTGGACGGCTTTCACCATCTTTTCCGTATTCTTCACGGCGGATTCCGCACGCTGCACCTTGGTTTTATCGATGTCAAGGCGCTGGCCGACACCGAAATAGAACACCAGCAGACAGAAGATGACCGTCACGCAGGATATATAGAGATAAGGTTTTTTCCGTTGGAAAGCACGCCGCCCTTTGATCGAGTCCGGCAACAGGTTGATTTCAACCGGACAGTTGGTTGCCGCCTGCAGGGCCGAACCGATCAGTTCCGAGAACATCGGAGCAACGGTATTCAGGCGGTTCTTATCCACATCCTGGTCAATGTCAAGAACGGTAAACGGATTCAGGTAGTCAACCGGAATCCGCAGTTTTTCCTCAAAAAATCGATTGGTATATTCCATCAGAGAGCCGCCGCCCGCCAGAAAAGCACGCCGCGGACGGGTACCGCCGTTCTGCGAACGCCACATGGTGATCGTCCGGTTGATTTCGCCATGCAGTTTGGTCATGACGTTACGGGCGATCTTGGAAATCGTGGCGGCCACTTCCGACTCCGGTTCCTCATAAGCTCCGCCGAGCGCGACAAAACCGTGACGGCGTTTCAATTCTTCCGCCTCGGGATTGCTGATATTGAACTCTTTGGCAATCTGCTGGGTAATCATAAATCCGGCAATCGGAATCACGCGGATAAAAATACGGCTGTGGTCCACAAAAATCAGGCTGGAGCAACGCCCGCCGATATTCAGGATCATATCGCAACCCTGTTCGCCCAACTGAATGGCGCGGGCGGCGTTGTAGGAGGCGGTGGCGGCAATTTCAATGGCAACCACCTTTTTGCCGTGGTCCTCAATCAGTTCGGCGATATCGGTCAACAAATCTTTCTTTACCGCCACGATCAGGGCTTCGATCTCTTCCGTGGTTTTTGGGGCGGCGGGTTCTTCAGGGGCTACAGGATTTTCGGGATCTTCCGGTTCCGCGTCCTGCTGCTCGGCCTCGATATTACGCACCACCAACTGAGAATCCCAGATCACTTCATTCATCGGATAGGGAATGATCTGCTTGGCTTCGAAGTCGATCACCCGGCGGATATTGCTCTTGTCGTCTCCCCGGGGCGGCAGTTTGCTCAACCGGGAAAAGGCCACCTGCCCGGAGATCGAAACCATCACATCCGTAGAGACAAAATGGTTTTCACTGAGCATCGCCGGGAAGATTTCGCTGAAACTCTGGTCCAGCGTCATTTCCCTCTGTTCGTCATTGTACTCCCGGACGTCAAAACGGAGCAGACGCATCCCCCCGCCGTCCGGAAAAATCATGAATTCAGCCATTTTCAGGCTGTCACCGCCAATATCGATCGATAAAATCGTGTTCTCTTTCTTGGCCATTGTCTAGTTTCCGTCATTGCTCGGTTTGATCATGTCATAAGAATCCATATCAATGAATCGCCATGGCGTTTTTTCCACCGGAAGGATCAGGTTCGGCAACCGGAGGACGGCCGCTACCGGACTGGACAATTGATCGAATACCCGGTTAATCTCGGTTTCTTTATCATTGGCGTTGCTGCCGGCGATCAACATTCCGATGACGGAATTGTTCCGGGTATTGGTGAACTTCACTCTGGTGTAAATTTTGAGTTTGCGGTAATTGCTGGCAGTCTGGTCGCCGTAGCGCTGCAGAACCTGCGGCGGAAGCATCATCATGGCCTGGTGGCGCCTACCGTCGAATTGAATGGCCCAGAATTCGATTTTCCCGGTGGCGTATCCCATAATCGATTTATTCTGGTATTTGGCGGAGAACATGAGCTCAACATCCATGCGGATATCATCCACCCAGAGGTAGTCCGAACCGTCTTTTACGGAGGGAGGGGTATAAGTGACTTTTATGGCGAGCCATTGAGAACTCAGACTGGGGACTTCATTATCATAGTTGCTCAGCACATAAACGGGAGTCGGCAGAAATTCAGTTTTCAATGTCATCTTGAAGTCGGATTTCCGGCTTTGGCCCCAGACGCTGAAACTCAGCACCCCTGCCATCAACGCCACAAAACATGTCTTATACATTCAGAATCCTCCTATTCAAATTCCAAGCTGCTTCCCGGTACAGTATTTCACATCAAATCAAAAAGCAAACAACAATGTTAAAATAAAGAACTATTTCACTTGGCTTCCGCCGCCTCGGCGGGCTGGACGGGACGCTCGGCCTGCTCGGCCTCAACGATCGCTTTCTCGACCTGAACGCCAAAGCTGGTTGAGCTCAATACACTTTCCTTTTCCGGAAGGTGTGACAAGACAATCGCCAAAGTCAATGTCAAAACAAAGAATATCGTGGTGAAAATCACCGTAAGTTTGGTCATATGCCCGATCGCGTGAGCACCGAAAACCGACTCGCCAAGCCCGCCGAATGTGCTTCCGAAACCGCCGCTCTTCGGCTGCTGCACCAGAATCAGCGCAATCAATAACAGCGAAATCACTATTACCAGTGTATATAACACAATCACAAATCCATTCATACTAAGCGTCCTGTTTTTCTGTTTCGTTAAAAGCTAAAGTGAGTTACTAATACAGCCGTTGCCAAAAAAATCAAACGAATTTTCATGGCAACGGCTGTAAACTGCATGATTTTTTCGGAATTTCTACGATTTTCCGCAAAAAATCAATCGTTTTCAGGCGATTGCGTTCTTGATCAGGTCGGCGAAACTGCCCGCTTTCAGGCTGGCGCCGCCAATCAGGCCGCCGTCGATATTGCGCTGGGCGACCAGAGAAGTCGCATTATCGGCCTTCATGCTGCCGCCGTACTGGATACGAACCTGATCGCCGATTTTTTCGCCGAACAGGCCGCGCAGACGGACGCGGATGAAGGCATGAGTTTCCTCAGCCAGTTCCGGAGTGGCAGTCTTGCCGGTGCCGATGGCCCAGACCGGCTCGTAGGCGACCACGATGCCGGGAACCTGTTCGGCCGGAATATCGGCGAAAGCGCCGTTGAGCTGCGTATCAAGCACTTTTTCGGTCTTGCCGCTTTCGCGTTCTTCGAGGAGCTCGCCGACGCAGACGATCGGTTTCAGGCCGGCGGCCAGGGCGGCTTTCAGGCGCTGATTGACGGTGCAGTCGGTTTCGCCGAAATACTGGCGGCGCTCGCTGTGGCCGAGAATCACGTATTCCACGCCGAGTTCCTTCAGCATGCTTGCCGAAATTTCGCCGGTGAAGGCGCCGGATTCCGCCCAATGCACGTTCTGGGCGCCGACTTTGATATTCGACCCGGCAGCCGCTTCAACGGCGGCCGAGATCGAGGTGAAAGGCGGGCAGACCACAATATCGCAGGCGTCGATTCCGGCGACCAGCGGCTTCAATTCGTTCACCAGGGCTTTGGCTTCCCGGGCATTCTGGTTCATTTTCCAGTTGCCGGCGATAATCACTTTTCTTGACATAATGTTACCTTTATGTGTTGCTGTGTTCAACCGTTCGCTCAGGCGTCGGCGAGGCAGGCCACGCCGGGGAGTTCTTTGCCTTCCAGGAATTCCAGGGAGGCGCCGCCGCCGGTGGAGATATGGCTCATCTTGCCGGCCAGGCCGCTCTGATTGACGGCCGCCACGGAGTCGCCCCCGCCGATGATGCTGACGGAATCGCTGTCGGCCACGGCTTTGCAGACGCCCGTGGTGCCGGCGGCGAATTTGGGCATTTCAAAGCAACCCATCGGGCCGTTCCAGACCACGGTTTTGGCCTTGGCGATTTCGGCGGCATAGAGTTCGATGGTCTTCGGGCCGATGTCAAGCGCCATCCAGCCGTCTTTGATATCATTGCCGCAGATTTCGGTGTTGGCGTCGTTGGAGAAAGCGTCGGCGATCAGGTTATCGACCGGAAGCAGGAATTTAACGCCTTTTTCGGTGGCTTTCTTCAGGGTGTCCTTGGCGGTTTCGAGCAGGTCGTCTTCGCAAAGCGAAGCGCCGATGCTGTGCCCCTGAGCCTTGAGGAAGGTATAGGCCATGCCGCCGCCGATCAGGATGGTATCGACTTTTTCCATCAGCGAAATCAGGACTTCAAGCTTGCCGGAAACTTTGGCGCCGCCGATAATCGCCACAAACGGCTTCACCGGTTTGGCCACGGCCTTGCCGAGGTACTGGAGCTCTTTTTCCATCAGGAACCCGGCCACGCAGTTGGCTTTGTCCATGAAGCCGGTGATGATCGCGGTCGAAGCGTGGGCGCGGTGCGCGGTGCCGAACGCGTCGTTGACGTAGATTTCCGCCAGAGAGGCAAGCTCTTTCGCGAAGGCCGGGTCGTTCTTTTCCTCTCCCTTTTCAAAGCGGACGTTTTCCAGCAGCTCCACCTCTCCATCCTTCAGGGAAGCGGCGATGCTCTTCGCGCTTTCGCCGACGACATCCTTCGCCATCTTCACTTTCTGGCCGAGAGCCTTCGAAAGATACTCCGCAACGGGCGCGAGCGAGAATTTGGGGTTGAACTCGCCCTTCGGCCTGCCCAGGTGCGAGCACAGGATCACGCGCGCGCCGCGGCCGGTCAGATAGCGGATGGTCTTCAGGGCCTCGTCGATGCGCTTGGGGTCGGAGATGCTTCCCTCGCCGTCGAACGGGACGTTGAAATCGCAGCGCACCAGAACGCGTTTTCCGGCGACGTCGATATCTTCGACGCTTTTCTTGTTCAGATCATTCATACACTCAGAACTCCTTTTTTTCGAACTCCTTTTTTCAGGGCTGTCGGACGCGAATCACAGATTGTTAAAGAATAAATAAGCTTTCCTAATTCTATCCTATTTTGCTAAATTTTTCAAGTGGAAGCGGGTATGGTGTGGTATTCTGTCACCACTGGAACGTGCGCGGCTTTCCTTCGCAGAGAAGGCCGGGGTAATTCCACTGGCGCAGCACCTCGTAAACGCCGATGGCGACGGAGTTCGAGAGGTTCAGGCTGCGGGCGTCGGGGTTGTCGAGCATGGGGATGCGCACGCAGGTGCCGGGGTTGTCGTGCAGCAGGCTTTCCGGCAGGCCGGCGGTCTCCTTTCCGAAAACGAGGTAGCAGCCGTCGGGGTAGGCGACTTCGGAGTGCGTTTTGCGCGCTTTCGTTGAAAAATAGTAAAAATTGCCGGTATTTCTTGTGAAGAAATCGGAAAGACTTTTATAGACGGTGATGTCCAGCAGGTGCCAGTAATCGAGGCCGGCGCGCTTGAGCCTGCGGTCGTCGATGCGGAAGCCGAGCGGCTCCACCAGATGCAGCCGCGCGCCCGTGAGGGCGCAGGTGCGCGCCACGTTTCCGGTGTTCTGCGGGATCTCCGGTTCCACAAGCACAACATTGAGCATGGGGGAATCTCCTTTTCCGTGAGAAATGCCGCCGGACAGGCGGCGCGAAGGGGGCAGGGATGCGGATGATGAACGGAAAAAACATGATCGGCACGATCAACGGCGCGCTGAAAGCGTACAAGATACGCCAGTGCGCGAGGGGCTTCATGAAGGGGCTGCTTGTCGGCGTGGTCGTCGCTCTGGTGCTCGCCGGGGCGTTCGGCGGCATGGTGCGCGGCGACCGCGGCTTCCGCCGCAGGGCGGAGCGCACGGAGCGCGACGCGCGGGAGCTTTTCGGCAATCTGCGCGAATTCTTCCGGTAGCGGCCTTTGCCGGGCGGTTTCAGCCGCCCGGCTTTCTTATGCCCACCGCTTATCTTACCATAATTTGCGCGCGGCGTACAGCCAGCCGGATGCTGGGCGGCGCCCCGGCGCGCGGAGCGGTGAAAGCTTTTCGTTTGGCTGGCCGGGAGGGCTTTGGGCGTCTCCCGTTTCTGAAAACAGGCCCCGCGCTTGAAAAACGCTCTCTGCCGGAATATAATGGTAAGCGCCGGGTTTATTATTGTAAGATTCCGGGCGTTTTATGCCCGCCGGAAAGCGCGCGGCGCGGAGCCGGAAATACGGTAAGCCATACATAAAAAGTGGAAACGGGAAGGAGCGGCCGACATGGAGGACGAGGCGCGGATCGGCGAATACTACACCGTGAGCCTGAAACCCTACGACACGGGCGGCGACGCGGATTCCAGGCTGGACGAGGCGCGGCGCGCCTACTTCGCCGGAAAGGCGGCGAAGGGCGTCTGCCGCGTCGTGGAGGACGGCAGGGAGGGGAAGATCCGCTATAAGCTGGGGCGCAACTGCTTCCGCTGGAAAAAGGTCTGCGGGGGGAAAACCCTGCAGGAGGCGTTTGCCGTCGCGGACGGCTGGCGGCTGCTGACGCACGACTGCGAGGGCCGCCTGCTCTCCTCCGCCGCAAGAAGATGCCCGAAGTGCACGGGGTCGAAGGTGCCCCCCATGATCCCTATTCGTCGAACCTCTTTCCGGCCACCTCGCACCGCCATGACCGCCTCCGTTCGCTACTCCATAGCCTTGTCGGGTTCAAAGACGAACTCCACATCGCCAATATATACCATATCGCCCTTTTTCGCGCCCCTCTCCTCGAGAAGCTCCTCTATTCGGAACTTCTGCACGAGGCGGGCAAAGTGCGCAATGGCGTCGTCCTGTTCGAAGTCGTACCGCTTCAGAATCCTCTCGAGCCCCTCGTGGACGACCCGGAAGCCCGACCCGTCCTGGAGAGCGACGATGGACACAGGCGTGTCTCTCGTCGAAGGGCGGGAGGGGGCGGCACGTTCCACCGTGAGGCGGGTCTCCCCCTCGGGGCGGGCGT
>ENA-UOOK01003502-UOOK01003502.1-fermentation-metagenome-genome-assembly--contig:-NODE-3502-length-17791-cov-92.773004_pt1 | contig 17791 bp, 19 predicted proteins | sample MGYA00245777_ERZ724023 | MGnify/ENA primary metagenome ERZ724023 (study PRJEB28704, sample SAMN03018312) | fermentation metagenome | biome: anthropogenic terrestrial biome; feature: soil...
GCTGGATTTTTAAGTGTGGTCTGGTTTGAAATCTTGAAATATAAGGGTAATTTGATGAATTATTAAAATATAATAAATATCCATCATGACATCTACCGAACTAAAAAAGGATATCATAACTAAGTGCCGTGAACTGGAAATCCCGCTGGTAGGATTTGCACCGGTGGATCGGTGGAAGAATCCCACAGAAGAACTTCCCAACAAGTTCCATGACTGGATACCCCGAGATTTCTGGCCTCAATCCATTTACCCTGAAGCTAAGACGGTTATCGTTATAGGATTACCAGTCCAGCTTCCCATAGTAGAAACTGCACCATCCATATACTACCACGAACTCTACCGTACAGTTAACGCTGCCCTGGATGCTAAAGCCTATGATATCTCCAATTTTTTAACCAGGAAAGGTTACCCTTCCATATATTTACCAAGGGATGGTTACGGTGATATAGAGGTTCTCATTAAAAAGCCCCTTGCTTTCTTTTCCCACAGGCACGCTGCATACCTGGCAGGCCTGGGTTCATTCGGATTAAACAACGTTCTTTTAACACCAGAATATGGACCTAGGGTTCGTTTTACTTCAATCTTCACCACCGCCGAGATAGAAGGAGACCCCCTCCAAGTGGAAGACCTGTGCACCCGCTGCATGGCCTGCTATAAAGAGTGCCCGGTAGGTGCAGTGAAGATGGAAGGTGAATTCCCCCCGCCAGTTGATAAAGTCAGTTGTGCCTTAAGGAGTAAAGATCTAAGGAAAAAGTACCTATCCCCATGCGGTATCTGTATAAAGGTCTGTCCAGTAGGAGAAGACAGGAAGGTCTTCAATAGAGAGGATGTATCTATATATGACGAAGATGAAACTCCTGGTAAATATAAGAGGGCTTGGAAACACCTGAAGAAGTATGGGAGTAAGGAATATTTAAAGTAGCATTATAAGATTTAAAAATAAATTATAACACATTATAAAAATTTAAAGGTGAATCACAACAATTGAAGTAACATTACTACAAGTATTTACTAAAGGCGATTTTTATGAATAATCTATTTGCAGACAGGATGAACAACGTTCACAAATCATTTATTAGAGAAATTTTAAAGGTTACCGAGAATCCGGAGATTATATCCTTTGCAGGAGGCCTTCCCAACCCAGATTCTTTCCCAGTTAAAGAAGTTCAGGAAGCGGTAACCAATGTCTTAACTTCTAACGGTGAGGAAATACTCCAGTACAGCACAACAGAAGGATACCAGCCCCTGAGAGAGTATATCGCTAGTAGATATAAAAAAAACGGATTAAAGGTACACCCGGACCAGGTTTTAATTACCAACGGCTCCCAGCAGGGAATTGACTTAACTGGTAAGATATTTCTGAATAAAGATGATAACGTTCTGGTGGAAAGCCCCACCTATCTGGCAGCGATACAGTCCTTCGGACTCATGGAAGCCCGTTTTAAATCGGTACCATTACTGGAGGATGGCGCTGATCTGGATGCAGTGAAAAGATCTTTAGATGAAAACAGGATCAAGTTATTCTATTCAGTTACCAATTTCCAGAATCCCACCGGCATCACTTACTCCCAAAAGAAGAGAGAAATGCTGGCAGATATATTAAAAGATAGGGACACCATATTTGTGGAAGATAATCCCTATGGCGAGATAAGGTTTTTAGGGGAAGACATTCCACCGGTTAAAAAATACCTGGATAGTGGTGTTCTTTTTGGCTCTTTTTCCAAAATTGTTTCACCAGGCATGAGACTGGGCTGGATAGTTGCTCCTGATGAGGTTATGGAAAAATTAGTAACAGCCAAGCAGGCCTCAGACCTACACTCCAACTATTTCACCCAGAGAGTGGTCTACCAGTATCTTACCGATAACGATGTGGATAAACATATTGAGAAGATTAAGGCTATGTACCGGGATCAGAGAAACCTGATGGTGGAGATGATAGAGGAATACTTCCCAGAAGATGTGAAAATCACCAGACCAGAAGGTGGAATGTTCCTGTGGGTCACATTGCCAGAAGATCTATCCTCCCTAAAACTGTTTGACCTGGCAATTAAGGAGAACGTGGCCTTTGTCCCGGGCAAAGCGTTTTATACCGATGATATGGGAGATAACACCTTGAGGTTGAACTTCTCAAATTCCAGTGCAGATAAAATAGAAGAAGGAATTAAAAGATTGGGCTCAGTAATTGGAAGTTTAATGAACCAGAAAAGACATAAATAATACAAGTATTTTATCAAATCTTCATAGGTATCTAATTATGTGGTATAATGGCTTATATTACCCATTTAAATCTGAATCCAGTTGCTCCCTATAATTTCGACTTAAGTGTAGGAATATTTTCATGGAGAGATCCACAAATCAGTGAATACGAAAATGGTAAGTTCTGGCAGGTTATTAGAGTAAATAATAAATTAATACTGGCAATTATAGAGGCAACCGGCACCATTGATGAACCAGAATTATCCATCGATTTAAATGCAGAAGAAAAACTTCAAAAAAAGGATATACAATCTGCAGAAAATACCATTAATACCATATTCAGCTTAGATTTTGATCTAAAAAAATTCTACAAATACGTTGCATCAGACCCGGTTATGTCTAAACTGACCCGGGAACTGCGAGGCCTTAAAAGCCATGCCACATCAACTATTTTTGAAGCACTTACATCCTCAATAATAGAGCAACAGATCTCTCTTATAGCATCCCGCAGCATAGAAAGACATATGATAAAAGATCACGGAGAAAAGCTTCAAATTGATAATAAAACATACTATGCTTACCCCACTCCAGAGTCACTATCAAAACTAACCAGAGAACAGCTCCGGGAATCTGGGCTCAGTTTAAGAAAATCAGAATATATAATAGATATTGCTAAAAATATAACCGCCGAGAAGCTGGATTTAGAACTTTGTAAGAATTATGACTATGTATCTAAAATTGTAGATAAGCTCAGTCAGCTTAGGGGGGTGGGCCAATGGACCGCCCATCTTACTGTTTTAAGAAGCATGCATCTGAATCGTGCATTTCCAGCTGATGATCTGGGGCTTAGAAGATCAGTATCTCATTTTTACTGTGATGATAAAAAGATTTCTGCTGATGATGCCCGTAAAATTGCTGGAAGATGGGGTAAATGGAGGGGTTTAGCCGGATTTTATGTTATAGCCGGTTTTTTAAGGGACAAAAAATTGTAAATAAAAAAAATTGGTTAAATAATAAATTTTCTTACACTAATTTTCAGATAGTTCACTTTTTTTAGTCACCTTATATCCAATTAATAGGCAGATTAGTATTATTGGTATTAATAAATCAATAATAAGCGCAAATCCAGCATTTCCTGGCGCCATATTCCCGGTTTGCATGATATTGGTTATGTGTACTATTCCAGCTCCCAGCAGGAAGATGGATGCAGCAATTACTGTGGCCAGCAGGAAGTTGTCCCTTATTTTTATTGATAATATTCCCAGTATTCCGAAGGCCAGATTGGCCACTCCCACTTCAAGCTGGAAGGGGTTGCCAGCAGGCCAGCCAATACTTGTGGCTACAAAGTTGGACATAAATACATGGCCAATAAACGCCCATATGCAACCGATTCCTATCATTATAAAAAGGAACCATACTAAAAATACTTCGAAAACCCGGTTAATTGTTTTTGGCTGTTTGCTTAAAAATAGATTTAAAAGAGCTGCTACTATAGTTATCAATATAAAGATGTATGTCATTTCCATGGGAGATGCCTCCTTTAATTATTAAAAGATATATTAACTTACAAATTTATGATGTATAAAATTATTTTTTTAAAGATAAAATTATGAGAGAATATTAATAATAAAGGGAGACCAATTATAATGAAAATTGAATATATCTGTCCATTAATTACAGTTAATGATATTTTAAAGTCAAAAGAATTTTATATGAATATTTTAAAACAGGAAGTGGAATTAGATCATGGCGAAAACATCGCCTTTAAAAGTGGTTTAGCAATTCATGATAAAAATCATTTCCAGAAATTAACAGGTAAACAAATAGAAGGTGAAAGCCGGAACAATATGGAATTATATTTTCAGTCAGACGATATTGATAATTTAGAAGAAGTATTGGAGTCTTTTAATGTAGAATTTATCCATAAAATTATAGAGCAACCCTGGGGACAGAGGGTTATGCGATTTTATGATCCGGATGATTATATTATTGAAATTGGTGAGCCAATAGAAGTTGTGATTAAGAGATTCGCTGCCCAGGGACTTGTAACAGAGGAAATTAGTGAAAAATCGTCCATGCCAGTAGAATACGTTAAAATGGTGCTTAATTTAGAATAAAAATTATCAAGAAAAATATATATTAAGCGCCGGGGACGGGATTTGAACCCGCGAGATCCAAAGGATCATTGGCTTAGCAGGCCAACGCCGTACCAGACTGGGCCACCCCGGCAAATTTGAATGGGTAACTACAAGATTTGTATTATCTAGTATTTAAATTACATCATCATCTGTTTTTTCATTTTCTTTCTTCAGGGTTACCAGCACCTTATCTATCTGATGACCATCCATATCAACTATTTCCAGTTGTAGAACACCACATTTAAATATTTCCCCTGTTTCAGGTACCCTGCCTAAACGGTGCAGTATAAATCCGGCCAGTGAATTGTAGATCTCTGGTTCTTCTCCAGGTAATTCTTCTATACCTATTATCTCTTTGAATTCATCTATCTGGATGGCTCCGTCAACCAGCCATCCTTCACCAGTACGTTTCACAATTTCTGGCTCATCAATATCTGGAATGTCCCCCACTATGGCTTCCAGGATATCGTAGAGTGTAATTAAACCTTCAACACTACCATATTCATCGATTATCAGTGCCATGTGTACGTGTTGTGTTGATTCTTTGAATAGTTTCAGTACATCCAGTATATCTGAGCTTTCAGGGACGATCACTGGATTTTTCATGTACTTTTTCAGGGTTTTACCACTGGTAATTTCCACACCATAGATATCCTTGAGCTGGATCACACCTAGTAAGTTGTCCAGATTCCTTTCAGATAGAGGAAACATGGTTCTTTTGCTCTCGTTTATCCTGGATTTAATTTCTTCAGCAGATTCTTCCACGTCCAGCCATGCAATTTCTGTTTTTGGGATCATGAGAGATTTCACTCTCCGGTCATCCAGGGTGAAAACACGCTTAATTATATCTTCTTCTGATTCTTTAAATTCCCCTGTTTCAGTTCCTTCTGCAATTAACAACTTTATCTCTTCTTCAGATTCATCTTCTTCAGAGTTTGACTTTACCTGTAGTAATTTAAGCGCAACATCCATGGAATAACTTAAAAAAAGCACTAATGGTTTGGTTACAGATGATATCATCTTCATGGGTCTTGCAATTTTAACTGCCACTTTTTCAGGATTGTTTAGAGCAATCCTTTTTGGTACAAGCTCCCCAATAATAAGGGTGAGGTAGGTGATAATTAAGACTACCACTATAAATGCCACAGCTTCACCGTACTGATTTAAAAAAGGTATGCCAACAAAGTAACCTGAAAGGGCTCGAGCCACGGTCGCTCCACCAAATGCACCTGCCAGTATACCAATTAAGGTTATACCTATCTGTATTGTAGATAAAAATTGGTTAGGCGAGTCAGCAAGTTCAATTGCAATATCTGCATTTTTATTACCGTCATCACTCATCTTCTGCAGTTTCATTTTCCGGGATGTTATAATTGCAATTTCTGAAAGTGCGAAGATACCATTTAAAATGATCAAAACAATTATGATCATTATCTCGATATAAATGAGTCCGTTCATGAGCTGTACCTAATATTTTCTTTATCATTTTCCATAGATAAAGATTTTTAGTCTTTATGTCATTTGTATAAATAAAAACCTTTGTAAATTATTTTCCAATATACGTATTATTTGTATGAGATCAGATTAAATATTTGTTAATGAAATAAAATGTTTACAAAATAAATATTACAGGCGATATTGACCAGTTGGTGGATTTGTTGCGATTTTCATTGTTTATATTATAAATTATCAAGTTTTAGAGATATAAAATATCAGATTTCAGTAATAATATCAGATTTCAGGGATTTAAATTACAGTGAAAAGTGGATGTTAATAATAGTGGGCGTGTTCAAGAGTGGACAGGCCTTCCAAATATTGGTGATCCAAAAACCCAACTCCACCCCGTTGCTCCACAAGCATCAGTTGTCTAAGGTAGAGCTGCTTCTTTCCAGACCTGACTCGTTCCCTTGGTTAAGACAGTTAACTCCCACCCTACAGTAGGAATCCTGCCACCACTGATCCTGCGGGACGAGGTTTCGACGTTAAACTCCTGGGCCAAATATCCAGTTGATCTGCCGCCTCTTGAACTTCGACTGCACCGTATAGGGGATATGCGCTTACAGAGGACCCCTAACCCTCCAGTCTAGCCCATTTTATTATATTGATTGTGGTATTTAAAACATTTGATCAGTTTGATTCAGGGAATTTGGCAGGTTTTCACAAATTATTTTTGAAAATTCATGATATCTGCTATTTATTTTTAGCTATATTTTGTTATTTAATTTTGAGTAAATCATTCAAATTTATTTATAAAGCACATCCACCTATAAAAAAAATAGTTTTACCACATACAAACCAATAAAAATATAATGTTAAACTGTCATATCATAACTATAATGGAAATGTAGGAGGAGGAGTTTAAAAATGAAAGCCCATGCATTAAAAATAGCAGATGGAGTATACTGGACAGGAGTTCTTGACTGGGATATCAGGAACTACCACGGATATACACTTAGCGGAACTACATATAATAGTTATCTTGTTTTCAGTTCAGATAAAGCAGTGTTGATTGACAATACATACCCGGGCACATCAGCCCAAATGTGGGGTAGGATCAGGGACGCCTTCAAACAGGAAGGAAGGGAATTAAAGATTGATGTGATTATCCAGAATCATATCGAGAAGGACCACAGCGGAGCACTGGTTGAGATACATAAAAAATTCCCAGAAGCACCAATATACTGCACTGCACCGGCCTCAATGGGACTCAAGAAACACTATAAAGGCCTGGATGATGCAGATATAAAAATAGTTAAAACCGGAGACACACTAGAGGTAGGAGATAGGCAGTTTGCATTCCTGCAAGCCCAGATGCTCCACTGGCCAGACAGCATGTTCACCCTATTGGCCGACGAGGGTATCCTATTTTCAAACGATGCATTCGGACAGCACCTGTGTTTCAAGGATCGTCTGGACACAGATATTCCAGAACACGTTCTGATGGAGGGCTCCCAAAAATTTTATGCCAATCTAATAACGCCCTTTTCCATGTTAATTCTCCAAAAATTTGAAGAAATCAAAAAACTCGACTTATTAGATAAAATTAAGATTATTGCCCCATCACACGGACAGATTTGGACAGACCCCATGAAGATCATCAACGCCTACAGTGAATGGGCCACTGGTAAATGTAAAAATAAAGCCACCATAATCTACGACACCATGCACTACTCCACCAAGACTATGGCCCACGCCCTAGCCGAGGGACTTATAGCTGAAGACGTGGACATCAGTATGTACTTCATACACGAGGATGAGCGAAGTGAAATGGTTAAAGATATCCTAGAAAGCAAAGCACTGCTGGTGGGTGTGCCAACCATATTCAACGAACCATATCCCAGTGTAGGAGACATATTGTACTACCTCAAGGGCCTGAGCTTCGACAAAACAGGAGTAAAAAGAAGGGCAGTTACCTTCGGCTCCAAGGGATGGAGTGGAAAAGCAGTTAACAAGCTAGCAGAAGCCCTGGAAGATAGCGGTTTCCAGGTTTCAGAAACCTATGAAGTGGATTACGTCCCCACAGAAGAGCAGTTAGACGAGTGCTTCGCCATAGGGCAGAGATTAGGCAAAGAGATTAAAGAATCCTTTTAATTCCAGAATAAAAATCATGGGAAATAAAAATCATGAAAAATATGGAATATTTTAAAAAAATCATAGGAGGATCTATATGAAAACCCTGGAAATTGAATGTGCACTTGATCCCAGAAAGAAGCTAATGGTTATGTTGTTTTGGACAAACCGTAAAGCGGTGCGTACTGAAGGTTGTGAACCATTCCTTTTAAAGAAGATAACAACCCAGGATAATACCTACACCCCTGAGGGGACAAAACTGTTGAAGTTAAGTGATGAAATACTCAACGACCTGGAACAGAACATAGCTGATGGTAAACCTTTAAATTTTGAGGTTGATATTGGGGAAGAGAAAATCAAAGAAACACTTGAAGGCAACACAATAACAGTATCCACCATGAAGGATGAAAGTGAAATAGAAGGAGAGATAGTCGATAAGTTAAGCATGGAACTACTAAAGAAGTACCCAGCAGTATGCGAATCCTTTAACCCCAGGATCACTCCCCTAGAGTGATATTTCACTTTTCTTTTATTTTTGTATGGTAAATTATTATTTAAGAGTCTTTTTTAGCGTGATAATACTATTGGGGTCTTGTACAGTATTATGATCATTTTTTACTATTCAGGGCATTTAACTAATTAGTATTTTTTTTACAAAGGGTCTTTTTCCATAACTTGGTAAGCATGGTTATGGGGAATATTTTAAGTGATGTAAGTTTTTATATATGAACATTCAATGAAGCATTAAGAGTAGGTGGATATTTTTTTTAGATCGGGAATCTCACAAATTTCTAGGACACTTATCATGACATCATCATCTATCTGGCTTAAAAAGAGAATATGGATCGCCCCAGTTATTTTAGCCAGTATTTTGATTTTTGTCCAGATAATGGCATCAGTATTTGGTCTGGTTTTTTATAGAAATTACTTTTACCTGGTTATGATCGTATTTGTCATGGTTCTGGTGGCATTTTTAACTGAAAGGATTGAGAAGGTACGCACTCTTAACCAGCTAAATGAAGAACTCCAAATGGAAAGGGAAAAATTAAAAGCAGCCAATCAGGAACTTGAAACCTTTGCTTATTCTGTTTCACATGATTTAAAAGTTCCATTAAGGGCTATTGATGGTTTTTCACGTATTTTAGGGGAGGATTACCATGAAAAACTGGATGATGAAGGTAAAAGACTTATTGATATTATCAGGCAAAACACTAAGAAGATGAGCCAGCTAATTGACGACATTCTCCATTTATCACGGGCAGGCAGGCAGGATATGATGCTGACCAAGATAGACTTAGAAAGTCTCATCCAAAACGCCTTCAACGAATTAAAGCAATCTAATAAGGATCGGAATATTCAACTTGAAATTGAACCATTACCTCCTGTCTACGGTGACCGGGCTCTGCTGCAGCAGGTTATAAGCAATCTCATTGCCAACTCCTTTAAGTTCACAGGGCCCCGGGAAACTGCCCTCATTGAAGTGGGTTTCCAGGTAGGAAAGAAAGAGTATATATTTCACATCAAGGATAACGGAGTTGGCTTTAATATGAAATACTCAGACAAGCTTTTCGGGTTGTTCCAGAGATTACATGGTCAAGATGAGTTTGACGGGACTGGTGTGGGTCTTTCCATAGTTCAGCGTATCATCCGCAGACACGGTGGAGATATCTGGGCAGAAGGAAAGGTTGATGAAGGGGCAACGTTCTACTTCAGTTTACCAGTACAGAATGATATAAATTAATTAATCAAATAAATACCAACATAAAGATTCAACTAGATGGTACGTTTCAATGGGACCAAGCAGGAGATAAGATAGTGCACAATGAATTAGAAATACTTCTGGTGGAAGATAATCCTACCGATGCTGAGTTAACCATAAGAGCACTGAAAAGGGAAAATTTAGCCAATAAACTTGTATGGGTTAAGGATGGTGCCGAAGCACTGGACTTCTTATTTGCCACTGGAAAATATGAAAACCGGAGTAAGGAAGAACTACCCAAATTAGTTCTACTTGACCTAAGGATGCCTAAAGTAGATGGGTTGGAAGTGCTCCAGAAAATAAAATCCCATGAAAGGACCATGAGAATCCCTGTGGTTATTTTAACATCATCAAAAGAAGACCAGGACATAGTTGAAAGCTACAAACTGGGCGTGAACAGTTACGTGAGTAAACCAGTGGAATTTGATGAATTCACCAAGGCAGTTTCAACTTTAGGATTATACTGGATATTATTAAACAGACCACCAGAACAGTGATTAACATGGCAGGAAAACTTAAAATACTCATACTGGAAGATGTGGAGTTTGATGCTGAACTCACAGAACATGAGATGCGCCGGGAAGGACTTGACTTTGTATCCAGAAGGGTGGAAACAGAAGAGGGATTCATCCATGCACTGGAAGAATTCAACCCTGATGTGGTGCTGGTGGACCATTCCCTGCCCCAGTTTGATGGTGTAACTGCACTGGATATAGTGAAGGTGAAATCTCCTGAAACACCCCTGATATTTGTAAGTGGTAAGATAGGGGAAGAATTTGCAGTTGAAGTACTGAAAATGGGTGCAAAAGATTATGTTTTTAAAAATAACCTATCAAAACTTGTACCTGCAATCAAAAGAGCTTTAAAAGAGCGTTCTGAATTACTGGAAAGGAAAAAGGCAGAAAAAGAACTAAAAACTGCCTATAATCAGATGGAAGAAAAGATCCAGAACAGAACCCATGAACTTTCCCAGATCAACCAGAGGTTAATGAAAGAAATTACAGAACGTAATAAAGTGGGAGAGGCTCTAAAGAAAAGCGAGAATAAATACAAATCATTACTACTGGCCATCCCTGATTTGATGTTCATCATCACCAAGGATGGCACTATAATTGATTTCCGTGGCGGTTCCCAGGAACTGGCCATTACCAAGGATAAAATTATTGGTATAAATATTAGTTCCATTGGCCTTTCTGAGGCAGATCTGAAATTGGCCCTGGAGAAAATCAAAAAGTCACTTGAATATGATACATTAGAAAATTTTGAATATGAACTTAAAGTAGCATCCAGTTTAAACTACTATGAAGCTCGTGTCAAGAGATTAAATAACAGAGAAGTACTTTGCATTGTAAGGGATATCACCAATAAAAGGAAAGCTGAAGATAAGTTAAATAAATCCCTTAAAGAAAAGGACATACTCCTTAAGGAGATACATCACCGGGTTAAAAATAATCTGCAGATAGTATCCAGTCTTTTAAGTTTACAGTCTCAACATATAAAGGAACCCGACTCTGTAGAGGTATTTAAGGAAAGCCAGAGTAGGATAATATCCATGGCTCTTATACATGAAAAATTATACCAAACTGGAGATCTAACCCAGATAAACCTATCTGAATATGCAAATGAACTCGTGAATGATCTCTTCCGTTCTTACAGTGTAAACACCAGCCGGGTAAAATTTAAAATAGAATCAAATGACTTACCTGTGGATATAAACACAGCCATTCCCTGTGGACTTATTATAAATGAACTAATCACCAATTCCATTAAACATGCTTTCCCTGATGATAGGAATGGAGAAATTAAAATGGAAATCAGATGCCATGGGGAGAATTGCCGGATAAAAATTGGAGATAACGGTGTTGGTTTACCAGAAAATCTGGATATTAATGATGTAAATACATTGGGCTTGAAACTGGTAACCAACCTAACCAGACAGCTGGATGGTACCATAGAACTTGATAGAGATGACGGCACCAGTTTTACAATTAAATTCAATGAATTTGAATCAAATAAATAATACTTACTTGTGAAAAAAGTTTAAAATTATATAAAAAAAGGAATTTAAAATTTGATGGCCTTTATAATATCCCCATCAGATATAATTCCCATTATTTTATCATCTTCTGTAACTACCAGCTGATTGATTATTCCATCAGAACTGGTATGGTTCATTTTCTCCACTGCCTTAAGTAGAGTATCCTCTGGACTTATGATCTCCACGTCCTTCACCATGACCTTCTCTACTGTGGTTCCCAGTTCATATTTATCCAGTATAAGGTTATGGCCCAGATCGGTTGCAGTCACTATTCCCACCAGTTTATCCTGGAATACCACTAAAAGAGAGCTTATTTTATACTTCATGAGTTTTTCAAAAGCAAACACTACATCTTCTGTGGGTGGAACAGTCACCACATCTTCAGTCATAACATCCTTCACTTTTATATCTTCTAACATATTCTTCACTTCCATGGAGTCCTGGGTTTTCCCATAAACTTAATTTTTTTATTTATCTTTGAATGGTTACTGATTTGAATTGTATCTCTTTAATGTTATTCATTCATTGACTTGGTTATATCTTCAATTATCGAGTCCAGTGTGGTGGTGACATCGATGTTCTCAATAACTGGGACATGATATTTATTTGCCTGGCTTTCGAAGTATTTATGAGTCCTTCTTATTGCATCGAAATAATTAATGTAACGTTTGAGGGGTCTTCTAGCCCATAACTGTCTGCATCTTGAATAGAATCTGCCTTTATGGACTTCCTCATCAGGCAGGGTTAACACGTACATGTTAACGTTGTGTCGGGCCACCAGATCTTCCCTGATAAAACCAGGTACTATGTGTACACCCTCTATTACTATACTTATACCTTCCTTGAGGGCCCTTTCTATAACAGCATCAACACCCACACTCACGGTGTCTACGTGGTCCCGGAAACCTATGAGTACTTCGTCCAGTTCTGGTGGTGGTGGTATGCGTAGTGATCGGTAAGCAGTGTAACTGGATTCGTATATGGTTGGGATTAGTTCCTTGGAGACTATCTTTCTCATTACCTCCCTGATCATATCTGTGCTGATCATGTTCCGGATACCTAAACGGTTGGCCACTTCGAAGGCGATGGATGAAGTTCCCACACCAGATGCCCCTCCTATAAGGATTATCAGGGGATCTCGACATCTGCGGAGTCTTTTCCACATACCATATTTTTCAGCGATTTCAATATCCTCTTCCTTAAGCTTTTCACCCACGATCTTAATTAGATCATCCAGGGTTATCAGCTGGAAATTTTCCTTCCTCAAGTAAGCTTCTATGTGTGAGGCGAAGGTATATGCATCATTTGGGTCCATCTCTGCCCTGGTTAATGACCTGGCCAGTACACCCTTAGAAAATGGTTCCCTATACTTTTTACCGCCGACCTGTCCTTCGACCATTATCATTTTAATTTTTTCCTCCAAGAAAATGAAATAAGTGATTTTTTTGTTAAGCAAATTGCATTTGTTGGTTTTACTTAAAAAGATTTTGTATTCAAATCGGGTAAAAAAAGTTAATTACAACTTTATAATTTCTATCTTGATTGAATCAGGATCTTCCGGGTCTTCAATATAAATTAAACATCCATAACCACTGGATAAATCACCGGGATTGGCTGTTAATGTTTTCCCTATCTGGTCAATTCCCCTAGATTCATGAATATGGCCACAAAGATTCAAAGTGGGCTGGTATTCTTCTATAATCTTACGGATGCTGGTGCTTCCTGCATGCTCACCAGAGGGTAGTGTATCTGTCTTGGTGCCGTATGGTGGGGCATGGGTTAACAGAATGGTTATTTGTTCATGTGAAACTCCTTCCATGGCCTTACTTACTCCCTCGTAAAGCTGTACTTCTTCAAATTCTAGTGGTGTGTTGAAAGGCGTGGGATTTGACCCTCCAAATCCACAGATACCAATGCCATTTATTACCTGGCTACGGCCGTGCACATTTATTGCCCGGGAGTTATCTATTTTACCATAAATATCTTCTGGGTCACAATTACCAGGGATAACCAAAACCGGGATGTTAAAGGTACATATATCATTTAATATTTCCACACCTAACTCTGCCGGTCCAAATTGGGTGATGTCACCGGTTATTATAATTAAATCTGCCGGGTTATGTTTCAGGTATTCCATTAAGTTTTTATGGTCACTGTGTATATCACTCACATTCAGGATTTTCACTTATACATCCTCCCCTATCTATTCTGAAACCAGTTTAGATTATTTTAATTTTAGATTAAACTGAAACCCATTTAATTATAATAATCCATATTTTTTGATTAAACCAAAATCTTATTTTTAATTATAATAATTCATATTTTAGATTATACTTTAAACATATTTTAGATACCATTTTATTCTACTAACTGTTCATTGAAAAATGAGGATAGTTCCTTTAAACTCTTCTGGATATTTTCCTTGCTTCCGTAGATCATCAGCACATTGTCCTCTTCAAATTCCAGGATTATGTTATGGTATTCGGCTATGTCAACCAGTCTCTCCTCAGAAATTGGTTTTTTGAAGGTTAGTCTGACCATGGAAAAGCCAGATGGTGCACCTGCAACGAACCTGGGTTTTTTATCAGGAATATCATAGATCTGATCCCCCATAGCTGCTTTTTGAAGTTTTTCTACCCAACCTTCCACATAATCATCGCTGATGGTATCTGCCAGGGTTAAGAGTGTATCCTGCACCGAATTTAGCAGATCGTTTATCCTTTTTATCTCTTTCATCCGCTCTGGATCGGTGGGGTTCACCTTGTAGAAGTTGATGGTGGTCTTGGCCAGCTGGATATCCTTATTTAAACCAGAGGGTATTTCCATATCCTTCTTCTTAAGGTCAGTTAATAGGTCCACCAGGACCATCCAGGTCTGTTCTACGGGTAAACTAGTCATAAGTGTTCTTCCAGGATTTTCTTGCTGCTGTAGTTAAGCTTGGTATCAGCTTCACTTAATTCTTTTTCAATCTCGGCTATATTACTGTAGGAATCGATGAAAAGTACGTGGTAACTTTCAGTGCCGGTTACATTTAAAATAACTATTTTTTCATCTTCTTTAATAGTTTTATCTTCAATCGATGCTTTGTACTGGACAAAAGGTCCGTATTTTTCTGGTAATTCTTCAAATTTAAATATACCAGCCAGGGTTGCTATAAACATAAAAAATACACCTCGAAATCCTTTTTATTTTTATTAATAGTGTAGTATAATGATATATGTAGTTAAACTTATTTAAAACTAGGTTAAAATGGAAAGGCTTAGTTAAATAGAGTGCCTTAAAAATTGATTAACAGATAATAATGTATTTTATTTTTAAAAAAAAATAATTTAAGGGGAGAAAAATTATTCTCCACCGGTCATTTCATCCAGTTTAGCCATGGCAGGTTCTGCGCTTATCTGTTGAGCATCTATGGTTATATCTTCTCTGCTTAATCCCATGGCTAGTCCGTAAAGCTGTGCAAGGTGGAATACTGGTATATTATAGTCGGTACCATATTTTTTGTTTACTTCTTTCTGTCCTACGTCGAATTGCAGGTGGCAGAATGGGCAAACATTTACAATGATATCGACTCCTGCTTCAATCATGTTGTCCAGTTTTTCCTTGGTGTAGTCCAGAGTTACGTCTAAGTCACGGGAACGTAGCCCTCCGCCTGCACCGCAGCACATCATTTTGTCCTTGTAGTCAATGGATTTTGCACCGGTTACTTCCACCAGTTCATCCAGTATGGTTGGTTTCATTGGGTCGTCGATTCCTATTGCAGCACTGGGTTTCAAGAAGTGGCAACCGTAGTGTACAGCTACATCAAGGTTTAATGGATTGGTTATTGCTTCTTGGAGCTTGTCGAGACCTATGTCATTGTAGATGATTTCTGCGAAGTGTCTTACGTTTACTTCTCCTTTGTATTCCCTTCCTACTTCAGCGAGTACTTTGTTGATTTTTTCTTTCTGTTCTTCGTCTTCATGTAACAGGTGGTTGGTTTCGTAGAGTGAACCGAAGCATCCATTACATTCAGTAAGAACATCCATACCCATATCTTCTGCAATGGTGATGTTACGGGCAGCTATGGATTGTTGAGTGGTAAGGTCGAATGATCCAAATACACCTGGTGCTGGGCAGCATGATGCTCCTTCCATGTCCTTGAGTTCAACGCCCAGTTTTTCGAACATTATCCTGGTGGCTTTTTCAATTCCAGGGTATCGGTTATTCATTATACATCCTAAAAAATATGCATATCCCATTTTGATTCCTCCTTATTCTAATTCTCCAGTTTCCCAGTTGTATCCGATTAAAGTGTCGAATCCAGTGGTTTTCATTATGGTCTGCACTTCTTTAAGGGCTTCTGGGAATTCGTGGGTGGTTGGTGGTAATTCAGTTAAGCCTACGCTTTTCCTTAATGCTTTGGTTGCGTCGTTAATTGGTACACCGTGTCCGGTTTTTATAACAAAAGATCCAGTGGCTTTATGGTTATCTGCCATGTATCCAGCTTGGGATGCGTAGTTCCTTACTATTTTTACTATGTCCACTATTTTAATTTCTCGTGGGCATCTTTCCTGACATTCATAACAGGTGGCGCACATCCAAATATTGTCATCTGCTAATAATTCATCTTTAAGGCCCATTAGGGATTTTCTTACGAGTTGTCTTACTCGGTACGGGGTTCTTCTTCCAGATGGACATGCTCCTGTACATGTACCGCACTGGAAACATATGCCCACAGTTTCTGCACCAGCATCTACTACTGCTTGTTTGAAGTCATCAGTAATATCCTTTCGAGTTATAGTATCTACATCTCTTCCTTCAAGTAAAGTCATGCTATCACTCCTTTTGGTTTGGGTTTTTTCTTCTTTAGCTTGGGTTGTTTTTTCTATTGGTTTTTCTGATTCGACTGGTTTTTCTGTTTTTTTAGCTTCTTTTGTTTTTTCATCAGGTTTTTCGGCTTTGGTTTCAGCTGGTTTTTCTGATGTGTCTTTTGGTGTTTCTGTTGGTTTTGTTTTTTGTTCTTCTGTTTTCATTTCTGTATCAGACTGCTTCTGTTCTTCTGTTTTATTTGGGTCTTCTGACTTGTCTCCCCCACTTAACATGTTTTTTAAGCGTTTTAATTGTTTCATTCTTCTTCACGCCCTGATTGTCAATACCAGTCTGTGTGAAAATTTATAATTTTCATATCTAGGTGTGATTTAGGCCATATATAAACGTTGCTAAAAATTTGTTAAGTGTAATCTTTTAAGTGACACCAAATTTTTAAACAGTTCATATTTAATGAAAAAGATTGAATAATTAATATGAGTTGACGAACATGAAATTACTAGAACTCCTCCCCTCAATTTTAAGCGGCCTCAGGATTGTCCTGGCACTGGCACTGTTTTACACTTATCTAAGCGAAATGATGCTACCGTCCATCATCATCTTTATAATAGCCATTTCAACCGATTATGTGGATGGCTTTATTGCCAGGAAGTTTGATTTCACCACGAATTACGGAGCATTCCTGGACTCTGCCGCTGATTTTATACTGATAACCATCATCTTCCTAGCCTTCATAATCTCTGGAATTTACCCATTTTGGATATTAATCCTCATCATGTTCATGTTCATACAGTTCATATTGACATCAGGGACAAAAAAACCAATCTACGACCCAATTGGAAAATATTATGGGGCCTTTTTATTCTTCACTGCAGGAATAACCATAATATTCCCTTTTATACTACCTACAGGTTATGTTACCAATACTTTGTTAATTCTAATCGTTTTATTCAGCTCTATATCACTGTTAACCCGGTTTTACTCCCTTTATAAAAAAAATTAATCTTTTTACTGTTGAATTAAAATAACTAAAAATTAGAAAAATTTTATGGTTAGAGTTACTGAAGAAAATCAAAGATACAATAAATAATAACTACGAAAAGATGGATACAAGAAAAATAAATACAAGAAAAATAAGATACAAAAAAATACGATACAAAAAAATACGGATTTTAGATTCTATGCTGGAAATAAATAAACACGACGGCCCGGCCCGGCTGGGAAAATACGGAGAACAGGAAACACCGGGAATCTTATCATCAGATACACCAACCCCATTAA
>ENA-UOOK01003503-UOOK01003503.1-fermentation-metagenome-genome-assembly--contig:-NODE-3503-length-17791-cov-5.824876_pt1 | contig 17791 bp, 14 predicted proteins | sample MGYA00245777_ERZ724023 | MGnify/ENA primary metagenome ERZ724023 (study PRJEB28704, sample SAMN03018312) | fermentation metagenome | biome: anthropogenic terrestrial biome; feature: soil; material...
AGCGCCACACTGGCAGTGTGGAGGTCAGCGGTTCGAGCCCGCTATGCTCCACCAATTCATTCGGAACGGCTTTTAGCTGTTCCGCTTTTTTTATCTGTAAATGATTTTCATACTTTCTCAGTTGCATTTGAAAAAAGATTCTGATAGAGTATAAAAGTAGGCTGTTATTCATAAAATCAAAATGCCTGTCAATTAGGAGTAAAAGCATGGACAATGCAAGTATAGAAGAATTAGTCGGAATTATTATTTGTATTATATTTTCTGCGTTCTTTTCCAGCACAGAAACGGCTTATAGTATGGTAAACCGTACAAAATTAAAGACAATAGCCACAGATGGCAATCGCAGAGCAAAGTTGGCTTATTCGATTGTAGAAGATTATGATCGGCTTCTTTCTACTATTTTAGCCGGAAATAATATTGTCAATATTCTTTCCGCTTCTCTTGCTGCAATTTTGTTTACTCGCTTTTTTCTGGATAATGGAGTAACAATTTCAACGGTTGTCATGACGGTTGTGGTGCTGGTTTTTGGGGAGATATCGCCGAAAAGTCTTGCAAAAGAAAATCCTATGCAGATTGTTTTGCAGTCGGCACCTTTTTTAAAGTTTCTGATGGTCCTTTTTACCCCGCTTAACTTCCTGTTTATGCAGTGGAAGCGCATTTTGAGTCATCTTTTTAAGCATAAGGAGTCCGATGTGATGACGCAGGAAGAATTGATGACGATTGTTGATGAAGCGCAGAATGATGGTGGAATCGATGAACATAATGGAGAATTAATTCGTTCTGCGATTGAATTTAACGATTTGGATGCAGGCGATATTTTGACGCCGCGCGTCGATGTGGTCGCGATAGAAAAGGAAACTCCTTTGGATGAAATCACCGATTTATTTATGAATCACGGCTTTTCAAGAATTCCGGTCTACGAGGAGTCAATCGATAATATTATTGGGATGATTCATGAAAAGGATTATTTTAGGGGCCTTCATACCGGAATGACTTCGATTGAAGGCATCATTAAAAGTGTTATTTATATTGGTTCCGGAATCCATATCAGTGACCTTTTGCGTCAGCTGCAGCAGTCAAAGACCCATATGGCTGTTGTAGTTGATGAATTTGGGGGGACAGAAGGAATCATTACCATGGAGGATATTTTAGAGGAACTTGTAGGGGATATCTGGGACGAACATGATGTTGTCGTCGAGTACTTTAAAAAAATCGGGGAGAAACGTTATGCAGTGGATTGCAGCGCCGATCTGGATGACTTTTTTAAATTCTTCCATTTTCCGCTTTCCGCAGAGGACTTTGATTATGTAACAGTCAATGGCTGGGTGATGGAGCATCTTGGAAAAGTTCCGGCGATCGGGGATAGTTTTACTTATCGGGAAAACCGCATTACCGTTACAAAAACGACTTCACGCCATGCAGTACAGGTAATTTTGCAGCAGCCTGAAAAGGCAGAAGGAGGCAAGAAAAATGATTGATGCAATGACTTCGATTATTTTTCCTGTATTAAATCTGGAAAAGGAGATCGAAGGGATTCTGTGCAGAGAAAAAGAGCAGACGGAAAATCTAAACACAGAATTTATTATTGTAGATATGGGATCTTCGGACCGAACGATTCTGAAAGCGCTGCAGCTTTTATCGGAGCTCCATCTTCGCGGGAGCGTCATCCAAAACGGAAAGACAACAGTTTCTTCTGCTTTGAATACTGGAATTGTGAGAGCCGGCGGAACTTATATTACTTTTTTATTTGCCCGCAGGCTTTATAAAAACTATCTTCCCGCATATGTTCAGGCTGCAGGAGAGGGAACGGTCGACTTGGTTTTTGGTACGATGTCACAAGTGGAGATGAATAGGCTTCATCAAAGGAAGCATCCGGAGAATCTTTTTGGAATAGAGTGTGTAAGAAAAATCTTGGAAGATAAATTTCCGGTAGATATTTCGGCGATCTTTTTAAGAAAAGCATTCCTTTTGGAACAGCAGATTTATCTGAATGATGAGTGTAGCTTTGGTTATTCGGAAGAATTTTTATTACGTTGTTTTCTTTCGGCTGGAACGATTCGGGAGGCTCCAGTGCTTCTAACTCGTGACCGTGAGTGCGAATTGCACAGAGAAAAGCAGAAAAATTTCGGAGAAATGATTTTTCAGAGAATTTCTGCGATGGAACGAATCTTAGAAATTCTGGAAACCGAACATAGCAATCAAAAAGAATTAATTGCACTGTTTCGGCAGAGGAAGCTTCCGCAGACTGTCATTAATTGCATTGATATATTGCTGCGTGAAAAGCTTAGCCATGGAGCAATTCTTACCTTTTTGAAGAAAAGGGGTTATTATCGTTACTTAAAGACAGGAAAATATACGCCCAAGGATCTTCAAAAACGGATTTTTATATGGAAACGTTTTCCAAAATTATATCGTCCGCAAAAGCAGAATTAAAAATTGTTTACGGTTTCTTTTCTTGCAGGATTTTGTGGATTATGGTATAATCGACAAACAAGAGAATACCATATGGGGGCGACTTAAAACTTGACGGAAATGGCACAGCAATTTTCTTTGCAGTATCAGAATTTATGGATTCAACAGCTAAAAGAAATCATGAGAGCGCGGACTCGTAAAGAGATGCCGCTGGCCATGGTGCATACCTACGGTTGTCAGCAGAATGTTGCAGATAGCGAAAAAATTGAGGGTATGTTGCAAGAGATGGGCTTTGGTTTTACCAAAGACCCTAAGAAAGCTGACCTTATTCTTTTTAATACTTGTGCTGTCAGAGAACATGCGGAAGATCGCGTTTTTGGAAATGTCGGAGCTTTAAAAAACATTAAGCGCCGCAACCCACAGCTCATTATTGCGCTGTGCGGCTGTATGATGGAACAAGAGCATGTTGCTAAAAGGATTCGAGAAAGTTTTCCTTATGTGGATCTTGTGTTTGGAACGCATGTGATTCATCGTTTCCCGGAATTATTGTTTCATTGCCTGACTGATCATCACCGCATCTTTTCTCGTGGAGATGATAGCGAAGATCGAGAAATCATGGAAGGACTTCCTATCAGGCGGGATGGAAAAGTAAAAGCATGGCTGACAATTATGTATGGCTGTGACAATTTTTGTTCCTATTGCGTAGTTCCGTATGTTCGGGGAAGAGAACGCAGCCGAACTCCCGAAGCGGTGATAAAAGAATTTCAGGGATTGGTCCAGAGCGGCTATAAAGATATTACGCTTTTGGGTCAAAATGTTAACTCGTATGGAAAAGATCCAGACTGCGGATTGAATTTTGCAGGCCTTTTAAAAAAGTTGGACGAGATACCAGGGGATTACCGGATTCGCTTTATGACGAGCCATCCGAAAGATTGTACCCAGGAGCTTTTGGATGTGATGGCAAACGGAACACACATTGCGCATCATCTGCATCTTCCGTTTCAGTCAGGAAATGATCGCGTTTTAAAGGAAATGAACCGTCATTATACTAGGGCGCAGTATCTGGAACTGATTCATTATGCACAGAAAGTGATGCCGGATCTTTCCCTTACCAGTGATGTGATCGTTGGGTTCCCGGGGGAAACTTATCCGGAATTTTTGGATACGGTTTCTTTAATTGAGGAAGTCGGTTTTACCAGCCTTTTCACGTTTATCTATTCGCCGAGAGTCGGCACGCGGGCGGCTTCCCTCCCAGATCCAATTTCTGCAGAAGAAAAAAGTCAGTGGTTTCAGGAACTTTGCAAAAAGCAGGAAGAAATCGCCGCAGTACACAGTGCGAAAAAAGTTGGTGCTGTAGAACGTGTTCTGGTAGAAGAAGAGGAAAAAAAGCCCGGAATGCTTTCGGGGAGGACGGGAGGAAATATCATTGTCGATTTTCCCGGAAGCCGAGAACTTTGCGGAACTTTCCAGAATGTGCGTGTAACAAAGGCGCGCAACTGGATTTTAGAAGGAGAGATCATTTAATTTATCGGTTTTTATTATTATTCTATACTAACAAAAAATTAAATCTATTTTAAAAAGGAGAACATCATGGAAATCATTGAACTCACAAGAGAACTTGGCCGTACCATTCAGGAAGACCCGCGCTATAAGGCTTTACGTGAAACAAGCGCCGCTTGCGATAAGGACGAGGAACTTCAAAAGATGATTGGAGATTTCAATCTGACGCGCATGAACTTGAGCAATATGATGAATGACCCGGATCAGGATCAGAAAAAGATGCAGGAACTTAACGAGCAGCTCACCTCTGTTTATGAGAAAGTGATGCAGAATGAGCATATGACCGCGTACAATAACGCGAACCAGGAGCTCGATCTTCTTCTAAAACGGATTAAAGCAATTCTGGATCAGTGTGCAGCTGGTGCCAATCCGGACACTGCCGATTATGAAGAGAATTGTACTCACAACTGCTCCACCTGCGGTGGTTGTCACTAATCAAATTTTTTAAAAAGCGGGCATGATAAAAACGTGTCCGCTTTTTGTGTTTGATTATTAGAAACGGAGGAACTAAGGGAATGGCTGATTTGTCGCCAATGATGCAGCAGTATTACCAGATTAAAGAACAGTATCCGGATGCGATCCTGTTCTTTCGTCTGGGAGACTTTTATGAGATGTTCTATGATGATGCTGTTTTGGCATCAAAAGAACTGGACCTGACTTTGACCGGACGGGACTGTGGCCAGGAAGAGCGCGCTCCGATGTGTGGAATCCCTTTTCACAGCTATGAACCCTACCTTGCCAAATTGGTGGCAAAAGGATATAAAGTCGCAATCTGCGAGCAGATGGAAGACCCGGCATTGGCGAAAGGATTGGTCAAACGCTCCATTATTCGTGTCGTAACGCCTGGTACTGTATTAGAGAGCAGTATGTTGGACGAAACAAAGAATAATTTTATTTCCTCTGTATTTCTTGGAAAAGATCAAGCAGGAATCTGCTTTTCGGATATTTCTACCGGCGAGCTTTATGCAACTCACCTTGAAAAGCCTTTTGAGGAGTCTATTCGAGAAGAAATTTCCCGCTATAGTCCAAAAGAAGTTCTTTTAAATTCCGAAGCTGCCAAATTAAAAGGATTACTTACCTTTTTAAAAGAGAGAATTTCTGCCAGCGTTGAAGTGCTGGAAGACGATCGCTATCTTCCGGATATTGTGACTTCAAAAGTTCTTGGTCAGTTTCATAAAGAAAATCTTGACGAATTAAAACTTCAGGATCAGCCGGAGATTACAGCAGCCGTAGGTGCATTGCTTTCCTATCTGGAAGAGACCCAAAGAACGGGAATTGAGCGAATTTCGCAGCCGCAGATTTATAGCGGCAGCCAATATATGAAGCTGGATCTTAATGCCAGAAGGAATCTGGAGCTTTTGGAGACCATGCGAAATAAAGAAAAGCGCGGTTCCCTTTTGTGGGTGTTGGATAAGACAAAAACTGCGATGGGAAAACGTCTGATCCGCAGTTGGATCGAACAGCCTCTTTTAAGCCCTGCCAGAATCAGCCGCCGGTTAAATGCGGTTGAGGAACTCTGTAAGGATGCTATTTTTAGGGGAACTCTCTCTGAAGAGTTAGAGGGCATTCATGATTTGGAACGACTGATGAGCAGAATCGTTTACGGCAGTGCCAACGGCCGGGAGCTGCGTTCTTTGGCTTCTGCTGCAGAAAAGCTTCCTAGAGTCAAAAAGATGCTTTCTGATGTTCATTCGGACATGCTCTGTGATATTTGCCGCGAGATTGATCCCCTTGAGGATATTCAGGTGCTGATTGACCGTGCAATTGTGGAAGAGCCTCCATTTTCTATTCGGGAAGGCGGAATGATCAAGCCCGGATTCAATGAAGAACTGGATAGCCTTAAAAACGACATGACAAACGGACACGGTATTTTGGCGCAGATTGAGGCACAGGAGAAAGAGAAAAATAAGATTCCGAAACTAAAAGTAGGCTATAATCGAGTATTCGGCTATTATATTGAGATTCCAAATGCCTACAAGGATATGGCTCCTGATCACTATATTCGCAAACAGACGTTGACAAACTGTGAGCGCTTTATTACACCGGAGCTAAAAGAATTAGAAGGAAGAATTCTTGGAGCACATGATAAAAGTGTGCAGCTTGAGTATCATCTGTTTGACGAGGTTCGCTCGACGGTCGCAGCGCAGATAGATCGGGTTCAGAAAACGGCAGAGGCAATCGCAAAATTGGATGTGCTCAATTCTTTTGCACAGGTCAGTTGTGATCATCATTATGTTCGCCCGATCGTAAATCTTGACGGAAAGATTATTTTGAAAGAAAGCCGTCATCCGGTTGTTGAGCAGCTTTCCGATATTCCTTTTGTTCCCAATGATGCGAATTTTGACAAAAAAGAGAATCGGGTAGCAATTATAACGGGGCCCAATATGGCGGGAAAATCCACTTATATGCGGCAGGTGGCGCTGATTGTTCTGATGGCGCAGATCGGCTGCTTTGTGCCGGCTTCTTATGCGGAAATCGGCATTACGGATGCAATTTATACCAGAGTCGGCGCTTCGGATGACCTTGCTGCCGGGCAGTCTACGTTTATGGTGGAGATGTCCGAAGTGGCGGATATCCTGAAGCATGCGACTTCCAACAGCCTTTTGATCTTGGATGAAATCGGAAGAGGAACTTCCACATTTGATGGGATGAGCATTGCAAGGGCGGTTTTGGAATTTGTAGCAGACACCAAAACGCTGGGAGCGAAAGCCTTATTTGCAACACATTATCATGAACTAACGGAACTGGAAGAACTTTTGCCGGGCGTCAAAAACTATAATATTGCCTGTAAAAAGCATGGAGACGATATTACTTTTTTGAGGAGAATTGTACGCGGCGGCGCGGATGACAGTTATGGAATTGAAGTTGCAAAATTAGCGGGTGTGCCAAATAAGATTGTCCGCAGAGCAAAAGAAATCCTAAAGCAGATCAATGACGGTCAAATGATCTCATTGCCAGCTTCTGAAAAGAAAAAGGTGCAGGCGAAAGCTGACGATTCCATGCAGCTGTCATTAATGCCTTCTGAGGAATCAGAAGTGATGGAGAAACTTAAGAAGCTGGATGTCAATACGCTGACACCGATTGAGTGTATGAATGAGCTTTTTGAGCTTTCAAGACTGGCGAAAGATACATAAAAGATAAAAGATGAAAACAGATGAGGCCAACCAAAAGGGACGGTGAAAAGATTGGCAAAAATCAATGTTTTGGATAAGCATGTGGCAGAATTGATTGCTGCAGGGGAAGTTGTTGAACGCCCTAGCTCCGTCATTAAAGAGTTGGTGGAAAATGCCGTAGATGCAGAAGCTTCTGCAATTACCGTGGAAATCAAAAATGGCGGAGTCACCTTTATGCGGGTTACGGATAACGGCAGTGGAATTGAACGGGAAGATGTTTCAAATGCCTTTTTGCGTCACGCTACGAGTAAGGTGTTTTCACAAAAGGACTTGGAGCATATTGGAACATTAGGATTTCGAGGAGAAGCACTTGCCTCTATTTGTGCAGTTTCCCATGTGGAATTGCTGACCAGAACGAAAGAGGAATTGGCAGGGACCCGCTATGTGATTTCCGGCGGGGAGAAAGAAGCCTGCGAAGATGCCGGGTGCGCTTCTGGAACGACAATTTTAGTGCGGGATCTTTTTTATAACACACCGGCCCGAATGAAATTTTTGAAAAAAGATGTGACGGAAGGCAACGCGGTAGCTTCTATCATTGATCATGAAGCTTTATCGCGCCCGGATATCAGTTTCCGCTTTTTGCGCGACGGCAAGGAAACGCTTCAGACGCCGGGGGACGGAAAACTTAAAAATTCTATCTATGCGGTTTATGGAAGAGAATTTACTTCCGGATTGATTCCGGTGGAATATACGCTTGACCGTGTTCGCGTTTGGGGATTTATCGGAAAACCGACAGCTTCCAGACCAAACCGCAGTATGCAGAATTTCTTTTTAAATGGCCGCTATGTAAGGTCAAAAACAGCCATGGTTTCTTTGGAACAGGCGTTTAAAGGGTCCATTATGGTCGGCAAGTTTCCAACCTGTGTGCTACATATTGAAATGGACTGTTCTGCTGTTGATGTCAATGTGCATCCTTCTAAAATGGAAGTCCGCTTTTATCAGGAAAAACCAGTTTTCGATGCAGTCTATCATGCAGTAAAATCGGCTTTGAATGTAGGCGATAAACCAAATGTATTAAAATTTTCGCCTCTACAGTCTGCGGCAAGTCAGATCATATCGCCTTATCAACAGACTAGAACTGTCGAGCAGCTGCAGATTCCTCAAAAAGCAGCCCCGACTATCCTGCAGGACTCGAAGCAAAATTTCTATTCTCAAGCTTTTTTAGACGACAATCAAGCTCCACTGCAAAAAGATTTACAAGAGCCCGCTTCGCAGTCTTCTCTTCCCGAAAATGAGCCTATTTCTTTTGAAAAATCGCAGAAAGAGAAACTAAATGAAACGCATTCGGAAGATTTGTTGGAAAAAAGTTCTGCGCCACTAGTCCAAAAAGAGCAGCCTCAGCCTCCTCAGCAAACATTGAAACTTGTAGGTGAAGCGTTCGGAACTTATATTATTCTCGAACGAGGAGAAGACGAACTTTTACTAATTGATAAACATGCGGCTCATGAGCGCATGATTTATGAAAAACTTCGCCGCGAATCCGGAGACATTCCGCAGCAGATGCTTTTGCAGCCGATTCCTGTTGTATTGGAAAAGAACGAGTATGCGGCAGTCCTTGATCATCTGGATATGTTTGAAAAGGCCGGATTTGGACTGGAGGACTTTGGTACGGGGACAATTCTAATTCGAAGTGCACCGATTTTACTGATTGAAGATGCAGCTTCTGCCGTTATGGAAATGGCGGGATATCTTGCACAAAATAAAACGGATATTTCAACCGAAAAGCAGGACTGGCTCTATCACAATGTTGCCTGCCGAGCGGCGGTCAAGGCGGGGGACGAGAGTTCACCGATGGAACTTGCTGATCTGGCACAGCGACTTGAAAAAAATCCAGACATTCGCTATTGCCCACACGGACGTCCGGTTTCTATTGTTTTAAAACGAAAAGATTTGGAACGTCAGTTTGGCAGAATTCAGTAAAATTTTTTATTGCATTTTATTAAATTTCCGTTTACAATAATATGAGTTTACATAAATTTTAGTCTTATAGAGGAGGAAAGGGGATTGTCAGAGCGAATTCCAGTTGGAGCAGTTGTAGGCCCAACTGCTTCCGGAAAGAGTCGGCTGGCGGTCGCGCTTTGTAAAAGCCTTTCCGGAGAAGTGATTTCAGCGGATTCTATGCAAATTTATCGTGGAATTCCGATTGGAACAGCACAACCTTCTCAGAAAGAAATGGAAAACATTCCGCACCATTTGATTGGATTTTTGCCACTCAATCAGCCTTTTAGTGTAGCGGATTATGTGAAATTGGCGGAACAGACCGTAAATGAGGTGCGAAGCAGAGGAAAATTCCCAATGCTGTGCGGTGGGACAGGCCTTTATATTCGCAGCTTTTTACACCATATCGATTTTGAGCAGGCTGCGGGAGATCACGCTTTTCGTACTGAGCTCGAAAAGCGCTGGGAAAATGGAGAGGGTGATCTTCTATATCGAGAGCTGCAGACACTTGATGCGAAGGTTGCGGAGAAGATTCATCCGAATAACGAGATTCGGGTGATTCGCGCGCTGGAGCTTTTGAAGTCCACCGGAAAAACTGCACAGGAGCGAGAAAAAGAGTCTCAAAGGATTCCGAGCCCATATGATTGCTGTATGATAGGGCTTAATTTTCGCAGTCGCAAAATCCTTTATCAAAGGATTAATGAACGAGTGGATCAAATGATGAAACAAGGACTGTTGGAAGAGACCGAAAAAGTGTTTCGTGAGGCGAAAGGATCCACTGCGATTCAGGCGATTGGTTATAAAGAATTAAAACCTTATTTTGAAGGGATCTGTTCTTTGCCCGAAGCTGTGGATTGTTTAAAGCAGCATACCAGAAATTATGCAAAACGGCAGCTGACATGGTTTCGCCGCGAAGAAAAGATACATTGGCTTTTTATTGAAGATTATCCTGATTTTACGGCGCTTTGTCAAGCTGCGCTGCATATTTTCGAGACAAATTGGGGGGCTGACAAAGAATGACAAATCCTAGAATCAAAAAAATTGCCGCAACATTTGCTGCATTGTTGATTTTTACTTTTTGGGGTTATCAAATTTATCGGGTCAATTTTGCAAAACAAGTGACCGAAGAGGCGCTCTATAAGACTGTTTCTGAAAAAATACAGGCAACCGGATATGCGATTCGCAGTGAAAATGTGATTGCAAATCCTTATGGCGGCGTTTTGCAGTATGCAGTTTCCGACGGCGGCCGTGTATCAAGCAACGGCACAGTGGCAACCGCGTACAGCAGCGTAACAACCGCCGGAACAAAAGATCAGCTGGATGCCCTTAAGAACGAGAAACAGCTTTTAACTGATCTGCAAAATCCCGGTAATTCCTATGCGGACAGCTTAGAAACGGTTGGCCAGCAGATCTCAAAGCAGATGATTTCTCTTTTAAATAATTCCGAATCCGGAACCAGCATTACGGCAGATAAACAGCAGCTGCAGTATTTGCTAAATAAACGCCAAATTATTGCAGGAAAATCTCCGGATTTTTCCAGTCGTCTTTCTGAAATTGAGACGCAGATTACACAGCTTAGCGGGACAAGCAATGGGCAAGCTCTTGGAACAGTTACAACCGATAAAGCAGGTTTCTTTTCCAGCCATGTTGATGGATATGAGAATTTATTTCCGATCAATTCTGTTTCTACATTGACGGCTGATGATTTGGAAAAAGAATATCCCAAGGGAACGGTACAAGATCATACGGTAGGAAAGGTCGTCAATGACTTTTTTTGGTATTTTGCCTGTACGGTTCCGGCAAAAGATGCAAATCGTTTTAAATTGGAAAGTACGGTAACCCTTTCTTTTCCTTTTGCGTCTGCTGATGAGATTCCGGCAACGGTGATAGCAATTAATCAGCAAGATGAAAATTCAGATGCGGCAATCATTTTAAAATGTGACCGAATGAATGCGAATCTTGTAAATTTGAGAAAAGAAACCGCAGAGGTTACTGTCAATCAATATAGCGGCATTCAGGTCAGTCAAAAAGCAATTCACTTTGAAACTTTGACAAAGGATGTTAAGCAGGCAGATGGAACTGTTACAAAGCAAACGCAAAAAGTTCCGGGCGTTTATGTAATGTATGGAAGCGAAATACGCTTCTGTCAAATCGTTCAGCTTTATGGGGATGGGACATATGTTTACTGTGATCCTTCTCCAAGTGCGGATGCATTGATGACGGATGATACCGTAAAACAATATGATCAAGTAATTATTGAAGGGACCGATTTGCATGACGGAAAAGTTATCGACTGAAAATTTACAGGAACGGTTTCGAGCAGTAGAAGAAAATCTTGAAGAAATTGAACATAATGTAACGGTAGCAGCGCAAAAAGCTGGAAAAACACGCACAGATATCACCGTGCTTGCCGCAACGAAAACAGTTCCGGTCGAAATCATCAATTACAGCATTGAAAAGGGGATTGCTTACATCGGCGAAAATAAAGTGCAGGAATTGATGGATAAATATGATGCTTATGAAAAAGACAAAGCCCAAGTCCATTTTATTGGTCATCTGCAGGTGAATAAGATTAAATACCTTGTCGGGCGTGTACAAATGATTCAAAGTGTCGACAGTATGAAACTCGCAAAGGAAATTTCACGCCTTTCTCAGAAGAGAGAAGTACAGACGAAAATTTTGGTCGAAGTGAATATTGGGCGTGAAGAAAATAAGTCCGGTGTATTACCGGAAAATTTGGAATCATTGTTGGAAGAAATTTCAGTGCTTCCAAATATTTCGATTTGTGGATTGATGGCAATTCCACCCGCAAATGTTAAAAAAGAAGAAACTTTGCACTACTTTTCACAAATGTACGAATATTTTGTTGACATGAGCAGAAAAAAATTAGATAATGTCTCTATGGACTATTTATCAATGGGGATGTCTGCAGATTATGCAGAAGCCATTGAATGTGGTGCTAATATGGTGCGAATTGGCTCAGCGCTTTACGGCGCACGAGATTACAGTAAGAAAAACGTGTAGGAGGTTTTTACACAATGGCTGGTTTTATCCAAAAGTTTAAAGAAATGTGGAATCCGCCGGATGACGAGTATGATTATGATGATTACGATGAGCGGGAGGAACAGCAAGACGACAACAATGCGGCAGCTGCGGCTCCCCATACTCGTGAGCGTCGTTCAGAGACGCCGGAATATGATAAAGTGCCCCGTAATATAGAAAAGCGGGACGATAGCAATAAAGTAGTAAATATTCATGCAACTGCACAGCTGCAGGTAGTGGTATTTCGTCCCGAACATTTTGGAGAAGAAACTTGTTCTGTTGCAGATGAGCTTTTGAAAATGCACACTGTCGTTTTAAATCTGGAAAATACGCAAAAAGATGTTTCCAGAAGAATTATTGATTTTCTAAGCGGCGTTGCATATGCCAATGGCGGAAAGATCAAGCGCGTTGCGACGAATACCTTTATCATCACTCCGTACAATGTGGATTTGATGGGAGAAGACGTGATGGACGAGCTGGAAAATACCGGCTTATACTTCTAAAATGTCATTTTCCCCAAAGCAGCAGATGCCTGGTGATGCGGTTTTGCTTGCAAAAATAAAAGATGCGGTTGCTCTTTCTCAACAAAGAGACTATGCACATTTTGTTGGATTTTTAGATGAACGGGCAGCAGCAGTTTCAAGACAATATATGGAATCTACCTATTTTAAAAACTATATGCTGTGGGGAGGCTTCGCCGAAGCAGAGCGTGTAGTTTTTGGTGCATTTCCAGATTTCCTAGAGCCATCTCCAGAAGCTTTTCCGATTAGCGCCGTCACTGCTTCTTTTCGTCAATGCGATCCTTTGTCACATCGTGATTTTTTGGGGGCGTTTTTAGGGACAGGGTTAAAGCGGGAATCCATTGGAGATATTTTGGTAGAACAGGGAAGAGCAATTATTTTCTGCCGAGAAGAATTGAAACCCTTTTTGTTTTCTCAAATTGTAAAAGTCGGCAGAGTGGGGGTCAAACTTTCAGAAGGAGCGAAGAAACCGCTGCCGTATGCACATACTTATCAGGAGATCAACGGCGTAGTTGCTTCTGCGCGTCTTGATTGTTTGACTGCTGCTATGGTTGGAATAAGCCGTGAAAAGGCAGCGACTATGATTGCTGAGGGAGCGGTAGAAATCAATCATTTTGTGCAGATTTCTTCATCGAAGGAATTGCAAGAAGGCGATTTACTTTCCATTCGTGGAAAAGGGCGTTATCAAATTACCCGGCTAGGGCCTGTTACAAAAAAAGGACGATTAAGTTTCGTAGGGAAAAAGTATGTATAAATAATGGAGGACGATCTCATGCTATCTTTAAATGATATTGTGAATGTAAGTTTTCGCAAGGCCGGCCGCGGCTACAATGCGGAAGATGTCGATAATTTTATCGATCAGATTCGGGAATCTTATGATACGCTGATGAAAAAGACAATCGAGCAGCATGATCAGCTGGAAGCTGCCGAAAAAGAAAAAGCACAATTTGATAAAAAACTTCAGGTTTTAGCGGATAAGATTCAGGAGTACCGGCAGGAAGAGGATGGCATAAAATCAGCTCTCCTCAGCGCCCAAAAGTTGGGCGATGCTTCTTTGCGTGAAGCACGCCATAAATCCGAAGTGATTTTAAATGATGCAAATATGAAGGCGGAAAAGATTATTGCTGATGCCGAAAATCAGGTAAAGAATCAGCAGGAAGGCCTGGACGAAATAAAACGCCAGGTCAGCGACTTCCGCTCCAAACTTTTGGATATGTATAAACAGCATTTAACATTGATCAATTCACTTCCGCATTCAGAAAAACCAGCTTCTAAGATGGAAAAAAATGCTGCTAAAAAAGAAGAGACTGCATCACCTGAAGAGAAAGAGCCGGAAGAAGCTGTGAATGAAAATGTTTCTGAAGCTCAGCAGACAGCACAAGAAACAACGGAACCAAAGGAAGAGAAAGAGCCCAACCAACCGGAACCGGTGAACTTTTCTCCCGTTAATGAGGATAAAAATGCGATGGATCAGGTCCCAAGCGAGTATATTCTGCAGCCAAACGAAATGCCGCGCTTTGATGGTAGTGTTCCGGATGTTCAGAGAGCAAAAGACCGTCACCATGAAATTAAATTTGGGGATGGATATGATGTAGATACTGATGCAGAAGAGGATATTTTCGGAAAGAAGAAATGATTTTTCGAAAGAATGCGGTATCTTTTTCTACGCAGTGGCGAGATTTTAATTGAGGAGATAGAAACCTATGGATTATAAGAGTACCTTGAATTTGCCTAAAACCAAATTCCCTATGCAGGCTGGTTTGCCCAAAAGAGAGCCTACTATGCTGCAAGAGTGGAATCAGGATCATATTTATGAGAAAGTTATGAAGAAAAATGAGGGCAAACCTGTTTTTGTTCTGCATGACGGTCCTCCGTACGCAAATGGAGATATTCATTTGGGAACGGCACTCAATAAAGTTTTAAAAGACATTATTGTGCGTTATAAGAATATGTCAGGCTTTCAGGCGCCTTATGTTCCAGGCTGGGATACACATGGTCTTCCGACAGAGTTAAAAGCGCGTAAAAAGGCTGGAGTCGGAAATTCCGCAACAATTTCAAATTTGGAACTGCGCAAACTTTGCAGAGAATTTGCACTTGGATATCTGAACGACCAAAGAGAAGAATTTCGCCGCTTGGGTGGAATTGGAGATTGGGAGCATCCCTATGTAACGCTCACTCATGATTTTGAAGCAAAACAGATTGAAATTTTTTCCAATATGGCAACAAAGGGATTAATTTATCGTGGATTAAAGCCTGTCTATTGGTGCCCGGAATGCAAAACCGCTTTGGCAGAAGCAGAGATTGAATATGCAGAAGATCCCTGTGATTCTATTTTCGTGAAATTCCACGTGATTGATGATAAGGGCCTTTTCACTGCAAAAGGTGCCGATCTTTCTCGTACTTATTTTGTGATTTGGACAACAACGACTTGGACTATTCCTGCAAATGAGGCGATCTGCCTTGGCCCTGATTTTGAGTATTCTCTGATTCAGTGTGGAGAAGACTACTATGTAATGGCTTCTGCTCTGTACGAAAATGTCATGAAGCAGGCAGGACTCACAGATTATAAAGTGGTTGCCACTTTTAAGGGCAGTGACTTGGAATTTATTAAGACACAACATCCGTTCCTTGACCGGGTTTCTCCAATTATTCTGGGAAATCATGTAACGCTGGAAAGCGGTACCGGATGTGTTCATACAGCTCCTGGTCATGGTATTGATGACTATAATGTGTGTCAGAATTATCCGGATCTGCCGATCATTGTTCCGGTAGATGCGAATGGATATTTGACGAGTGAAGCAGGAGAACGCTTTGCCGGACTTTCCACAAAAGAAGCAAATAAAGCGATTGCCGATTATTTAGTGGAAATTGGGGCAATGTTTGCAACACAGAAGATTATCCATCAATATCCGCATTGCTGGCGCTGCAAGAAACCGGTTTTGTTCCGTGCAACAAAACAGTGGTTCTGTTCCATCGATGCCATTAAAGATCAGGCCGTCGAGGAAATTAACAAAGTAAAGTGGATTCCCGAATGGGGCCGCGACCGTATCACCTCGATGGTTCGAGAAAGAAATGACTGGTGTATTTCTCGTCAGCGCCGTTGGGGTGTTCCGATTCCGATTTTTTATTGCAAAGATTGCGGGGAGCCGCTGATCAGCGCAGAAGCTATGAAGCGTGTATCTGACCTATTCCGTGAAAAAGGCAGCGACGCATGGTATGAACTTTCCGCTGAGGAAATTTTACCCGAAGGTACAAAGTGTGCCAAATGTGGCTGCGGAAAGTTTACAAAAGAAAGCGACATCATGGATGTTTGGTTTGATTCCGGAGTTACGCATGCAGCAGTAGCCGATCAGCGTCCGGAACTTCATTGGCCTGCCGACCTTTATCTAGAGGGTGCCGACCAATATCGTGGCTGGTTCCAGTCTAGCCTTCTAACCAGTGTTGCATGGAGAGGAAAAGCTCCCTATAAAGCTGTTTGTACACATGGTTGGGTGGTAGATGGCGAAGGCCGCAAGATGAGTAAGTCTCTTGGAAACGGTATCAATCCACAAGAAATTGTTGATCAGTATGGCGCTGATATTCTTCGTTTATGGGTTGCATCTTCTGATTATCATGCGGATATTCGTATTTCAAAGGAAATTCTCAAGCAGCTTTCCGATGCTTATCGTAAGATTCGCAACACGGCGCGTTTTATCCTTGGTAATTTGAGCGATTTCGATCCAGATCATGATATGGTTTCAATGAATGAGCTGGAAGACCTTGACCGCTGGGCACTGATTAAATTTGACGAACTGATTAAAAAGACGGTGGAAGGTTATGAAACATTGGAGTTTCATAATGCCTACCATGCAATTCATAATTTTTGTGTCGTAGATATGAGTAACTTCTATCTGGACGTATGTAAGGATCGTCTTTATACAGAAAAAGCGGATAGTCATACGCGTCGTGCGGCGCAGACTGTCATGTTCCTGATCCTTAGCGGAATGACACGTTTGATATCGCCTATTTTGGCTTTTACTTCTGATGAAATCTGGCACAGCATGCCGCATCTTGCGAGCGAAGATGCCGAAAATGTTGTACTCAATGAGTTCCCGCGGTCTTCTGGAATTAAAGTGGATAAAACATTCCTTGCAAAATGGGATCGAATTCATGAAATTCGTGATGATGTGAAAAAGGCTTTGGAGCTTGCTCGAAAAGAGAAAGTGATTGGCTCTTCTCTAGATGCAAAAGTTCAGTTGTTCTGTGACGGAGATTTATATGATTTTGTAAATGAACAGAAAAAAGAGCTTTTAACAGCATTGATTGTTTCTCAGCTGGAAACCGTAAAAGGAGGTTCCGGAGAGTTTACCGAGGTAGCACTTCAGGGACTGAGTATTACGGTCAAACACGCCGAAGGTCAAAAATGTGCGCGTTGCTGGGTGTATGGAGATACGGTTGGCAAAGATGCAGATCATCCTGATCTTTGTGAACGCTGTGCCCATGTGATTGGATAAAATAAATGATTAAAAAGCGGGGCAGTAATTGCTGCTCCGCTTTTATTCTATTAGAGAGACGGGTGGGACAATATGGGTTCTGTTTCAAAAACAGAAAATAAAAAGCCGCTGCTTTGCTTAATTGCTTTTGTGTTTGCAGGATTAGTAGCAGGGATCGATCAGTGGATAAAATGGATAATTGTCGAGAATGTAAAACCGATTAAGAGTATTAATGTGATTTCTCAAGTCTTTTCTTTGTTTTATCTGTCATATCTTTCATAAGGTTTTTCCTCCTGTATTTTTGTTAAGGCAAACACTACCACACAAAGCAAATAATAGCTACTGAAAGATGATAGTTAAGGAAAAGTTAAAATATAGGGGTGTACCCGGCACTGTTTTTCACCTTAATTCGCATGGGTGGCAAGAGCTTTCCGCCAAAGGATACAGGAACTTCAAGCATAATAGAACTGTCTACTTGAAATCTGTCCCCCTCACGATCTGATGTGGCAAGGGGTGCATTCTCAATATCTACTTGTAGATTCCATATCCTAAACTGCATTTCGGTGGTATCGCTTGCTGATTTCACATGGTATCCGTTTTCCACGGATAAGCCGAGTATTGTATCCATTTTATCATAAATATCGCCGTAGTCGAGGCTTTCCTCAAACTCGCC
>ENA-UOOK01003504-UOOK01003504.1-fermentation-metagenome-genome-assembly--contig:-NODE-3504-length-17770-cov-3.571606_pt1 | contig 17770 bp, 17 predicted proteins | sample MGYA00245777_ERZ724023 | MGnify/ENA primary metagenome ERZ724023 (study PRJEB28704, sample SAMN03018312) | fermentation metagenome | biome: anthropogenic terrestrial biome; feature: soil; material...
TTTTCCCCCGTACCGGCGAACTTGATGGGCCTCCCGGTTACGGCCCGGGCAGACAATGCCGCTCCGCCCCTGGTATCGCCGTCCAGCTTGGTCAGGATCAAACCGTCTATGCCGAGCTGTTCATGGAAGGACTGGGCTACGTTTACGGCATCCTGACCGGTCATGGAATCCACCACAAGCAGGATCTCATGGGGATGGATCCCGTTTTTGATGGATTTCAGCTCCTCCATCAGTTCTTCGTTGATGTGGAGCCGTCCCGCCGTATCCACCAGGAGCATATCGTACTGATGGTCCTTTGCATATTCCAAAGCTTCTTTGGCGATATGGACGGGATTTTCCTGTCCGCGCTCAAAGACCGGTGTATTCACCTTTTCCCCTACTACCTGAAGCTGTTTGATCGCTGCGGGACGATAGATATCGCAGGCAACCAGCAGAGGATTCTTGCCCTGTTTTTTGAAATAGAGGGCAAGTTTGCCGGCATGGGTGGTCTTGCCGGCGCCCTGCAGTCCGACCAGCATGATGACGGTCGGCGGCTTGGAAGCGATGTTGACTTTGCTTTGGGTTCCCCCCATCAGTGCGGTCAGTTCTTCATTTACGATCTTGACGACCTGCTGTCCGGGGGTCAGACTCTCCATGATTTCATGCCCCACGGCACGGTCGGTTATTTTCCGGATCAGATCCTTTACGACGACAAAATTGACGTCTGCTTCCAGCAGCGCCAGCTTTACCTCGCGCATGGCTTCCTTTACATCTTTTTCATTCAGTTTGCCTTTGCCCGTAAGCTTTTTCAATGTTGCCTGCAGCTTATCCGCCAAACCTTCAAATGCCATCTCTCAACCTCCCATACAGCTGCTTTTCAGTCGGGCGATCTCCTGCCGGCAAGCATCCAGTGCTGCAGTCAGGTCATCCAGCTCCCTGCTTACCTTTTCCAGACCGGCCCGAATGTCCGATATCCGATCCCGGAAACCCAGCTTCTCATCGGTCGTCTGCACGGTATGCTCCGAACGCCGGATCAGATCATGTACGCCCTGTTTGCTGATCCCTTCATTGTCGGCTATCTCCTGCAGAGATAAATTATAGTTGTAATACTGGTCCATGACATCCTTCTGCTTGTCGGTCAGCAGTTCTCCATATATATCAAGCAATAAGGCCATTTCTTCAAATTTATTCATCCTGCATCCCATCCTTGAACTTCAAATTCCGATCCTTTGGAGTCAAGTATTTATGCTTTACGATAAAACATTATACTATAGGCGAAGTTGTCCGTCAAGTATTTTCCGTTGACTCGAACAAGGCATCCGCAAATTCTCTTGGCACAAAGGGCTGCAGATCATCCACCTGTTCCCCTACCCCAACGAAATAGATCGGGATATCCAGCTGCGACTTCACAGCGACAACCACTCCGCCTTTTGCGGTCCCATCCAGCTTCGTCAGAGCAATGCCGGTTATTCCGACCGCTTCTTTAAACAGGGAAGCCTGGGAAATGGCATTTTGGCCGGTGGTGGCATCCACAACCAGCAGGACTTCCTTATGGGCCTCCGGGAACTCCCGGTCAATGACCCGGTTGATCTTCTCCAGTTCGTTCATCAGGTTCTTCTTGTTGTGGAGCCTGCCGGCCGTATCGCAGAGCAGGATATCCATTTGCCTGGATTTGGCGGATTGGATTGCGTCAAACACCACGGCGGCAGGATCTGCTCCCTCTTCATGACGAATGAGGGGCACACCCGCACGCCTGCACCAGATCTCCAGCTGTTCCCCCGCTGCCGCACGAAAGGTATCTGCGGCAGCCACCAGTACCTGCCTGCCTTCTTTCCGGTAGCGGCTTGCCAGTTTTCCGATGGTAGTGGTCTTGCCGACCCCATTTACCCCGACAACCAGAATAACCGTAGGGCTCAGAAATTCCAGAGGGCGTGTATTCTTTTCTAATATGGATGCGACCTGATCTTTCAGGATGCCTTTGATTTTGGAAACATCACCGATCTTTTCCGCCTTCACCCTTTTGCGGATATCGGTGATGATATCCTCGCTTGTCTGTACGCCGACATCCCCCATGATAAGGGTCTCTTCCAATTCGTCGAAGAATTCGTCGTCTATCTCACGATAGTACTTGATCAATTCGTCTACCCGTCCGGTTATGCTGCTTCTGGTCTTGGTAAGTCCTTCCTTCAGTTTTGTAAAAAAGCCTTTCCTCTCTGTGCTGTCGTTTCCCATTCTGATTCCTCCTGTTGTTTTCTCCTGTTGATTTGGAACACTAACTCACCATCTCGTCAAACTTAACGGAAATGAGCTTGGATACCCCTTTCTCCTCCATCGCTATGCCATACAGGACATCGCTGATTTCCATCGTACCTTTTCTGTGAGTGATGATGGCAAACTGCGTATCCCTGGAAAACTCCCTGACATATTTTCCGAACTGATATACATTGCTGTCATCCAGTGCGGCATCTATTTCATCCAGTACGCAAAACGGCGTCGGCTTGTGCTTCAATATGGCAAAGAGGATGGCGATAGCCGTCAAGGCACGCTCCCCGCCGGACAGCAGGGACAGACTCTGCAGTTTCTTCCCGGGCGGCTGTGCAATAATTTCGATGCCGCAGTTCAGAACATCTCCCGGGTCCGCCAAAACCAGCTGTGCGCGACCCCCGCCGAACAGCTGATTGAATGTGATCCCGAAATATTCATTGATGACCGCAAACTCTTCCTGGAACTGCTTTTTCATGGTTATGGTAATATCCTCAATGACTTCCTTCAGGTTTTCCCTTCCCTGAATCAGATCGTTTCGCTGCCCGCTGAGGAAATCATATCGATCCTTGACCCGCTTATATTCCTCGATGGCATTGACATTTACTTCGCCCAGGGCGGAGACTTCCTTCTTCAGCGTCTGGATCTGCTGATTCACCATACTTGGAGTCAGGGAGTCATCCTTATATTGCAGTGCATTGTTATAGGTGAGCTCGTATTCCTCCCAGATATTGTTCTGGAAGTTTTCCAGCTCCGCTTCATATCTGGAGCACTGTACCTCGAAACGATACTTTTTATCGGTCAGTTCCCCGGTGGATTGGTTCCATTCCCGGATGTCCTTTTCCAATTCCTGAAGACGGGTTTCTTCTTTTATCCGCTGCTTCTCCTTTTCCTCCATAGCAGTTTGCATCCCGGCGGACCGGTTTTCCATTTCCGCGATTCTGTTTTTCGCCATTTCTATGGATTCCTTAATACTCTTTATCTCCTCATTGTTTTTCAAACGCTGCTTCTGCTTGAGACCGATCGCCTTGTTGTGACGGTCCAGGTCCTCCTGAATCCGTCGTGTCTGATCCCTCAGGCCCTGAATCTCCTGCTGCAGGGCTGCCGTCCGGATCCGGATATCGGTAAGTTCCTTATTGAGGGCTTCCTTTCTCTCCAGCTTTTCCTTCCGATAGCGTTCCGATTCCTTTGCTCCTTCCTCGATGTCCGCATTTTTCTCCTCCAGGTCATGAAGCTCCTGCTCTGTCTGCGCTATGGAAGCGCTCAGTTCCTCCAGGTTCTGATTGATCTGTATCCGCTCATTCGCCAACGCGGCCAGATCCTTCTCTGCCTGGGCTTTTTGCGCGGATACCCGGCGCAGGCTCTCCTCTTCCGAGGACTTTTTCTGCTCCATGTCCTTCAGAACGCCTTCCATTTTCCCCAGGTCCTCTTTCTGATCCTGATAAATCGTAAGCAGTTCTTCTCTCTTGGACTCGATATCCGACACAGCTGATTTTCGGGAAGCAACCTCCTTTTGCAATTCTTCGATCTCCCGATTTCTTCCCAGGATGCTGATGCCTCTTACGGCACTGCTTCCGCCGGTCATGGAGCCTCCGGGGTTGACAACATCCCCTATCCGCGTAACAATACGAAAGGAATAAGAAAAACGGCGGGCCATCCGTATGGCGGAATCCAGATCATCCGCTACCACGACCCTGCCAAGGAGGTTCTCCAGGATCCCATGGTATTTCGGGTCGCAAGAGACCAACTCGGAGGCTATGCCGAGACAGCCCGGCATTTCCAGGACTTCCCGCTCCCTGCGGTTCAAGGATCTTCCCCGAACAGACGAAACGGGCAGGAAGGTTGCACGGCCATAATTGTTTTTTCTCAGGAATTCGATCAGATATTTGGCATCCTCTTCGTCCTCCGTAACAATATGCTGCAGGCTGCCGCCCAGAACCGTCTCCACTGCGACTTCGAATTCCTTCGGTACCCGGATCAGAGAGGCCACTACACCGCATACTTTGTGTGCAACGGCAGAATTGGACCGGCAGGCGGTCAGCACTTCCTTGACGGTCTTGTTAAAGCCTTCATAGCCCTCTTTCATGTCCTCCAGCAATTTCAACCGGGAGCTTTTGCCTACCAACTGCTGCTTTTCCCTTTGGATTTGTTCTTCCTGGGCGGTAAGGGCCTGTTTCTTATCCTTTATGGACTCTTCCAGCGAAGATTTTTCCGCTTGCTTCTCCAGAATTTTCTTGTTGGTTGACATAATCTTATTATGTAAACTGGATTCCAATTCGATGAGACTATCCTTTTCGGATGTTTTATCACCGGACAGTCCCGCTATCTTTTCCAGTCTGGATTTCAGGCTGTTTTCAATCGTTTCATAGCGTGTAAGGCGGCTTTTGCAATCGGAAATGGCATTCAGGATGTCGATGATATTGCCCTTGGTTTTCTCAATCTGTTTCTGATGGCCGATAATTTCATTGTCCAGTTCCGTTATTTTCGCCGTCAATTCGGATGCCTTATTTTGGGCTTCCTCAAGGATCTGGTTTCTGTCGTTTATAGTTCCGTTGAGAGCTTCCATCTGCGTCCGGCAATGCTCCGCATCCTGCTGTTCCTGAGCGATCTCCTCCAGAAGCCTGGAATTGTCCCTTTCATACTGCTTGATGCGCTCATAGCTTACGTTTCGTTCGCCCTTCAGGCGTTCCGAATCGTTCAGCAGATCATAGCGCTCTTTGCGGATGCCGTCCACTGCCAGCTTTAAGTCATTCAGGGATTGGGTCAGGCTCTCCTTATCGGCTTCTTTTTTTGCCACTTCGTTTTTACGTGACAATATTTCTTCATCCAATCCGACAATTTGCTCTTTCCATTCGGAAATTCGTTCCGTATGCTGCGCATATTGATGTAAAAATTGGTTGATTTCACAGACCTTCAGCTGTTCCTTCCGCTTCAGGTACTCCCTTGCGGTTCGGGACTGTTCTTCCAGTGGCTGAAGCTGCTGCTCCAGTTCGGACAGGATATCTTCCGCGCGCAACAAATTATCCTGGGTCTTCGCCAGCTTCTTTTCCGCTTCTTCCCGTCTTGCTTTGTATTTTACAATCCCGGCGGCTTCTTCAAATATATATCTCCGGTCCTCGGACCGGGTGCTCAATATCTCATCGATGCGGCCCTGACCGATAATGGAATAGCCTTCCTTCCCCACACCGGTATCCATGAAGAGCTCAACGATATCCTTCAGGCGGCAGGCACTGCGGTTGATATAGTATTCGCTTTCCCCGGACCGGAATACCCTTCGGGTAATGGTGACCTCCGCATATTCCAACGGCAGGGCACCGTCCGTATTGTCCAGCGTCAGGGTAACCTCCGCAAAACCCAGGGATTTTCGCGTTTCCGTTCCGGAAAAAATAATGTCTTCCATCCTGCTGCCGCGAAGGGACTTGACGCTCTGCTCGCCCAAAACCCAGCGGACGGCATCGGCAATATTGCTCTTTCCGCTGCCGTTGGGGCCGACAATGGCGGTAATGCCCCTGTCAAACTTCATATAGATCCGGTCTGCAAAGGATTTGAACCCATAAATCTCCAATTTCTTTAAAATCAAATTCCAACCACCTCAACTTGAGTAAGCTGTTATCCGGCGATGGCCTGTTGCCGGTTATAGTCCGCCGGATTTTATCATCCTCATCCCTTTCCACGATCAGCAACCAGCTTGTCCAAGGCGTTCCGGGCAGCCTGCTGTTCCGCTTCCTTTTTGTTTTTCCCCTGGCCCTGACCGATCACGGCATCTCCATGGCTCACCTGTGCGGTAAACAATTTGTCGTGGTCGGGGCCTTCCTCCTTTATGATCCGATAGGTGATCTCAAGTGCCGATTTACTTTGCAGAAGCTCCTGCAGATCCGTCTTATAATCCTTGTGCCCTTTCCCGGCTATAAGAATTTCGATGGAGGGGATCAACTGTTTCAGAACAAATGCTTTTGTCGTTTCCAGGTCGCTGTCCAGATACATGGCGCCGATGACGGATTCCACGGCATCCGCAAGGATAGATTCTCTCTCCCTTCCGCCGGTATTCTCCTCCCCTTTTCCCAGACGGAGGTACTCTCCCAGGCCCAGTCTTCTGGCCACCTGCGCCAGGGATACTTCGGACACGACTCCCGCACGCAGCTTGGTGAGGATACCTTCCGGAAGCTTCGGATAGGTTCGGAACAAATAGTCGCTGACCGTCAGGCCCAGTACGGAATCTCCCAGGAATTCCAGACGTTCATTGAACGGAATATCGCCCTTTTTTTCATTTGCATAGGAGCTGTGGGTCAATGCCGTAACGATCCGGTCCGTGTCCCTGAATTCATAACCCAATTTTTCATACAACCGGTTCAACCGGTCTGTCTGTGTCATTTCAGTTCGTTCACATCCTTGAAAGTCAATAATGATTTTGCAGCAATACAACTTTTTGCGGTGAAATCAATAGCATACTAGTGTAATTATATACGGAACAGGCGCTTTTCGCAATACAGCAGGGAAAAGAGAAAGGGACGTTTCGTTTGTCCTTTTTGCATACTTTTCGACAAACCACTTTAGACTCATGTCGAAAAGTTCTGCGCTTCAGACAAGTGAAACGTCCCCCTGCCATTTATCAGCCTTTCCTCTTATTCTCTATTCTGTAAACTTCTTAATCAGAACGCAGGCATTCTGTCCGCCGAAGCCAAAGGAGTTGGATAAGGCGGCATTTACCTTTGCATTGCGCCCCCGATTCGGCACGTAATCCAGATCGCATTCCGGATCCGGCGTCGTGTAATTGATCGTAGCCGGAATAAACTGATCCTCGATTGCCTTCACCAGGATAATTGCTTCGATTCCGCCGGCGGCGCCCAACAAGTGCCCTGTCATGGACTTTGTGGAACTGACCGCCAGCTTTCCCGCATAGTCGCCGAATACGGACCGGATACCGGCGGTCTCCTCCTTATCGTTATATGGAGTGGAAGTACCATGGGCATTGATATAGTCGATCTCTTCCGGCGCCATCCCCGCGTCGTCCAGGGCTTCCTTCATCGCGCGGGCTCCCCCTTCCCCTTCGGGAGCCGGTGCGGTGATGTGATAAGCATCCGCCGTCAGACCGTAACCCGCCATTTCCGCCAGGATCCCGGCTCCTCTGTCCTTTGCGTGCTCATAGCTCTCCAGGATAAGGATCCCGGCACCTTCTCCCAAAACAAAACCGTCCCGCTCCAGATCGAAGGGCCTGCTGGCCGTGCGGGGATCCTCATTCCTTCTGGACAAAGCCTTCATGGAGGAGAAACCGGCCAATGATAAAGGAGTAATGGCAGCTTCCGTTCCTCCGGTGATAATAACATCCGCATATCCATGGCATATCGCCCGGTAAGCTTCTCCGATCGCGTTGGTACCGGAAGCACACGCGGTAACCACGGTGGAGTTCATGCCTTTTGCACCGAAAGCGATGGAAATCTGGTCGGCAGCCATATTGCCGATCATCATGGGTACAAAGAAAGGACTGACTCGTCCGGGACCTTTTGTATGCAGGATATGGGCCTGATTCTCCAAGGTTTCAATACCGCCGACGCCTGTGCCGAGAATAACTCCGAAGCGCTGTGCGTTTCCCTTGCAGAAATCCAGTCCGGCCTGTTTGATTGCCATTTTGGAGGCAGCCATGGCATACTGGGTAAAACGGTCCATGCGCTTTGCCTCTTTTTTATCCATGAAATCCTGGGGATCAAAATTTTTTACTTCCGCCGCTATCTGAGTATCAAACGCCTCCGTATCGAAGCGTGTTATTTTGTCAATTCCGGATTTGCCTTCCCGAATATTCTTCCAGAAAGAATCCACGTGATTGCCGAGAGGTGTAATTGCACCCATACCGGTTATTACGACTCTTTTCTTCATAAAAACCTCCATCCCGCCGTTACCGTCGGCGCCAAAATAGGTATAAACTGGTTTACGAAGTACCTTGTATTATTTGAATATTATTAAAATGATAATTGCAGCAATGACGGATTGCGCAGCAGAATCCTATCGGAAGGATTAAGAAAAGAAATAAGTGCTTGCTTTAAGGATCGGACTCCCATCTCTGGGAATCCGACCAAATCGAACGATCAGGAATTTTTCTTAATGTACTCGACAACATCGCCTACCGTTGCGATCTTTTCCGCTTCTTCGTCCGGAATTTCCATATTGAATTCCTCTTCCAAAGCCATGATCAGCTCCACGATATCCAATGAGTCGGCACCCAAATCATCCACAAAGGAAGATTCCATGGTTACATCATCCGGTTCTACTCCCAACTGTTCCACGACGATATCCTTAACCTTTTCAAACATCCATTTCACCTCCCCTCATAGGATTCGTACAAAAGATAATAATATGTAGTACCTTTACATATTATTACATAATCATTCCGCCGTCAACATGAATTACCTGCCCGGTAATATAGCTGCTCTCCTCCGAGGCCAGAAACCCGACCAGATGTGCGATGTCTTCGGGCTTTCCATACCTTTTCAGCGGAACCCTTGATAAAATGCTTTCTTTTGCCTGATCGTTCAATCCTTCCGTCATATCCGTATCAATAAAACCGGGGGCAATCATGTTTACCAGAATATTTCTGGGGGCAAGCTCCCTGGCAACGGACTTGGAAAATCCGATGATGCCTGCCTTGGATGCCGCATAGTTTGCCTGTCCCGCATTCCCTGCGATTCCGATTACCGAAGAGATATTGATAATTCTGCCCTGTCGCTTTTTCATCATGTATTTGGAGGCGGCTCTTGTTACCAGGAACACCCCTTTCAGGTTGGTATCGATCACCTGATCCCAGTCCTCCTCTTTCATTCTCCATCACCCAGCGAGTGATGTATTATGTCATGTCCCTGATCTGAGCGGCCACCTGATCTGCCTGTGCACTGCTGCGGGCATAATTCACAACAACCTTTGCGCCCAGCTTCGCCAGATAGAGTGCACATGTCCTTCCGATTCCCCGGGAAGCGCCGGTAACCAAAGCGATCTTTCCCATCAGGTTCATCTTTGTTCCCCCAATCCCGTCAATACGGCTTCCAGAGATGCCATATCCTCTACATGGCAGGCTGCGGCAGTTTTGTCAATTTTCTTCATAAAACCGGTAAGCGTCTTACCCGGTCCAACCTCAATAAAGGTATCGATACCCCGGGAGAGCATATACCGTACGGAATCTTCCCAACGGACCGAATGGCTGACCTGATCGATCAATAACTTTTTAATGGTACCCGCATCCTTTGCCGGCTGCGCTTCTACGTTTGTGATGACCGGAATCCCGGGATCTCTTATCGGAATCTTCTTCAGTTCCGCCGCCAGAGACTCCCCCGCAGGCTTCAGCAAGGAGGAATGGAATGGCCCGCTTACCGGAAGGGGTACCACCCTTTTGGCTCCCGCTTCCTTTGCAAGCTCTGATGCTTTTTCTACCGCAGGAACTTCTCCGGACAGAACCAACTGACCCGGGCAGTTATAATTGGCAATCCCAACCGTTCCATACGCAGCAGCCCTCTCACAGCACACGATCAGTTGCTCTGCAGCTAATCCAAGAACGGCAGCCATGGTACCCTTTCCCGCCGGTACCGCTTGATTCATGAACTGTCCTCTTTTCCGGACCAACGGCAGGGCATCTTCATAAGACATGGCTCCGGCGGCAACAAGGGCGCTGTATTCTCCCAGACTCAATCCTGCGGTCATAACGGGAACAATCCCCTTGCTCATCAGCAATTCGGATATCGCGGTACTTACCATGAGAATCCCCGGCTGGGTATTCTCCGTTTTCCGGATATCTTCTTCCGTACCGTTGAAAATAAGGTTCACAAAATTTTCGTTTAAAATAGCATCCGCTTTGTCAAAAACCTGCCTGACGAGTTCAAAATGATCGTATAATTCCTTACCCATCCCGATATACTGGGCTCCCTGACCGGGGAAAAGAAACGCCGCTTTCATACCATTCCACCTTCTTTCTATTTCGCCCACTTCATGATGCATGACGCCCATGTGAGCCCGCCCCCGAACCCAACCATGCAGATGTTGTCGCCTTTTCGGATCCTTCCGGACCGGACCGCTTCCTCCAGTGCAACCGGTATGGAAGCGGCCGACATGTTGCCGTAGTTATCCAGATTTACCCATACCCTGTCCATACTCATGTCCAGACGTTTTGCGGCTTCCTTTATGATGCGGATATTAGCCTGGTGGGGGATAAGATAATCCAGGTCCTCCTTTGTCATGCCCGCGAGGCGGACCGCCTCTTCCGCCGCGCTTACCATGGCCCGGACGGCAAACTTGAAGACCTCGCTGCCTTCCATATGCACATAGTGAAGATGATTCTCCACCGTTTCCGGCGACGCGGGAAGCCGGGAACCGCCTGCCCGCAGCTTGAGAAGGTCTCCGCCGCCGCCGTCTGCGCCCAGCAAATGGGACAGCATCCCGTACCCATGTTCCACACGGCCGACGATCGCTGCACCCGCACCGTCCCCGAACAGGACGCAGGTATTGCGGTCCTTCCAGTCGGTAAACCGGCTCAGGCATTCCGCGCCTACCACAAGTATGTTCCGGTAAAAGCCGGTTGCGATAAACTGGTTTGCTGTCGCAAGGGAATACAGGAAACCGGAACATGCCGCTTCGACATCAAAGGCCGCCGCACGGGCGGCTTTGAGATTGTTTTGAATCAGACAAGCAGTGGACGGAAAATTCATATCCGGCGTAACGGTGGCTACGATGATCAGATCCAGTTCCTCCGCACGGATCCCCGCATTCTCCAAAGCCCGCCGCGCCGCAATGGTGCCCAGATCCGAGGTGGCCTGTTCCTCTGCCGCTATCCTTCTTTCCCGGATCCCGGTGCGGGTAACGATCCATTCGTCACTAGTGTCTACTATTTTTTCCAAATCCTGATTTGTAATGACCTTTTCAGGCACATAGGAACCAATCCCAATGATGCCTGCAGAAAACAGTCCTGCTGTCATGTCATGTCCTCCTGATCTGTTACGGCACTCTTTATGCTGTCGAGTACACCGTTTTCCGAGAATAATCTGCCCTGGCGGATCGCATTTTTAATGGCTGTCGCATTGGAGCTGCCATGGGCCTTTATGATGCCGCCGTTGATGCCAAGCAGCGGGGCGCCGCCGATTTCGGCATAATCCATCATCTTTTTGAATTTGCGCAGGCCGGGTTTCAGCATCAGGGCTCCCAGTTTGCTCATCGCGGTACGCATCATTTCTTCCTTCAGCATCCCGAACAGGTTGAGAGCCAGGCCCTCCGTGTATTTCAGCACGATATTGCCCGTAAAGCCGTCGCATACCAGGATATCCACCGCACCTGCCGGTACCTCTCTGGCTTCCACATTGCCTGCGAAATTGATATTTTTCATTTCCCTGAGCAGCTTGTATGCGGATTTATAAAGCCCGTTGCCTTTCGTCTCCTCCGTACCGATATTTAACAGCCCGACGGTGGGATGGGACCTTCCCAGCACCTTTTCCATATAGATGGTACCCATCATGGCAAACTGTGCCAGATTCTCCGGCTTGCACTCCGTATTGGCACCCATGTCGATGAGCAGGGTCCCGCTTTTCCGATTCGGCAGGACCGATGTCAGCGCAGGCCGGTCGATCCCCTTGATCCTGCCGACCTTCAGCAGCCCGCCTGCCACCAATGCCCCTGTGCTGCCGGCGGAGATCAAAACGCTGCCGGGATCCTCCCGTACCAATTCCAAGCCCTTACCCATGGAAGAATCGGTCTTTTTCCGGATTGCCATAACCGGACTGTCTTCCATGGAGATGACCTGGGAGGTATGTATGATTTTAAAGTATTCCATTGGTGCATTCCGCTTTTTCAGCTCATCTTCCAATCTTTGACCGTCACCGGTCAGGATGATGCCGATGCCGTATTCCATGACGGCTTCCACGCTGCCCTTGACGATTTCCCGGGGGGCATTGTCCCCGCCCATACCGTCTACAATGATTTTTATTTCGAATCCCTCCTCTCTCCGATCGATACCAGAATAAATTTGCCGCGGAAGGCTTCCTCCTGCCTTACCTTGATAAAGACCCATACAAAATATTTATTGCCTCTGATACGGACTACCTGGGCTTTGGCCACCAGCTTGTCACCTGCAAAAATCGGCGTCTTGTACTTGATGTTGGCGACGCCGGTCAGTGCGACCTTCGCATCGATGACGGCTATGGCCAGTGACTCGGCCTGGGCGAATATATAATGGCCGCGGACAATCCGGGTTCGTTCAAATACCATTTCCTCCGTGGTCTGCAAAATGGAAATGCCGCGGACGCCCAGCTCCAGATCCACTATCTCGCCGACGACCTCCGCCGCGCCCATGGTCCGAAGCTTGTTCTGATTCTCCGAGGCAACGCTCCGGATCCGTTCCCTCAGTTCCGGAATGCCCAACTCCAGCCGGTCCAAACGGATGGTCTGGATACTGACATGAAATTTCTCGCTGAGTTCTTCATCGGTAATGAAAGGGTCTTCCTTCAGGATATCGAGCAATCCTTGCTGCCTCTCTTTCTTGGGCAGCGTATTCCTTCCCATAAAAGTCACCTCAAAAAAATCATGATACCTATTTATACTATCTAATATTAGTACCAGATGATAAGACTAGTATAAAATACTTGACTTCGTTTTGCAATACCTTATTATTAATTTCATGTAAAAAAAAACTGCCCTTTCATCGGACAGTCTTCTTTCTTATTTTGCTACTTGAATAACCTGTTTCTTATCATAGTAACCGCAGTGTTTGCAAATGCGATGGGACAATTTGGCTTCTCCGCATTGTGGGCATTCCACAATCCCCGGAGCAGTAAGCTTCCAATTTGCTCTTCTCTTATCCCTTCTCGCCTTGGACGTTTTCTTTTTTGGTAATGCCATCTTTACACCTCCTTGCCTTTGGTGGAAAAGTAATCCTGAAGAGCCTTCAATCGTTCATCAAACACAAGGTCCGGATCGCTTTCCCCGGTATTGCCACATTTACATGTCTGGTAATTCAAATTGGTTCCACATTCCGGACAAAGGCCTTTGCAATCTTCCCGGCATCGTCTCCGGATAGGGATCTCCAGCAGGAGAAATTCCAAAACGATATCCGACAGGTCGACTTCATTTCCTTCATACAGAAAATAATCGGGGTTTTCATCGTCCGGGGAACTTTTCAGCCTTGCCCCAAAGGAAAAATCAAGGTTCTGTTCATAGCTCTCCAGGCAGGCCCCACATTGCAGAAGGATCGTACCCCGCACCTCTGCGGTCAATACCAGTACTTCTCCGCCGTTGACGATCCTACCCTTTACATGCAGCGGACCCTTGAACCGCAAGGGCTCTTCCTGCCATGTAATATCCCCGAGAATCAGCTCGCCCTCAAAATCCTGGTCTGCAGCAATCTCCCTGAGGATATCCGCTACATTTATCTTCAAGAACTTCACCTCTTGACTTCCGACATCTAATTATATTGATCCCCCGGCAATTTGTCAAGTATTCCGAAAAAGCGGATTCACGGATTCACGAACATACCAGTTCCATGGTTTCCTGCGCGATCATCAGCTCTTCGTTGGTGGGAACGACCAACACAGTGACCTTGGAATCCTCGGAGGAAATGATACCTTCTTTTGTTTTCCAGCTCGTGGCATTCTCGTTCTTTTCCGAATCAATTTTCACGCCCATATACTCCAGGCCGCTGCAGGCACCTTCCCGGACGGACGGTGTATTTTCGCCGATGCCGGCTGTGAATACGATGCAATCCACTCCGCCCATAGCCGCCGTGTATGCTCCGATGTATTTCTTTACCTGATAGTTAAAGATATCCAGCGCCAGCCGTGCTCTCTCCACGCCTTGCTCCGCCGCAGCCTCCAGGTCGCGGAAATCGCTGCTGATGCCGGAAATACCCAGAACGCCGGATTTCTTATGCAGGATATCATAGACCTGATCCCCGGTCAGGTTTTCCTTTTTCATCATATAATTGATGATAGCCGGATCGATGCTGCCGGAGCGGGTACCCATGGGAACGCCCGCCAGAGGAGTAAAGCCCATGCTGGTATCGACGGATTTTCCGTATTGCACAGCCGTGATGCTGGAACCGTTACCCAGATGGCAGGTAATGATCTTCAGGGATACCAAAGGCTTGTTCATCAATTTGGCCGTACGCCGTGCAACATATTTATGCGATGTACCGTGGAACCCATACCGGCGTATTCTGTACTTTTCATATTGTTCATAGGGAAGGCCATACAGGAATGCCTTCGGGGGCATGGTCTGATGGAATGCCGTGTCGAAAATGGCAACCATAGGAGTATGGGGCATGACACTACGGCAGGCTTCGATCCCCATGATGTTGGCCGGGTTCTGCAACGGAGCCAGCTCTATGCTATCCCGGATGGCATCCACGACCTGATCGTCGATCAGGGCGGGTTGAAAGAATTTTGTGCCGCCATGCAGAATGCGGTGCCCCACTGCATCGATCTCGCCCATATCTTTTATGACGCCGTATTTCGGCGAAACCAATGCTTCGATGATCATCTTGATGGCATCTTCATGATCCTTGAATACGGCGGAAATTTCCACCGTTTCTCTCCCGGTCGGCGTATGTTTCAGACAGGATCCATCCATTCCGATGCGCTCGGCATTGCCTTTTGCCAAAACGCTTTCATCCTCCATGTTAATCAGCTGGTATTTCACGGAAGAGCTACCTGCGTTGATTACCAATATCTTCATCCTTGTATGACACCCCTTATTCTGTTAATTCCGACTGAATTGCAGTGATTGCAACGACATTGACAATATCCCGGGCATTGCATCCGCGGGACAGATCATTGACAGGCTTTGCCAATCCCTGACAGACAGGCCCTACCGCCTGTGCATTTGCCAGACGTTGTACCAGTTTATATCCGATATTGCCGGAGTCCAGATCGGGGAATACCAGTACATTGGCCCTTCCTGCCACTTTGCTGCCGGGGGCCTTGGACCTTGCCACACTTTCGACCAATGCCGCATCGGCCTGCAACTCTCCGTCAAACAGATACTGCGGGGCCAATTGCTGCGCCATCCTGGTAGCTTCGCGCACTTTATCGACCCTTTCATTCTCTGCGCTTCCCTTGCTGGAAAAGGACAGCAACGCGACAATCGGTTCATACCCTGCGATGGTCTTTGCGGTCCTGGCGGTGGACACAGCTATGGCGGCCAGCTGCTCAGCGGTCGGATCGGGATTTACGCCGCAGTCGCCGAAAACAAGAACTCCGTTGGCGCCGTAATTCGTGTCTGGCAACTCCATTACAAAGCAACTGGACACAACCGGAATATCGGGAGCCGTCTTTATAATCTGAAATGCGGGGCGAAGAACATCGCCGGTCGCATTAACGGAACCGGCCGTCATTCCGTCCGCGTCGCCCATTTTAACCATCATAACGCCGAAATAAAGGGGACTCTTCATGATTTCGGCAGCTTTCTCCGGAGTCATGCCCTTGCTCTTTCTCAGCTCCGTAAATTTTTCCACATAGGTTTCCATTTTATCAGAATGCAGATGATCCAGGATCTCAACGCCGGTCAGATCCACATTTGCCGCCTTTTCGGCGATTGCTCCCGGATCTCCGAGTAAAATAACCTTTGCAATACCCTCCCTGGTAATCATGGAAGCGGCGTCGATGACCCTCTGCTCCTCTCCTTCCGGCAGCACGATCGTCTTGCCCAGCTTTGCCGCTCTTTCACGTATCTGTTGCAATACACCCATTTATATAACTCCTTTCTTCTATCTGTCTATCACAGGATTCTATCACAGGATTGTGACTATACTGAAAAGTAGACAACCAAAATAACTATTCTACATAAAAGCCGAAAATCCTCCAAATAAATAAAATACAGAATATTTTCTATTCGGAGTCTTGCCCCATTGTCGCAATGCTTGTACAATTATGGGGGGCGGAATGAACTTTTGCAGCAAATATATTTGATTCTACTGCAACAAGTCATTTCACTGCAAAATAACGAAGGCCGCCTTAGCCTTAGTTGCAGAATCAGTTTAGGAGATGAACCGATGAACATCTATGTTTGTGTCGGCAGTTCCTGCCACCTGAAGGGGTCCTACCAGATCATCCGTCTGATGAAGGAGCATCTGGCAAAAAACGGCCTGGCAGATAAAGTCAATCTGTCCGCCGCCTTTTGCCTGGGCAAATGCACCGACGGCGTTACCATAAAGGTGGATGACCGGATCGTATGCGGCGTTTCTCCGGAGAACTTTACGGATATTTTCGACAAGTATGTATTGGGAACCGTGGGAAGCGTGCAGATATGAGCAAAAATTATCTGGGACTGAAAAAATCCAACTGCAAGAATTGCTACAAATGTATCCGGCATTGTCCGGTAAAATCCATCAAGTTCTCCGACAACCAGGCCCATATCCTGGAGGAGGACTGCATCCTCTGCGGGCAGTGCTTTGTCAACTGTCCGCAGAATGCAAAGATCATACGCAACGACACGGACCGGGTCAGGGAGATGATTGCATCCTCCCGCCCGGTTTATGCCAGTATTGCCCCGTCCTTTGTCGCCAACTACGAAGGCGTCAACATCCGGTCCATGGAAAGGGCGCTGAAACGGCTTGGCTTTACCGCCGCGGAAGAAACCGCCGTCGGAGCGACCATTGTAAAAAAGCAATATGATGAAATGATCCGGGAAGGCATCCAGGATGTTATTATCACCTCCTGCTGCCATTCCGTGAATACGCTGATCCAGAAGTATTATCCGGAGGCGCTGAAATACCTTGCTCATGTGATATCCCCCATGCAGGCCCATTGTATGAAAATAAAAAAGGAGCATCCGGATGCCTGCACCGTATTTATCGGGCCATGCATCTCCAAAAAAGCCGAAGCGGACCAGTATGAAGGCATCGTGGACTGCGTACTGACCTTTGAAGAGCTGACGGAATGGCTGGAGACGGAACATATTCCCTTCGAACCGGTGCCGGAAGAGAAGGATACCGGACGTGCCAGACTCTTCCCCACCGCCGGAGGAATTATCCGGTCCATGGACTGCCCCCGGAAGGATTACAGCTATATCACCATCGACGGCACGGAAAACTGTATCCATGCCCTGGAAGATATCATCTGCGGTAAGATCTCCAAATGCTTCATCGAGATGTCCGCCTGCTCGGGCAGCTGCATCGGCGGCCCGGCAATGGACAAGGATCACCGGGTCACCATCCGGGATTATCTTGCTGTGGACAGCTATGCCGGCAAAACGGATTTTCCGGTTTCCTTGCCCGGCAGGGAAAAATTGAAAAAAGATATGCCTTATCAGGCCCGGGAAGTAGAGATGCCCGGAAACGATGCCATCCGGGAAATCCTGCTCCTCATGGGGAAGCCGACTTCAGAGCAGGAACTGAACTGCGGCAGCTGTGGCTATAATACCTGCAGGGAAAAGGCGATCGCCGTCTATTTGGGGAAAGCCGATCTTACCATGTGCCTGCCCTTTTTGAAAGAAAGGGCGGAATCCTTTTCCGATAACATCATCAACAATACTCCCAACGGGATTATGGTGCTGAATGAAGATCTGGAGATCC
>ENA-UOOK01003505-UOOK01003505.1-fermentation-metagenome-genome-assembly--contig:-NODE-3505-length-17768-cov-58.679332_pt1 | contig 17768 bp, 15 predicted proteins | sample MGYA00245777_ERZ724023 | MGnify/ENA primary metagenome ERZ724023 (study PRJEB28704, sample SAMN03018312) | fermentation metagenome | biome: anthropogenic terrestrial biome; feature: soil...
TGATGAGGCTTACGCTGTATTTCGGCGTTCCGCCGTTGATGGACTTCGGCTCCCAGACGTTCGCGTAGGACCAGCGGGTGTTCGGGCCAGTGATAACCTTCATCGGATTGTGCATAGTTGTCTTACTCATGATTTTTGACCTCCTTGAAGTCGTTTTTTGCTGTATTCATCGCCGGACGCTTGTCTGAGTCCGGGACGAGTGTCGGTTTGCCCTGCGGCTTCTCGACGAAGCCCGACAGGAGTTCGTTGAACCGGTTTTTCCCAAGGAGCTTCTGCATGGCGGTGATGCCGAGCAGCTTTCTCTCGTACGGATCGAATCCGGCTTCTTCGACCGTCTTGGCGACGGCGGTTTCATTGGCGTACTTGCGGACGGACCTGCCTTCGACGAGCTTGAAGCCGTGCCACTCCTTGCCGGAGAGTGCCTGCTGGAGCGCGTACTCCTTGATGTCGGATGCCCACGAGACCAGCTCGTCCACTTGGGAGAGGATGACCTCGATCTCCGCGTCGGAGAGCTCCGGCGGCAGATTGAACTCGTGCTGCGCGAGCTTCAGGTTCTCCTCGGCACGCTTCCGGCAGATGGTCTTCGCCTTGCAGAACCGGCACCACGGGCCGCAGGAGAACTCTCCCTTGCCGTCCCACGCCAGCTCCGCCGTAGGCTTCAGGACCTCGTCCGCCCATGCGAGCAGGTCCTTCTTGCTGATCTGCCATTCGCTGACGTTCTGCCGTCTCGGCTGGTAGATCGACATGGCGACCGAATCGATGTCGTAGATGTCGTCGAACAGCTCCAAGGCACCCAGCGAGTAGCATTTGAGCTGAGGATTGTCCTCCGCCGACACGGCGATGCCGGTGCCGTACTTCAGATCAATGATCCGGAGCGTGCCATCTGCGATAATCAGCGCGTCGGATGTGCCGAAGCCCTGTCTCACCCAGCGGGAGTAGTCCACGCGCTGTTCGACCAGAACAACCGGATCAGGGCAGGCCTGCCTTGCGGCTTCGACCTTTTCCAGTACGTAGGCAACATAGCCATCTGTGGCTTCCTCCATCTCCTCGTTGTAGAAGGCAAGGTCCTCGGTCGGGTCGCGCGCCGGGTAGCCGAGCGCCTTGCGGAGCTTGTACTCGGCGAGTGCATGAGCGCAGGTGCCTTCCAATGCGTAGTCGCTTCCCTTGTCCTCGAATCCCTCGCTAAGCCTGACCGACGGCGGGCAGTGGAGCCACCTGTCGGAGCTGGATGCGGAGAGGACCGCGTGCGATGCCGCGCTCATGAGAGCGCCTCCACATCTTTAAGCAGCGCCTCATAATGTGACGGATCGACTGCCGAGAGCTTGTTTGCACCGTACTTCTGGAGCAGCTCCCTGATCTCTGCCGTGTGGCCTGCGCGAGACTTGTCTGCCAATACAGCGCGGACATCCTCCAGCGCAAGCGGCTTCTTTTCAGGCTCCGGTTTTACCTCCGGTGTCGTATCGGAAGCGGGTTCATCCTCACTTCCTGAAAACTGCTGGTAGAGCCTGTCGGCTGCGCTGTTAATAGCAGCGGCTGCATCGCGGAGCTCTCTGATGGTCTGATCCATTTCTGCCATTTTTGACATTTCCTTTTCCTCCTTCCTCGGATTGACCTGCGGCAAGGACAGACAGGTTCCTTGCCAGTCTTGCGGATACTTGGCTTATCGCGTAAAGAACTGCGATGGTTTCTGCGTCCGCTGGACTTCTGTTGCGTGTCGTATTCATCGCTTTACCTCCAATCCGGAGCATCTTGTTTTCGTGCTCCTTACACTTCCCACTGGAGGCGGGCAGACCGTTTTGACGAAGGATGAAGAAGAAATTTTGAAAAAAACTCCGGCCACCACATATGGCAGCCGGAGCAGAGCATCAGAACCAGTCAGGGAATTCCTTAGAGAGTGTCTCTTGGGCCTTATCAAGTCTGGACCGGAAGGTCGTCCGTTTGATGCCGATGATTTTTGCGATGGCTTCATCGGAGAGACCTTTCTCGCGCAGCTCGCCGATCTGCTTAGCTTCCGGCATCAACTCCTGCAGGCGGGAGAACAGCTGATCCAGCTCCGCCTTCTCGGAAAGCACCTCTTCAATGAGAGGAGCGTTGTCCGGAACGTAGTCGGCGAGCGTTCCCTCGCCGTCCGGCAGCGGATCGTCAAGAGAGACGGTCGTGTTGTTGTGGAACTCGCAGTCGAGGCAGTTGCCGTCGCACAGCCACCATTTGCTGCGCGGGCAGAAGCATTCGCCGCGATACTGCATACGCTTCCGAAGCGCAGTGCGGTTCCGGTCATATTCGCGATATTGGTCCTCGGGGACCTCGTACCAGGTGCGGGTGAACTTGTCGTAGATGCGTTTACTCTGGTTGACATTGTTTTTCATGTGCGATACCTCCGTTCGCTTCTCCCGAACCGGAGGCCGCACAAAAAAGAAGGCGTGACAGGCCAGACGGAACGGGAATTCAACTCGTTTCGTTCGGCCAGCCACGCTCGTAGACTGGTTTCTTATTCACTTGTGACCGCTATGGCCGCTCGAGCCACCTCTGTGCACCGGGGTGAACGGTTATAGCAGTGAGCCTTTTAACGCCTTGCTTAGGGCAGATTTGGATCTCCTATATACGGTTGTTTATGGGCTGTTTTGGAGCCCTTCTCCCATGGAATTTCAAAGAGATTCTTAATTGTCGTTGATCATGAGTTCGAGATCTCCGAAGACTTCCCAGTAATAGGAAGGGCTGAGATCGTCGAAGCAGGTCGCGTCGTACCTGGCGAATATGCCATCAACTGTGTCAGCTCCGTAGATGGAGCAGACCTGATCTGCGTCGTTCTCGATGTTGATGCGCCAGTTTTCCTTTTCGTCGTGAGTCACGTTTTCACCTCCAGTTTGTTTGCCTGTCTTTGTCGATTTTTATCTGTTTAACACTTCTGAAATCCGATGCTGTTGATTTGTTCATAAAGAACTCGTATAATTAATTCAGAAGTCTATCTTTTGTTGCCTTCAGGGCCCTTCCGAACAACTGACTTTATTGTCGGGGAGACGTTAGGTACTGGGATAGGCGTTTAGGTACCGAAATCAGGTATCGCAGGTACGAAATCAGGTACCAGTAGGTACCGGGGAGGTGAGCACTATCAGAAGCAACGAGTTTCTCAACAAGTTGTACGGGTATCTGGGTAACCAGCAGAATCAAGGACTCTTCGTCATTCGGTTTTTCAATGCGGCGGGTAGTCATCATTTTGAGATGCCTGTCTCATATGCCAATAGGACAAACGACGTACTCGAAGCTGAAAGACGGTATGCACAGAATCGTCCCTTGACTGATGAGATAAAGGATTCGTTCCCTAATCCAATCAAGATCGATGAGCTCGCCGCCTTCATTGCCAAGAACCTGAACGACAGCAAGCTCCCGGCTTGCATGGCGGAGTTCGGCATACCAACTGGAGCTGCGCAGGAGAAAGACAAGTTCTCTCATGCGCTTGCCGCACAGTTCAGTCTGTTTGTGACGTCACAGGACGACGATGTGGACGATGCAATCTGGGAGATGTATCAGACGCTTCTTGAGGGGCAGCCGATATGCGCCGAGGACATCAGCGGGCCAAGATATGCAGGTGATGACGTCTATGTTGAATTCGGAGGCAAACGGCATGATGCTGACTGCTACGAGATCGTTTGCCACGAATGGAAGCTGCAGAACCGTGGCAAGGTGCCATGGAGAAACCGGCGGCTTGTGCTGGTGAATCAGGCGGACATACATCCACGACCTATTGATACGGTCATCCCGGTGCCGGATACCGATCCGGGAGAATTCACAAAAATAGCCGCGGACATAGATGCCCGTGGCTTCGAAGGAAATTTTGAGTGCAAGTGGGAAATGCAGGATGCGGATGGCATGAACTGCTTTCCGAATAAGCGGTGGGATTTCAATATACGGATTCAGGTGACGTTCCATATGTCGGACGAAGGAGACACACGTGGATAAGAACATAGAAAAATGGTCAACGATGAAGGAAGTGCAGGAATACCTCGGAGTGGGCCGCGAAAGCATAATGCAATGGATCAACAAGCGCAACATGCCTGCATACAAGGTCGGACGGCTCTGGAAATTCAAACTGAGCGAGGTCGACGACTGGATTCGATCCGGTGGAGCTGCGGAAGAAAGCAGCGATAAAGACAAAAGCGAAAACTGATCGGCAGAGTCCGGATTATCGGACAGTCGGTAATACATAATAAAGAAAAACGCCGCTGCGACGAGGCAACGGCGTGAAGGAGAAAGTCAATGGACAATCAGGAGTACAACTCGATAGTCAGTTTTATATGGGGAATCGCAGACGATTGCCTGCGCGACGTGTATGTGCGCGGCAAGTATCGTGATGTTATCCTGCCGATGACGGTTATCCGCCGTCTTGACGCAATGCTGGAAGGGACAAAGCAGGACGTCCTCAAGATGAAGAAGCAGCTGGACGCTGCGAAGATCGACAACCAGTGGCCAGCACTCTGCAACACTGCCGGGCAGGCATTCTGCAACGCATCCCCGTTTCTGCTCAAGGATCTGACCGCCAAGGGGAAAAAGCAGACGCTGCAGGCGGATTTCACAGCATATCTGGATGGCTTTTCGCCGAATGTGCAGGAGATCCTCGACAAGTTTAAATTCCGTGACCAGATCAAGACGATGGTTGACGCGGACATTCTTGGCGCAGTCATCGAGAAATTCACATCATCAGACATCAACCTCAGCCCGAATCCTGTCTACAAAGATGCAGAAAGAAAGATCGTGAAGCTTCCCGGACTCGATAACCACGGCATGGGAACCATCTTTGAGGAGCTCATCCGCCGCTTCAACGAGGAGAACAACGAGGAAGCCGGAGAACACTGGACGCCTCGTGACGTCGTAGAGCTCATGGCCGATCTTGCCTTCTATCCGGTGGAGGACAAGATTCTGGATGCCTCGTACTCCTGCTATGACGGAGCCTGTGGCACAGGCGGAATGCTTACCGTGGCACAGTCACGGCTTCTGACACTCGCAGGCCGCCGCGGAAAGAACGTCTCCATCCACCTGTTCGGTCAGGAGATCAATCCGGAGACTTATGCTATCTGCAAAGCGGACATGCTCCTGAAAGGCGATGGCGAGGAAGCCGAGCACATATTCTATGGGTCAACGCTGTCGTTGGACGGCAATCCATCACGGCAGTTCGACTTCATGCTTTCCAATCCGCCATACGGAAAGAGCTGGAAGACAGACGCAGACAAGATGAGCAATGGCGGCGAGGAGGATAAGAAGGGCAAGAAGGAAATCCTCGATACCCGTTTTAACACATATCTGCCTGACGGTGAGGAAATGAAGATGCTGCCACGCACCAGCGACGGACAGCTCCTGTTCCTCCTTAATAATGTGTCGAAGATGAAAACCGATACGGAACTCGGCAGCAGGATTATAGAAGTACATAACGGCTCGTCCCTGTTCACTGGAGACGCAGGCAGCGGCGAAAGCAATGCCCGCCGGTATATGATCGAACGCGATCTGGTAGAGGCAATCATCGCCCTGCCCGACAACATGTTCTACAACACCGGCATTGGTACATACATCTGGGTGCTTTCCAATAAGAAGGAAGAACACCGCAAAGGTAAGATTCAGCTCATTGACGCAACGAACATGAAGAGCCCGCTATGCAAGAACATGGGCAACAAGAACTGCGAGTTCACGCCAGAGATCCGTAAGGAAATAGTCCGCATCTTCCTCGACATGGAGGAAAGTGACGTCAGCATGATCTTCGACAACAGCGAATTTGGCTACTGGAATGTGACTGTCGAGCGTCCGTTACGTCTGCGCGTATTCCCGGAACGGAAGATCCCGGACGACACGTTCAAGAAGCAGTCGGAGCTGGATTCCGTCCGAGAAGCCATCGCGAGTGTTCCGGCAGGCACACCGCTCGACGACTGGGATGCGTTCGCCAAGGCGGCTGGACTCAAGAAAACTCAGCTCAAGAAGATCCGTCCTTTCATAACTGAGGTTGATCCGAACGCGAAGGAAGTCGAAGGCGAATCCGATCCAAACCTGCGCGACTCGGAAAATATCCCGTTCAACTACGAAGGCGGCATTGACGCGTTCATCGAAAAGGAAGTCAAACCCTATGCGCCGGACGCCTATGTCGACGAAAGTAAGACCAGAATCGGCTACGAGATCAGCTTCACGAAGTACTTCTACAAGCCGGTTGAACTCCGTGACATGAAGGACATCCTTGCATCACTCGCGGAACTTGAAAAAGAGTCCGACGGAGTCATGGATGAGATCGTGGAGGGACTGGAGTAATGGAACTGTTAGAGTATACGAGCAGGTGGAATTCTCATCGCCTCGGATCACTTTTTCAAGAGCAAAAAGAGAAAAACACAGATTTTACGAGGAGGAACGCACTTAAATTCACTTATGGTTCGATCGTTGATAAACCTGAGTACGACCTGACACCTTCTTTGATTGATACATATTCAAAATACACGCTGGTTAATACCGGAGATATTGTCATCAATTGTTTGAATCTGAATTATGACTTTGTGTCACAGAGAATCGCAATTGTAAAAAACGATGGGATTATTACATCCGCATACATTTCTTTGAGAGCCAGAAACGAAGCAATCAATCCTATGTATTATTGCTATTACTTCAAGGCGATGGATTCTCGAAAAATGTTCCATGGCATGGGGACGGGGATTCGTTTGACGCTTTCTTACAACGAACTAAGGAACGTACCAATTCCCGTTCCTCCCCGTGCCGAGCAGGATCAGATTGTGCGGTTCCTCGACTGGAAGGTCTCCGAGATTAATAAAAAGGTTGCATTAAAAAGGCGCTCATTAGATTTGATTAAGGAATTAATTAATAGCGTTTTTGCTGCCTTGGTAGAAAACAAAGCTGGAAGTGTACGATTGAAGAGAGTGGTGTCGCTCGAAAATGATTACATTGAAATTAATCCGGATGAATCTTATAGAAAAGCGGGAATGTACAATCGAGGAAGAGGTATTTTTCTGCGTGATGCTGTAAGCGGAAAAGAAATGGGCGACTCAAGATTTCAAAGAATCCATAGTGGACGTCTAATGCTAAGTGGGCAGTTTGCTTGGGAGGATGCTGTTTTTGTAACTTCATCTAAGGATGAAGAAGGAGTTGCTTCTCACAGATATTATTTATTGAAAAGCGAAAACAAAGATGTCCCTGTTGAGTATTTGTTTGGATATTTTATTTCACAAAAGGGTTTTACGGATTTACAGCAGTGTTCACATGGATCTGCTGGAAGAAATCGACCATTGAATATAAATGAATTACTTCGGATTGAAATACCGATTGTGCATAATCCTGAATCTGTTCGAAAACTATGTAATCTCGTTCAGGCTTATATGGCTATGCGGCCACTTGTTCTTCGCGAGGAAGAAATATTGGACGAGTTGCGCAATCGTATTATCTCTGATGTTGTCTCTGGCAAGATCGATGTCCGCAATGTCACTGTTCCTGAATATGAGCATGTGGACGACATTGCCGACGACGATTCTGAGGGTGATGAAGAATCAGATGATACCGAAACTGAAATGGACGAGGAGGTGTGATCATGGCCTTTACAGATAAAACCGAAAAGGGCTTTGAGACGATCATCGTGAACTGGCTCGTGGAGCAGAATGGCTATGAGCAGGGAACGAATGATGACTACAACAAGGAATACGCCGTAGACGAAACCCGCCTCTTCCGGTTCCTGAATGACACGCAGCCGAGGGAAATAGCAAAGCTTGGCGTGAATAACAGCGATCAGAAGAAGCGGCAGTTCCTAAACCGTCTCTCGGGTGAGATTGCCAAGCGTGGCATTATCGATGTGCTGCGCAATGGTGTGAAGGCTTATCCGGCTGACCTCATCATGTTTTACTTCACGCCGACGGAAAACAACGAGAAATCAAAGGAGATGTTCGAGAAGAACATTTTCAGCGTGATACGGCAGCTCCGGTATTCTTCAGATGCGACGAAGCTCGCGCTTGATTTGTGCCTGTTCATCAACGGCCTGCCGGTTATCACGATAGAGCTCAAGAACCATTTCACCGGGCAGACAACGGCAGATGCAGTCGAGCAGTACAAGGAAGACCGCAGTCCGCGCGATATGCTTTTCTCTTTCAAGCGCTGCATGGTGCATTTCGCTGTTGATGATCAGACTATCATGTTCTGCACGAAGCTCGCCGGGAAGGACAGTTGGTTTCTGCCATTCAACAAGGGCTATAACGATGGTGCAGGCAATCCGCCGAATCCGGACGGCATCATGACGGACTATCTGTGGAAGGATATTCTGACCAAGTGGAAGCTCTCCCGCATTATCGAGAACTACGCACAGGTTGTTGTAGATGAAGATCCGGATACGAAGAAGAAAACGGTGAAGCAGATTTGGCCGCGCTATCATCAACTTGACTGCGTGGAGAAGCTCCTCGCGGACGTGAAGCAGAATGGTGTCGGCAAACGGTACCTCATCCAGCACAGCGCAGGCTCCGGAAAATCAAACTCTATCGCTTGGCTTGCTCATCAGCTGATCGGGCTTGAGCAGGACGGCCACCCGATGATCGACTCTGTAATTGTGGTTACCGACCGGCGGATTCTGGACAAACAGATCCGCGACACGATCAAGCAGTTCATGCAGGTAAAGAACACGGTCGTGTGGGCGCAGCATTCTGGCGACCTCAAAAAGGCAATTCAGGACGGTAAGCGGATTATTATTACGACGGTTGAGAAGTTTCCGTACATCTCGCAGGAAATCGGTCAGGAGCACATTCATAATAAATTCGCTATCATTATCGATGAGGCGCACTCTGGTCAGAGCGGGCGCAATTCCGCGAATATGAATCTGGCGCTTTCCGGCATGGCTTCTGATAATGAAATGGACAACGAGGACAAGATAAATGCCATCGTCGAAGGTCGGAAGCTCGTAAAGACCGCGAGCTATTTTGCGTTCACCGCGACTCCAAAGAACAAGACCGAGGAGGTTTTCGGAACGCCATATGAAGAGGATGGCGAAATCAAGCACAGGCCTTTCCATGTTTACACGATGAAGCAGGCCATTCAGGAAGGCTTCATTCTTGACGTACTGAAGAACTATACGACGATCGACAGCTGGTACAAGATTGCCAAGAAGGTCGAGGACGATCCAATGTTCGACAAAAAGCGCGCTCAGAAGAAGCTGCGTTCCTTTGTCGAGGGGAATCCGGATGTCATTGCCAAGAAGGCTGCTATGATGGTGGATCACTTCCACGAGCAGATCATTGCCAAGAAGAAGCTGAATGGGAAGTCCCGCGCAATGGTCGTGACTGCGAGCATCCCTCGCTGCATCGAGACCTACTATGCGATCAACAAGTGCCTTGCAGACAGGCACAGCCCATATAAGGCGATTATTGCTTTTTCCGGTGAGTGCAAATACAACGGACAGGAACCGGCGCTCACATCCGCTGGGCTGAACGGATTCCCGGATGCGAAGATCCCGAAAGAGTTCAAGAAAGATCCGTATCGGCTTCTGGTCGTTGCGGACATGTTCCAGACCGGATTCGACGAGCCGCTGCTGCAGACCATGTATGTGGATAAGCCACTCTATGACATTGCGGCAGTTCAGACACTTTCCCGTCTGAACCGCGCGGCTCCCGGAAAAGACGAAGTCTATGTACTGGACTTTGCAAACAAGACATCCACGATTCAGGACGCCTTCTCGAAGTTCTACAGGACAACGATTCTGTCAGGAGAAACCGATCCGAATAAACTCTATGACCTGATTACGCTGATGGAGAGCTATCAGGTGTATGACAACGACGATGTAGAGCACGTAGTTAATTTGTTCCTTGGCGGAGCCGAGCGAGACAGGCTTGATCCGCTGCTTGATCCGTGCGTGGCTATCTACAACGAGCTCGAAACGGACGATCAGATCAAGTTCAAGAGCGCAGCAAAGTCATTTGTTCGCACATACGGCTTCCTTGGTTCCATTCTTCCTTATGGGAATGTGGATTGGGAGAAGCTGTCGATTTTCCTGAATCTGTTGATACCGAAACTCCCGTCGCCTCGCGAGGATGATTTGTCAGAGGGCATTCTGTCTACGATTGATCTTGACAGTTATCGAAACGAGGCACAGGAGGCTGTGGCCATAAAGCTGGAGGACAAGGACGCAGAGATTGCGCCGGTCCCTGCCGGGAAGGTCGGCCATATCGTTGAGCCGGAACTTGATCCGCTTTCCAAGATCATCATGGACTTCAACGACATGTTCGGAAATATCCAGTGGAATGACGCTGATAACGTACAGCGCCAGATTCTCCAGATTCCGGCGATGGTTTCTCGTGACGAGAAATACCAGAATGCCATGAAGAATTCTGATGAGCAAGAAGCCCGGACGGAAAGCGAGCGCGCCCTGCAGAAGGTCATCTTCTCCATCATGGCGGACAACATGGAGCTCTTCAAGCAGTTTCAGGACAATCCGTCATTCAAGAAGTGGCTTACAAACATGGTGTTCAATCTGACGTACAACAAGGAGGGAAAGCCGTATGAAGCTCCAGACGATTTGGATTCTCCTAAAGTCGTCAGCGGCAATTTCACAGGCTATCGATATCCGACAGAAGCGCCAAGAAGCGGAATGATGGTAGCCGAAGGCAAAGCGACGTACGGTGAAAAGAAGGACAGCGATACTAAAAAGTAAACAGACGCAAATAAAGGGAGGCATAAAGCGTGGAGTTATCCAAAACTGTAAAGGACAAGACATTCGATGATTACTTTACAGAGGTGGAGCATTCCGAGACGATCAGCGGAATGGTCCGCCCTGGTTCTCTGCGCCTTTTTTGCCTCAATGTCAGAAACGGAAACATCAAATCATCCGATCTTGAAAAATTCACCATGCTCAACATCGGGCAATATGTTTTCTCTCGCGCAAAACAGGAGAACTACCGGAATGCAGGAAATTTCGACCTCGTGACACAGCAGGCCCTGAGAGCAATGAGAAAAAGCGCCAAGGCGCGAGACATTGATGCGGGCGAAACACTCGGCGAAATCATGGTCTACGCAGTCATGGAAGAAAAGCTGAATGCTCATAAGCTCCTCAGCAAAATCGAACTCAGTACAGATGCTGCGCAGTATGCAAGCGAAGCTGACGGCATTCATTTTCTGTGCAAAGACGGCAAAACGATCCTCTCCAATCAGATGGTATTCGGCGCTTCGAGCGTCACTGGAGACATCAAGGACGCCATTGACATCGCTTTCGAGAAGATCTCCCGAATCGCCAATCATGAGGACGAGGAACTGCTTCTTGTAGAGAAAACAGCACTGGATCGATTCTATGAAGAAGACGACCTGAAAGTCCTGACCAGCTACGTCATCCCGGAGGAGCACAAGAACGCTTCCTACGGGACATCCTTCGGAGTGTTCCTCGGATATTCCCTCGGCCTGATCCCGGACGGATATGACGATGACCAGTTCCGGGACCGTATGCACAAGAAGATGATTCGCGACATCAACGCGCACGAAGAATACATAGCTCAAAAGATACGCGATGCAAAACTGCAGAATCACTCGTTCTATTTCTTCACGCTGCCTCTTAATCAGGCCAAGGAAGAAAGCGACGTGATCATGCAGCATGTTATGGAAGGAGATGTCGACCTATGACCGCTGAAAAGAGAACACTCGGGTCGGCCATCTTCACCGATATCGACAGCAATCCGTACCTTGGGAAACTGTATGCCCGGCTTCTGAAAGGCTATGGCCTAAGCCTCTTCAACTTGAATCAACGCAGCTCGACGGAGCTTTTCAACGCCAAGGAGAAAACCGACATTTTACGGTTTGCCGACATTCTCTCCAAGTCGAATGATCCAGAGAAGTCAGACACGCACAAGATATGGGCTCAGGAAATAGCCATACTGATGCACCAGCTGTATCCACAGGATTCGCTCGTCAACCTTTACGCCGGAGATGTATTCTCAAGCGTCGGTAACCACAAGGGACTCGAGCTTGTAAACAAGGACTATTCTGAACCGCATGCACTGGAGGAAATTTTCGCACAGTTCAGAGGCGATTACCTCACTATTCCCGCGGAACCAAGCCAGCGGTTCTTCGGAGAACAGAAGAACGCCTATGACCACCTGACGGACGACTGCTTTAGCTACTCTGCGCCCACTTCAATGGGGAAATCCTTCATTATGAGAATGTTCATCAAGGACGAGATCATGCACGGCGCTCAGAAGAACTATGCGCTCATCGTTCCTACGAAGGCGCTGATAAACGAAGTCCGGGCAAAAGTGATAGACGATCTCGGCGGAGAAAAGAACACAGAAAAGGTCAACTACCTGAAGCTCCACAACTACAGCGTGGTGACAGCAGCAAGCGACATAGCCCTTGAGGACGAGAACCGGAACTTCATCCTTGTCATGACGCCGGAGCGGCTTCTTTACCTTCTGATAGCGAAGCCTCGCTTTGACCTGGATTATCTGTTCATCGACGAGGCCCACAAACTTTCAGGCAAGAACAGCCGAGCACCGTTCTATTACAAAGTGGTAGACAAGCTCGTGCATCGCCAGAAGAAACCGCACTTCATCTTCGCATCGCCGAACATTCCGAATCCGCAGGTTTACCTGAGATTGATGCTCAATGCGGAGGAAGGCGACGAAGACGCTCTTGCAATTACGTATTCGCCGGTTGTTCAAATCAAATTTCTTGTTGATCTGAAGAAAGGACGAATCGAGGTTTATAACGACCACGCGCCTGAAGATCAGTGCAGAATACTTCTGGCCAATGTGCACGGCAGCGGGATTGAAGTGAACGACTTCCTGCTGGCTATCGAAACACAGAATACGAAGCTTCCCAAGGAAAAGCGTAAGCAGAGCATCGTCTACTACAACGGACGAGACAAGGCTATCAGGGCCGCCCACTCCTTCTATGAGCGGGTAAAACCAAATGGCCCGAGAAATGATCCGCTCCTTGAGGCCCTGTCAAAGGACATACAGGAAGAAGTTCATCAATGGTACTACCTTGCAGAAATGGTGCGTTACGGCATTGCCTACCACATCGGCTATCTTCCGGCATCCATAAGAGCACGGATCGAGGAACTTTTCAAATCCGGGAACATCACGGTAATGTTCTGCACCAGTACGCTGCTGGAGGGCGTCAATCTTCCTGCGGACAATCTGTTCATCATGGAGAACAAGATATTCCTCAGCGAAATGAACACCATTGATTTCCGCAATCTCATAGGTCGTGTGGGCCGGATTAGCTTCAACCTCTATGGGAATGTCTACTTTGTAGCGGAACGCAACAGCAAGATAACGACAGATGACTATGTACGTATGCTTGGGCAGGAAATTCCAGAGCAGTCGCTTTCTATTGCTACTGATCCGAATGTGCTCAAAAAGGTCGAGAAACAGTATGTCGCCGATATTCTCAAAAGCGGGAAGTCGGAAATACCACGCCGTGTGAACGCTGATGGCAAAGCTATGCAGAGCGAGGAATCCTATGAGATGATGCGCAGATTCGCGACAATTCTTCAGGGAGACATTGTTCACGATCGAGACACGCTGGTGCGCCGTGAATTCAAAGACTTCCTGACACCAGCCGACGAGGAGTTCATCCGGGATACCTTCAAAGATGCCGAAGTTAAGCCTGATGACGACATCAATACGTCGGTTGACCAGACGACAAGCCTTATTGCAGCTATCCGGAGGAAGCAAAACCCGCTGCATTATCCTGATCTTGTTAATGGGAAGTTCGTATATGACGATGTGCTTGCTTTTCTCGATGAACTTGCAGAAGTGTTCAAATGGGAGGAGTACGAAGCCAGTACGCTCGGGAAACCATCACTACGCAGATGGTACGCCGTGATCCTCTGCCAGTGGATGGACGGCGGCGGGTTGAAGTTCATCATGGACAGGGCTCTTGAATACCATCAGAACCACCCATACCCATTCTGGATCAACAAGTACGGGCCTCCAATAACATACAACTATCTTTCCAGCGAGCACCACAATGCCGTGTTCGGAGACACGCTTGAGGTTATTGAAAACATCATCCTTTACAGCATCTCGAACTACTTCCTTCGGTTCTCCAACGAGTACCGGAAGATCAAAGGAGACGAGGCACTCAACCGGAACAACTGGTATGAGTACGTGGAATTCGGAACGACGAATCCGTTGACGATCCTGCTGCAGCGCAGCGGCTTTTCCAGAGAGTCCGCTCGCTACATAAAAGAACATCGCGAGTATGTCATAAGGGACGGCAGCACGGGCCAACTGAAACTAAGCCCTGCTCTCGCTCGGTGTAATAATACGGATGTTCGTAATGAAGTCATATACATACGGCAGAACTCACCGGAGATTTTTGAAGCCGATAATATAGAAGAATAGAGATAGGCACCATGCGTGCTGACATGGAGGGAAAAAGCTAATGTCAAAGCTGAACATCGATCAGAAGAGTATAAAAGACCTCTTCACAGAAAAGAACACAGATTTCCTGATACCGGATTATCAGAGGCCCTATGCATGGGGAGAAAAGGAATGCCAGACTCTATGGAACGACTTGTTTCTCTTTGCATTTCCGGATAATGACTGTGACAAATTCGATAGTGACACAGACGAGTACTTTCTCGGCCCTATAGTCACATTCAAGAATGAGGACGGCAAAAAGGAAATCATCGATGGGCAGCAACGACTGACCACGCTCATGCTCCTGCTTCGCGCATTTTACGACAAATACGGAAGTATGAAAAACGACAAGGCAATCAAGACCAGCAAGCTCATCGAGCAGTGCATCTGGAAAACAGACGAATTCGACGAGCCGGACAAGTCCGCTTTGAAGATTGATTCCGAAGTTGCTACTGACAGCGATAAGGAGCAATTCCTCAACATACTGAAAACCGGCATCGTCGATGATGACTGGAAAAGCAACTACGCGAACAACTACAGGTTCTTCCAACAGAAAATTGCCGAGTTCCTCAATACGTACCCGGACTGGTTTTCCTTTTTCCCTATGCGGATTATGAAGAACTGCATTCTTCTGCCGATTGAGGCTGAATCACAGGATACGGCTCTGCGTATCTTTTCGACACTGAATGACCGCGGTAAGCCACTGTCGGACGCCGACATCTTCAAAGCGCAGTTCTACAAGTACTATTCTTCCAAAGGCGAGAAGGATTCATTTATCGAGAAATGGAAGAAGCTCGAAGTCCTTTGTGACTCTCTGTTCCATCCCATTTCCGGTACACCAATGGATGAGCTTTTCACGCGGTACATGTATTACGAGCGTGCGAAGCAGGGCATCAAGTCCTCGACGACGGAAGCGCTGCGTAAATTCTATGAGCGGAATTCATATGCATTGCTGAAGACGGATGAGACATTTGAAAATCTGATCGACCTGGCTAATTTCTGGAACGATGTGCAGATTCAGAGCGTCGATCGCTTTACAAACAAAGTCCTAAGAAGGCTCTTTGTCCTGAATTACGCTCCTAATGGCATGTGGACTTATTTTGTTTCGGTTTATTACATGGCGAACCGAGACCAGAACGGCATGCTCGATGATGAGAGCTTCTACCAGTTCCTCAACAAGATCACGGCCTTTATATGGGCATACGCCGTGACGAATCCCGGTGTCAATGCATTGAGAACACCGGTCTTCGCCGAGATGATTAATGTCGTGAATGGGCAGCCTGTGACATTCTCTGACTTCCTGTTCCATACTCCGCAGCTACAGAATGCCTTCAACAACTACACATTCAGCAATAACCGTGCCATTACCAAGTCGATGCTGACGTGGTGGGCATTCCAAGATCCAGAGCAGGAGCTTCTCTCGCTTGAGAGCGTTCTGGAAATCGAACACATCTATCCCCGCAAGCGTCAGGAAATGGAACACTCCTTGACAGATGCGCGCAATTTAGAGAGCCTTGGCAACAAGGCATTGCTCGAGAAGCGCATCAATATCCGAGCTGCTGATTACAGATTTGACGACAAGAAGAAGTACTATCGCGGATTCGAGAACAACCGGAACCAGCAGAAGGAAGGGACCAAAATCAAGGAGCTCGTGGATCTGGCCACGCATGCGACGGATTTCACGGAGACCGATATCGTCCAGCGCAAAGCAAAGATGATCTTCAAGTTTCAGGAATTCATGGGTGAAAACGGGCTCCTGAGCGCCGATTAAACCTTTCAACGATAGCCATACTTTTTAACGATTGCAGATTGGGGGTGTCGCTTTTGACTACAGCAGCCACAGCAGCATATCAATACAGGACCATAGACGCGCTCCCGCTTTATGCCCTGAAACGCAGAAAAGCCCAGAAACAGCGCGGTTTCCGGGCTAAAAGCACATACGGGCATTGTATCAAAGATGAGGTCTTAATAGATACGGCGCGAGTGTCGGGATTAGATGTCATGCACAGCTTGAATCTTTTAACGATGGGTGTCGCAGAAAATACGGAAATGGGGTGTTTAAACACATGAGTGAATACAAGCCGCCGTTCCACACGACGGACAAGATTACCAACTTAGTTGCCGCTATCAGTGAGCAGATCGGCAGGATTAAAGTGCTCTCGCATGGCAATCTGAATCCGCACCTCAGAAAAGAAAACAGAATACGGACAATTCATTCGTCGCTTGCCATCGAGCATAATTCACTTTCTCTTGAACAGGTTACGGCCATCGTTGATGGAAAGCATATCCTTGGAAACCCGAATGAAATCCAAGAAGTGAAGAACGCCTACGACACATACGAGATGATGCTTTCTCTTGATCCCTATTCTGTTAAAGATTTGCTGAAAGCTCATAAGATGATGATGGAAGGTTTGATTTCGGAGAATGGGAAATTCCGCTCCGGAGGTGTAGGCGTGTTTGATGGAGATGTAGTCATTCATATGGCTCCTCCCGCGAGACTTGTACCTGGGGAAATTCAGGATCTGTTCGACTGGTATAAATCCTCTGAAATCCACCCACTGATCCGCAGTGCGATCTTCCATTATGAGTTCGAATTTATCCTTCGTTTGCAGACGGGAATGGCCGCATGGGCAGAATGTGGCACAGCCTGCTTCTGGGGAAATGGAATGAGATATTCTACTGGCTGCCGATAGAAGAGCTGATTCGATCCCGACAGCAGGAGTACTATGACGCTCTCGGAAAATCAGACAGGGAATCTGATAGCAGTGCATTTGTCGAGCTCATGCTGGAAATCATCCTTGATACTTTGAAAGAAACGACGGTTGTAGGAAATACCGACGAGGCGGTTACACAGACGAATCCTTCAGTACAGAAACTGATTGATGTTCTCGGTGATGAGGAATTGTCTGCCGCTCAAATCATGGTGAGACTTGACCTTTCTCACAGGCCGACATTTCGCAAGAACTATCTGAATCCGGCATTAGCACAGGGAGTTGTCGAAATGACAATTCCCGATAAGCCTAACAGCCGAAATCAGAAGTACAGAAGGAAATAACTTGATCGCTGACCGACCAAGATGAGCAATCAAGATACCGACCAAGTCAGGGGCAGACAGGGTTGAGACCGTGATCATGAACCGACCGAGCAGAGTGGGGCGGGTCGAGACGATGGCCTCCCTCCTGCCTGCCATATTATAGGTAGAAAAAGCACATAGACAAGTTTCCGCAAACGGAGAGCGCATGTAAAAACGCCGATTTCCGGCTTTGAGCAGTTCCCGCGAACGGACGGAAATGTGCCCTGAATCCAGACATTCAGGTGCTTGTCTCAAGCCATGTGGAGTGCGTAGCATTGATGTCAAGGGTCAGGGACTAAGGGGTGAGCAAAGCCTTATTTTAAGCCATT
>ENA-UOOK01003507-UOOK01003507.1-fermentation-metagenome-genome-assembly--contig:-NODE-3507-length-17767-cov-10.177112_pt1 | contig 17767 bp, 15 predicted proteins | sample MGYA00245777_ERZ724023 | MGnify/ENA primary metagenome ERZ724023 (study PRJEB28704, sample SAMN03018312) | fermentation metagenome | biome: anthropogenic terrestrial biome; feature: soil...
CCCAGAGCCGCAGCACGTCCGCCCCATAGCGGCTGATGACCTCGGCCGGGGCGATGCCGTTGCCCAGCGACTTCGACATCTTGCGCCCTTCCAGGTCGATGACCATGCCGTGGGTCAGCACCGCCTTGTAGGGCGCTTTGCCCTTCCACGCGACGCTGGTCAGCAGCGAGGACTGGAACCAGCCGCGGTGCTGGTCGTTCCCCTCCAGGTACAGGTCGGCGGGCCAGTGCTGGTCCGGCCGCGACGTGAGCACGGCGGCGTGGCTGCAGCCGGAATCGAACCACACGTCCATCACGTCGCGCTCTTTGGTGAACTCCCTGCCCCCGCACTTGGGGCAGACGGTCCCCTCCGGCAGAATCTCCTCCGCCGGCCGGCGGAACCAGGCGTCGGAGCCCTCTTTGCCGAAAAGCTGCGAGACCGCCGCGAACGCCTCTCTGGCAATCAGCGGCGCGCCGCACTTCTTGCAGTAGAAGATCGGGATGGGAACCCCCCACAGGCGCTGGCGGGAGATGCACCAGTCCTTCCGCTCGCGCACCATCGACGCGATGCGGTCGCGGCCCCAGGCAGGAATCCAGCGGACCTTGTCGATTTCCTCGATGGTCTTGTCCTTGATGGCGTCCACCGAGCAGAACCACTGCTCGGTCGCGCGGAACAGCACGGGATGCTTGCAGCGCCAGCAGTGCGGGTACTGGTGGACGATGTGCTTGACGGCGAACAGGGCCCCGGTTTCCTTTAAATGCCGCAGGATGGCCCCGTTGGCCTCGTCGGTCGTCAGGCCCGCGAACTGCCCGCCCGCTTCGGCGGTCATGCGGCCGCGGCTGTCCACCGGGACGACGACGGGAAGGTCGGGGTAGTGGTTGTGGCAGACCTCGAAGTCCTCGACGCCGTGGCCGGGAGCGGTGTGCACGCAGCCGGTGCCGCTCTCCAGCGTGACGTGGTCGCCCACAATCACGAGCGAGGTGCGGTCGAGGAACGGGTGGGCGGTCTTCATATACTCCAGCTCGGCGCCCTTGAAGGTCGCGACGACCTCGTACTCGGTCTTCCCCGCTTCCTTCATGGCGGATTCATACAGCGCGGACGCCATCACGAACCACTCGTCCCCGCTGCGGACCAGCGAATACTCGAACTGCGGGCCGACGCAGATGGCCACGTTGGCGGGAAGGGTCCACGTCGTCGTCGTCCAGATCACGAAATAGGTGTGCGCCAGGTCGGCGCCCTTCGCGGTGAACAGCCCCTTGTCGTCCGTCACGCGGAACTTGACGTAGATGGAATCGCACGGGTCCTCGGCATACTCGATCTCCGCCTCGGCGAGGGCGGTTTCGTCGTGCGGGCACCAGTAGACCGGCTTCAGGCCCTTATAGATATAGCCCTTGAGGGCCATTTCGCCGAAGACCTCAATCTGCTTCGCCTCAAAGCCGGGGTCCAGCGTCCGGTACGGGTGCGCCCAGTTGCCGAGCACGCCCAGGCGCTGGAACTGCCCGGTCATGCCCTTGACATGTGAAAGCGCAAAGTCGCGGCAGCACCTGCGGAACTCGACCGGGTCGGCGCTCCTGCGGTTTAGCCCGACGCTCTGGATGGCCTTGCGCTCAATCGGCAGGCCGTGCGTGTCCCATCCGGGCACGTAGGGGGCGCAGAACCCCGCCATGTTTTTGTACCGTATGATGATATCCTTCAGCACCTTGTTGAGAGCGGTCCCCAAATGGATGTTCCCGTTCGCGTACGGCGGGCCGTCGTGCAGCACATACAGCGGGCGGCCTTCGTTCTTCTTCATCACGTTTTCATAGACCTGCCCCTTCTGCCACGCTTCCAGCATGCCCGGCTCGCGCTTTGGAAGCTTGGCCTGCATGGGGAATTCCGTTTTGGGAAGGTTCAGGGTGCTTTTATAATCCATCGGTTGTTTTCCTCCAAGATGTTGATATGCGAAAAATTACTGGTTTGGCTCGTCCTCAAAATTCGAGATGCTCGCGGTGAAGGCGGGCTCTTCCTTCTCGGATTTCGGGGCGTCGTCCTCCGCTTCGGCGGCCGGCGCGGGCTGCGGGGCGGCCGCCTGCTGCGCGGGTTTCTGCTGCGGCAGGGCGTTGATCAATGTGAGGTGCTTTTTGTAAATCTCAAGCAGACTGGAGCGAAAATCCGAAACGGCCCGCCGCAGGCGCTCCAGCTCCCGCTTCTGGTCCTCCACTTTCTCGTCCGCCCCGGCCACGATGCGGTCGGCCTTCTGGTTCGCGTCCTTGACGATAATCTCCGCCTTGTGGCGCGCCTCGCGCACGGAGGCGTCGCTCAGCTTCTGGGCGCTTATGAGCGCGTTTTTAATCTCGTCTTCCTGCGAGCGGTACTCCTCGACTTTTCCGGCAAGCACTTTCAGCTTCTCCAGATTCTCCTGGTTCTCGCCCTTGAGCTTGTCGACTTCCTCCTGCAGGGAGACGTTTTTCTTCAGGAGCTCGTCGTAGGATTCGCGCACGCGGTCCACAAAGGCGTCCACATCCTCCGCACGGTAGCCGGAAAAACCGGATTTCCGGAAGCCGATGTTGATAATGTCGTTCAGCGACAGCATAAAGTTCACCTCATCCCATATATTTCCGGCCGGCGACGCCGAGCCTTCCCTTTTTGGTCCTGGGCCCCAGGCGGTCTATCGCGAAGCGGCCCTGCCCGCGGACCGAAAGCACGTCGCCTTCCGCAACGCCGGCGTCGGGCGCCTGCGCGGGCTCGTGGTTGAGCTCCACCAGGCGCGCGCGAATCATTTTCGCCGCCTTTTCCCGGCTGGTCCCCACCGCCGCCGCCACGGCGCAGTCCAGCCGGGCGGAGGCGATGACGCCCGAAAAGGGCGCGAAGCGGCGCTCCGGGTACGGCGGCTCGGCGCCGGCGGAAATGCGGACGCCCGCCCCGCCGATTTTCGTCACCTCGGAGCACAGGAAACCGGCGATTTCCCGCCGGCAGAAAAACACGCACCGCCCCGTTCCCGCCAATATGTCGCCGAGGGCGGCGCGCTCAATCCCGGCGGCCAGCAGCGCGCCCAGAAAGTCGCGGTGCGTGAGCCGCTCCTGCGGCCGGTAAACCGCCGTGAGGGCGGCGACGGGGAACTTTTCGCCGGCGGGCCGCAGAAAAGCCGGGAAGGCCCCGAACATCACGCGCTCCGCGTCCGCATACCCGCCCCACAGCAGGCAGCTGGAAAAGCGGCCGCGCCGGGCGGTCTCGGCGGCGAGGCGCGCCCCGTGCGCGTCGAGAAAGCCCACGAACCGCGCGCGGCCGCCCTCGGCAAGTCGGGCCGCCTCCCGAATCCGCGCTTCCAGCAAATCGTCCGGGACAACGTCCCGCATCAGAAATAGACGCCGTTGTTCTCCAGCTCGTCCATCACGTCTTCGCCCGTCAGGTCCACGTTGTAGGGCGTGATGATGAAGGTGCTGGTCGCCACGCGCTTGATTTTCCCGCCGTTGGCATAGGCCACGCCGCTCAGAAAATCGACGATTCTGCGGGCGACGTCCCTGTCCGTGCTCTCGAGGTTCAGCACGACGGTGTGCATCTTGAGCAGCTCGTCCGCGATGGTGCAGGTGTCTTCGCCGAAGCGCTCCGGCTTGAACAGCACGACCTGCAGCTGCGCGGTCGCATGGATGTTGACCACCTTGTTGTTCGGGTTCATCGCTGCGCGGCGGATGGCCTCGCGGTCGCGGGGCGCGCTCTCTTCCGCCGCCTTCGCCTGTTTGCGGTCAGCCACGGCGTCCTCCTGTTCTTCCTCCGGGTCGTCGTACTCGTCGTACTCGTCCTCCGGCGGATTCCACATATCCTTGATTTTTTCCACAAAACCGGCCATAGTCGTCCCTCCGTCAGTTTAATTTTGCGGATATACGCGCGGCCCGTAAAGGGCCGTGCCGATGCGGACCTGGTTCGCCCCCGCCCGGATCGCCTCCGGGTAATCGGCGGACATCCCCATGGACAGGCAGTCCATAGCTACATTATCTATTTTTTTGCTCTTTATGTCAACAAAATATCGGTGCATCCTCAAAAAATAATTTCTGGTCTCCTCCGCCGGGGCGCCGGCCGGGGGAATGGCCATCAGCCCGCGCACGCGCACGCCCGGCAAAGACGCCGCGTACTCGAGGAGCTCCGGCAGCTTTTCCGGCAGCACGCCGGATTTGTTCGGCTCCCGCCCGATGTTGACCTCCAGCAGGATGTCGGTGACGGTGTTGTTCTTTTCGCTCAGGCGGGAAATCTGCTTCGCCAGCTTCTCGCTGTCGACCGACTCGATCAGCGACACCTTGCCCACCAGGTACTTGACCTTGTTGAGCTGCAGGTGCCCGATGAAATGGAGGCTGCAGTGCTCCAGCCGGTAGGAATCGTATTTGCCCAGAAGCTCCTGGACGCGGTTCTCGCCGATGCGGCGCACGCCGAGCCCGATGCTGTGGTTGACCACCTCGACCGGGACGGTCTTGGTCGCGGCCAGCAGGGTGATGTCCTCCGGCCTGCGGCCGGAGGCAGCGGCCGCCTCGGCCATCTTTTCGCGGATGACCTTCAGGTTCTCCTCCACGTCCCGGAAGCGCTGCTCCAGTTCATTCGACGACTTTTCCGTCATACAAATCAGTCCCTTCCACGACGACTTCGTCGTATAGCTTTACGGTCGAACCCGTCAGCAGCTCGTCCTCCGGCGGATTCGGGTCGCAGATGATGTAGCTGTCCGTGCTGAATTTTGGGAAAATCTGCCGGAACGTGAGCTGCCCGCCGTGCACGGCGTAAACCCCGGGCACGTCCTTTCTGACCGTCGCGGTCTTCCCGTCCGCGCCCTTCTTTTTCGCCGTCACCTGTTCATAATGGACGGCCTTCCGGCTCACGCGCACGCCGGTGTATTCCCGCAGCACAATCTGCGCCGTCTCTTTCCGCACGGCGGCGAGCGCCGGCGTCATGTTCTTGCACTGCAGGGCCACGGCCGCCTCCCCCTGCGCGCTGCGGTTGACCGCCGCGACCGTCGCGGCGACCGTCGTGCCCGAGGCGAACGGCAGGCGCACCGAGACGGGCGCCCCGCCGAGCTGTCTGAACTCCTGCACCTGCTGCTCCGGCACGACGCAGAGGAAGTACCAGTCGTAGTCCTCGCAGATTCTGCCGAGGGCGCCGGGCACGGGAGACGGGGCGGCGCTCTGCATGCGGCGCACGTCGCCGCTCGAGTAAGAGAGCGCTTTGGAAGGGTCGAAGGCGGTTTCAAGCCCGTCGGTCGTCTGCGTAAAATAGCCCGATGCGGGCGACTGCACCGACCCGAGCGGCCGGCCGGCCTGCGCCGCAAGCGCTTTCCGCTGCGCCTGCAGCGCGGCGATCCGCTTGTTGAAGTTGCTCACGCGGCCCGTGACAAGCTGCTTTTCGTCCAGCAGATAGAGCAGGTCGTCCCGGTCCTCCGACACGCCGGCGAGGTTGCCGGCGTTGATTCTGCCCGCCAGGCCGGTCAGCTGCAGGCAGATGCGCCCGTTGGCGGCGTCCGGGCTGGCGGCGTAGGTGCTGCCGGGCGACTGCAGACTCTGCAGCTGCTTGATTTCCCCTTCGACGTCCTCCGTCTGTTTCCGGGCGGCGGCCTGTTTCTCGCCGGCATAGACATAGGCGACCGTCTCGCCCTTCGCGACCTTTCCGCCCGAAGCGACCGCATAGTCCACCGCGCCGCTGGCGGGGGACTTCAGCACGGTTTCTTTTCGCAGCGCCACCACGTCGGCCTGCACGGAATCGGACGCCGTGAAGTAATAGGCCGATTCGGTCCGGATTCGGGAAAAATGGGCGGCGTAAATCTGGTAGCCGACGTAGAACAGCAGCAGCAGCGCCAGAGCGGTGGACCCCGCTTTTTTCGCCGTGAATCCGGTCACAGCCGCCACCCCTTTTCCTCCACAATCCGGAACGCGCGGGCGCACAGGGAATCGAAATCCGGGAAGTCGTCCACATAGAGCCAGCGGACGTCCTTCCCCCGCCGGAACCAGGTGAGCTGGCGCTTCGCGTACCGCCGGCTCCGCTGTTTGATTTCCGCGGCGGTCCGGGCAAGGTCCCGCTCGCCGCGGAAATACGGTGCGAACTCCTTGTAGCCGATGGCCTGCGCGGCGGTCGCAGAATCCGGCAGCGCCAGCACGCGCCGGGCCTCTTCCGCCAGGCCGGCCCCCAGCATCCGGTCCACGCGGCGGTCGATTGCGGCGTAGAGCTTCGCCCGGTCGCGGTACGCAAGGCCGATTCTGCACACGTCGTAGGGCGGCGGGGCCTCCTTCGACCGCGCAATCTGCGCGCTCATGGTCACGCCCGTGGTGCGGTAAATCTCAATCGCGCGAATCAGGCGGCCCACGTTGTGCGGGTCGATGCGCCCGGCGGACTGCGGGTCGAACGAGCGCAGCTCCGCCGCGAGCGATTCGGGGCCCTGCGCCTGCGCCCGGCGGCGCAGTTCCCCGCGCAGGGCGGCGTCTTTTCCGTCCGGCGCAAAGCGCACGTTCGACAGGAGCGAGTCCACATACAGCCCGGTGCCGCCCGCGACGACCGGCAGGCGGCGCCGCGCGCGGATCTCCGCGATGCAGCGGGACGCGAGCCGGACGTAATCCGCCACGCTGAACGGCTGCGCCGGGTCCCGGAACCCCACCAGGTGGTGCGGCACGCCGCGCATCTCGGCCGGCGCGGGCTGCGCCGTTCCGACCGGGAGCCCGCGGTAAATCTGCATGGAGTCGGCGGAGACGACCTCGCCGCCGAAACGGAGCGAAAGCGCGACCGCCAGCCGGGTCTTTCCCGTCGCGGTGGGGCCGACGACCGCGGCGACCGGAATCTTCCCCATCACCGCGACCTCCCGAACCGGCGCTCCAGCTCCCCGCGCATCAGCACGAAGGAGACCGGCCTGCCGTGCGGGCAGTAGCGCACGTCCTGCCGTTCGGCGCGGCGCACCAGGTCCATCAGCTCCTGCGGCGAGGCGGGGTCCCCCGCCTTGACCGCCGCCCGGCAGGCGATGTTGTGGTAGAGCCAGTCGAGTTTCCGCGTTGTGAGGTCGCTGCGGTTTTCGGCCAGGTAGCCCGCGATCTCCTCGACCGCTCCGGCGACGTCGTCCCCGGCCAGCGCCATCGGCGCGCTGCGCACCAGCACCGCGCCGCCGCCGAAGTCCTCCAGCTCGAAGCCCGCCTGGGCGCACGCATCGCGCGACTCCAGCACGGCGGAATACTCCTCCTTGCTGAGCGTGACCGTCACCGGCTCGAGCAGCATCTGGGAAAACGACGCCCCGCCCTGCTTTTTGAGCTTCTCGTAGAGCAGGCGCTCGTGCACCGCGTGCTTGTCGTAAAACACGAGGCTGTCGCCCCGCTGAACGATGATATAGGTTCCGAACGCCTCGCCGACGAATTTTTCCTCCGGCTCCGTCCCGGCCGCGGGCGCCGGGGAAGCCTGCGCGCCCTGCGCCGGGGCCGCGTCCCGCGGCGCGGAAGGCCGCGCGGGGGCCTCCGCCTCCGGCGCGTCGGGCTCGTCCCGCTCGATGTCGGGCGGCACGAGGGTGCCGGGGCGGGAAAAGGAAAGCGCGGGCGGGGCTCCCTTTTCCCCGGCCTGCGGCGCCGGGGCGGTCCCGGCGTCGTAAAGCCTCACGGGCACCTCGTGCGCCGGCATCCGGAACGGCGCGGGGGCGCTGCTGTGCCCGCGGGGAAAAGCGGGCGCGGCGGAATCCGCCAGCTTCATCACGCGCGGGACGTCGTCCCGGTTCAGCGCGGTCTTGACCCCGTGGTAAACCGCGTCAAACACCGGCCGCTCGTTCAGGAACCGCACCTCGATTTTGGCCGGGTGCACGTTCACGTCCACCGCGGCGAGCGGCACGGCGAGGTGCAGCACGCATGCCGGCACCTTGCCAGTCATCAGACAGCCCCGGAAGGCCTGCTCCAGCGCGACCATGGCGGTGCGGCTCTTGACGTAGCGGCCGTTGATGAAAAAGTTCTGCATGCTGCGGTTCGGGCGGGCCGCCGCGGGCCTGCTCACGAAGCCGGAAACCTTCACGCCGTTCAGCTCGTACTCGACGGGAATCAGCCCCGCCGTAAACTGCCGGCCGAACACGGCGTAGACGGCGGATTTGAGCCTGCCGTCCCCCGGCGTGCGCAGGGTCTCGCGCCCGTCGCGCAGAAAGCGGAACGCGACCTCCGGGTGGGCGAGGGCCTCCTTGTCCAGAACGGCGGCCACGGCGTTGCCTTCCGTGACGTCCTTCTTGAGGAACTTCATGCGCGCGGGCGTGTTGTAAAACAGGTCCCGCACCGTGACGGTGGTGCCGGCGGCGCAGCCGGCGTCCTCACAGAACTTCTCCTCGCCGCCCTCGACGCCGTACCGCGTGCCGGCCAGCTCGTTTTCGGTGCGGGTCAGCATCTCGACGCGCGCCACGGCCGCGATGGAGGCCAGCGCCTCCCCCCGGAAGCCGAGGGTCGAGATTCCGTTCAGGTCCTCGCGGCCCGCGACCTTGCTGGTCGCGTGGCGCAGGAACGCGCGCGGCACGTCCTCGCGCGCGATGCCGCAGCCGTTGTCTTCCACGCGCAGGAAGGTCACGCCGCCGTTGCGGATCTCCACCGCGACGGACGACGCCCCCGCGTCGATGCAGTTTTCCACCAGCTCTTTCGCGGCGGAAGCGGGGCGCTCCACCACCTCGCCCGCCGCAATCAGCTCGGCGACCTGTTTGTCCAGCACATTGATTCTGCCCATTCCGCTCCCTCCTTTCGCCGTATTCCGCGGAATTTCTCGCCCTATCGCCTCAAAGACAAATCCATCAGGATTTCGTCGTAATACCGGTCCCCCACACGGAAATATCTGCGAAGGCACCCGCTGTACTCAAAGCCGAATTTCCGGTACAGACGAATGGCCCGCCCGTTGTTCTCATAGACGCCGAGGTGGACGGCCTCCAGTGAGGGATTGGCTTTCGCATGGGCAATCAGTTCTTCGAGCAGGGCGGTGGCGGCCCCCAGATGCCAGTATTTCTTCCGCACGGTGACGCTCATTTCGCAGTTGTGGGCGACGCGCGCGTTCCGCGGGGCGACGAAATTGGCACAGCAGGCCAGCCCGTCCCCCGCGAAGCCGACCAGAAAAAGATTGGGCGGCCTGCACAGCAGGTTTTGAAGGGCGTCCCTCTCCTCTTCCGCGGAAAGGCGGCACTCCTTTTTTCCGAAAGTCAGAAAATTGCTTTCTCCGCCCACGGCGTTCATATATTCGATGATTTTTTCCGCATCATCCCCGCGGGCCTCGCGGATTTTCAGGGTCGTTCCGTCCTTCAGCTGCACGCTTTTCACAGCGAAACCTCTCTTAAATAAACGGTTGCATGCTTTCTATTTTGCGAGCTTGGAGAGCTCGAACAGCGTGTTCATGCACTCGATGGGCGTCAGGGTGTTCACGTCGAGCGCGCGGAGTTTGTCCATGATTTCGGTCTCGTTCGGCGGCGTGAGCGAGATCTGCTCCGGCTCCTCCCGCTCCGGCCGCTTCGCGGGCCGTTTTGCCGGGGCAGGCTCCCCGCCCGCGTTCAGCTGCGCGAGAATCTGCTTCGCGCGGGAGATGATGCGGTCCGGCACGCCCGCGAGCTTTGCGACCTCGATGCCGTAGCTGTCGTCCGCGCCGCCGCGCACAATGCGCCGCAGGAAGGTGATGTCGTCCCCGCGCTTTTTGACGGCGATGTTGTAGTTCTTCACGCCCGGGACCGTTCCCTCAAGGGCGGTCAGCTCGTGGTAATGGGTGGCGAACAGCGTTTTCGCGCCCAGGCGGCGCCTGTCGGCGACGTACTCCAGCACGGCGCGGGCGATGCTCATGCCGTCGAACGTGGAGGTCCCGCGCCCGATTTCGTCGAGGATGAGCAGGCTGTCCGCCGTGGCCTCCCGGACGATTTCGGCGACCTCGGCCATCTCTATCATAAAGGTGGACTGTCCGGCCGCCAGGTCGTCCGACGCGCCGACGCGGGTGAAAACCGCATCGACGACGCCGACCTGCGCGCTCTGGGCAGGGACGAAGCAGCCCACCTGCGCCATAATCGCAATCAGCGCAATCTGCCGCATATAGGTCGACTTGCCGGCCATGTTGGGGCCGGTGATGATGGCCACGCGGTTCTCGCCCTTGTCCAGCAGCACGTCGTTCGGGACGAACGGCTCCTCGAGGAGGGCCTCCACCACGGGGTGGCGGCTCTTTTTGAGGACGATTCTGCCGCTCAGGTCCACCGTGGGGCGCGTGTAGCCGCGGTCGACGGAAACCTGCGCGAACGAGAGCAGCACGTCCAGCCGCGCCACGGCCTGCGCCGTGGTCTGCACGCGGTTCATCTGCCGGGCGGCCTCCTTGCGCACGGAGCTGAACAGCTCGTACTCGAGCTGGACGGATTTGTCGTGCGCGCCGAGGATGCGGCCCTCCAGCTCCTTGAGCTCCGGCGTGATGAACCGCTCGCAGTTCGTGAGCGTCTGTTTGCGGGTGTATTCGGGCGGGGCCTTGTCCTTGTAGGCGTTGCTGATTTCTATGTAATAGCCGAACACGCGGTTGTAGCCGACCCTGAGCTTCGGGATGCCGGTGCGCTCGCGCTCGCGCGCCTCGATTTTCGCAATCACGCCCCGGCCGCTGCTCATGTCGCTCTTGAGCAGGTCCAGCTCCTTACTGAAGCCCGGCTTTATCAGGCCGCCTTCCCGGACGGAAAACGGCGGGTCGTCCACAATCGCGCGCTCGAGCAGGTCCCGCACGTCCCTGAGCGGGTCGATTTCCCGATAAATCCGGCTCAGGAGGGCGCATTTTGCGTCTTTGAGCAGATTTTTCAGCGCCGGCAGGCGCCCCGCCGCATCGGAAAGGCTCCGCAGCTCCCGCGCGTTGGCGGAGCCGTAGACGATGCGGGACATCAGGCGCTCCAGGTCGTGGATGCCGGAGAGCTGCTCCGCGAGGCTGTCGCGCAGGATGCTGTCGCGCGTGAGCTCCTCGACGGCGTTCAGCCTGCGGTCGATGCGCGCCGGGTTCAGCAGCGGGCGCTCGAGCCAGCCGCGGATCAGCCGCTTGCCCATCGGGGTGCGGGTGCGGTCCAGCACCCACAGCAGGGAGCCGCGCTTCTCTTTGTTGCGCATGGTCTCCAGCAGCTCCAGGTTGCGGCGGGCCGTCAGGTTCAGCCGCATGTACTGCGCGCCGCTGTAAAGGTCGAGGGTGTCCATGCGCTCCAGGCCCGTGCGCTCGGTCTGGCGCAGGTAGCCGAGCAGCGCGCCGAGGGCGCCGGTCACTTCGGGCATGCCGTCCAGGCCCAGCTCCGCGGGGTCTTTTTTATGGAACTGCCGCGCCACGGGTGCGGCCGCCGCCCGCGGGTCGAACTGCCCGTCGTCCAGCAGCTCCAGGCTGGCGTGCAGGCGTGCGCGGATGAATTTCGCCAGGCCGGTGAGGTCCAGCGTGCCCTGGTTCACCAGCAGCTCCCGCGGAGAGAAGCGCGAAAGCTCGTTCTGCAGCCCGGCGGTCAGCTGCGCCGCGTTTTTGCCCGCAAGCAGCGTGGCGTGCGTCTCGCCCGTGGAGATGTCCGCAAAGCAGACGCCGGCGCGGTTGTCCCGCACGCAGAGCGCGCAGATGAAGTTGTTGCGCCCCTCGTCGAGCATGCTGCTCTCCAGCACCGTGCCGGGCGTAATCACGCGGATGATGCTCCGTTTGACCAGGCCCTTCGCGAGCTTGGGGTCCTCCATCTGCTCGCAGATGGCGACCTTGTGCCCGTTCGCAATCAGCCGCGCCACATAGGTCTCGTAGCTGTGGAACGGCACGCCGCACATCGGGGCGCGCTCCGCCTGCCCGCAGTCGCGCCCCGTGAGGGTGAGGTCCAGCTCCCGCGACACGAGCTTGGCGTCGTCGTAGAACATCTCGTAAAAATCGCCGAGGCGGAAAAACAGGATGGTGTCCGGGTACTGCTTTTTCATCTCGAAATACTGCCGCATCATCGGGGAAAGTGCCGCCAACGCCTACCGCCTCCGCTCCGCAATTTTCCGTCCGCTCAGCGGCAGCCTGCGCATGACGCGCAGTCCCCTCCGCAGGCCGGCGCCGTGTAGTCCGCCGTCTCCGGGTCTTCGCCGGCGGCGCTCTTCTCCAGGATGGCGGTCATGCGGCGCATCAGCAGGTCCAGCCCCGCCCTGGCCCTGTTGTACGCCGCCATGCGCGGATTTTTCATCACGGCGAAATAGCCGGCGTTCAGCTGCTGCCGGTACGTCTGGATTTTGCCGTCGTCGCGCTCCTCCTGCGGCTTCTGCATCTCGCTCTGGAGCGCCAGCCGCCCGCGGTTGTACGCCCCGAGGAGGTCCTGCAGCGCCCCGTCCTCTTCCGCGGCCTGCGCGGCGAGGCGGAACTTCAGGTAGCGCTCGTCTTTCTGGATCTCTTTTCCCAGCTCCCTGGTCCGCTCGATAATATCCATAACCGGTTCTCCTTATTCTTTGATTTTATCGGTCCGGCACGGCCTCGCCGCGCAGAACCCATCCCTGTGCGGAAACGACCCTGACCTGCGCAAAACGGCCGAGCAGACCGTCCCCGCCGGGAAAATTCACGATTTCGTTCCCCTCCGTCCTGCCGCACAGCAGGCCGGTTCTGGGATTTCTCCCCTCGACCAGCACGCGGTACGTGCGGCCGACTTCGCCCGCGCACCGGGCCGCCGCGATTTTCTCCTGCTCGGCGCAGAGCCGCTGCAGGCGGCGCGTCTTTTCTTCGGCCGGCACGGGGTCGGGCAGCGCGGCCGCCCGCGTCCCCTCGCGCGGGGAATAGATAAAGGTGAACAGCGAGGTGAACTTCACCCGCCGAATCAGGTCCAGCGTTTCGCGGAACTCCTCTTCAGTTTCCCCCGGGAAGCCCACGATAATGTCGCTCGTGAGCGAAAGGCCGGGGATTTTTTTCCGCGCGTACTCGACGAACGCGAGGTATTTTTCCCGCGTATAGCCCCGGTTCATGGCGCGCAGCACGCGGTCGCTGCCGGACTGGACCGGCAGGTGCAGGTGGCGGCACAGGTGCCGGCCGGCCGCGATGGTGTCGATCAGCTCCCGCGTGGCGTCCTTCGGGTGCGAGGTCATGAACCGCAGGCGGTAGTCGCCTTCCACCGCGTCCAGCCGGCGCAGCAGCGCAGAAAAGCTGACCGGCTCCCGCAGATTTTTGCCGTAGGAATTCACGTTCTGGCCCAGCAGGGTGATGTCTTTGTACCCGGCCTGCACCAGCCCGCGGAACTCCCGCAGGACGGCGTCCGGCTCCCGGCTGCGCTCCCGGCCGCGCACATACGGCACGATGCAGTAGGAGCAGAAGTTGTTGCACCCGTACATCGCCGTGACGAACGCCTTCACGCGCCCGCCGCGGCGGACGGGCAGCCCCTCGACGATGTGCGCGTCCTCCTGCTCGTCGCCGCGCTCGAACACGCGGCGGCTGTCGGTGAGGACCGTCCAGAGAAGCTGGGGAAAGCGGTGCAGCACATGGGTGCCGAACACCAGGCTCACGAACGGGAATTTGCTCTCGATGCGCTGCGAGGCCGACTTTTCCTCCATCATGCAGCCGCAGACCGCCACAATCAGCGACGGGTGGCGGCGCTTGAGGTCCTTGAGGGCGCCCACGTTGCCGAAGACCCGGTTCTCGGCGTGGCCGCGCACGGCGCAGGTGTTGAACAGGATGAAGTCGGCGCGCTCCGCGTCGTCCGTGAACGAAAAGCCCATCTGCGCGAGAAGGCCCTTGAGCTTCTCGCTGTCGGAGACGTTCTGCTGGCAGCCGTAGGTGCGCACCAGCGCCAGGGGCACGCCGCCGCGCTTGCGCACCGCCATAATCTCGGCGACCCGCTTCACGTAGAACTCCCGCGGATGCCGCGCCGCGGGCAGGCGCCGTGCGCTTTTTACACTCCGCTCCGCCAATGCCAAATGAGAATACCCCCGTCTTTTTTCCGAAATCTGAGAATGCGAATACGAATCATAGGTTAGAGATCATTATACCATGGCGCGCCGGGCACTTCAAGGAAAACCGGGGCGGCCCTGCGCCCTGGGATTTGACAAACGCGCCCCGGCCTGATAGGATATTTTTTAATGCCTGGGCCTCGTTTGAAAAACCGGGGGACCTGTCTGTTTCGGCTAAAATCGTGCCGCCCAGCGTCAAAAATGCTCGGAATACGGAAAATATTCCCGTGCTTTTCTCGTTCGGCGCAATTTTATCGCGAAAACCCGTCGGTTTGATTTATCAAGCAGGGCCCGGCTTCGCTTCGGGAGGAAATCCGATGGACTATTTTTCGCTCTGCGGCATCGCCGCGGGGCTTGCGATGGACGCGCTCGCCGCCAGCATCACCAGCGGGGCCTGCACCCGCCGCGTCGGCTTCCGGTTCGCGCTGAAGCTCGCCTTTTTCTTCGGCCTGTTCCAGGGCCTGATGCCCATGGCCGGCTGGCTGGTCGGCAAGGCCGGGGAAAGCGTCATCCAGGCCGTGGACCACTGGATTGCGCTGATTCTGCTCGGGTACCTCGGCGTCAGCATGATGCTCGAAGCCCGCAGGAAACGGAAGCAGGGGGACCCGCGCCCGCTGCGGGACGACATCCCGATGAAAAGCATCCTGGCGATGGCCGTGGCCACCAGCATCGACGCGCTGGCCACGGGCGTGATTCTGCCCTCGGCCGTCGGGGCCTCCACCGCAAGGCTGATGGCCGTCTCGGTCCTGCTGATTGCCGTCATCACCTTTGCGATCTGCTTCGCGGGGGTCTTCGTCGGCCACCGGTTCGGCACCCTGTGCGCGGGGCGCGCGGAGACCGCCGGCGGCGCCGTGCTGGCGGGAATCGGCGTCAAAATCTTCATTGAGCACATGTTTTTTTCGTGATGCCGTACGCCTCGGCCATCCCGCGGATGCGGCGGAGCATCTCCTGCCGCAGGGGCTCCGGGGAAAGCACCCGCACCCGCCCGCCGTACTGGAGCAGCCACTGGAGGAACCCCTCGCTCACGTCGACCTCCACGCGGAGCGAGAAATCCCGCGGCCCGCGGCGCGTGAGGCGCACATCGTTGCCGAACTGGTCGAGCACGGCCTCCAGCAGGTCGTCGGAGCAGCAGAGCTCCACCCGCTGCCGCTCCCCGTGGTACATGTGGAACGTCCTGCGCGCGAAGTCGGCCGCGTCAAAGCGGCCGCGGTAAGAGCACACCTCCTCGAACGGGCGGGCCGCCTCGGCGAGCACCTCGGTGTGCTTCATCCGGTCCAGCCGGTAGACGCTCACGCTGTCGTATTTGCCATAGTTGCCGGCAAGGTAGTATTTGTCGCCGCTCCAGATCATCGCGTAGGGGCTCACCACGAAGCTGCGGCCCGCGTCGGGTACGGCGCGGATGCCCGAGAGCACCCGGTGGTGGTAGAGAAACGAGATTTTGCGCCCGGCCGCGATGGCGCGGCCGACCGCGTCGATGGCATAGTAGATCTCTTCATTGTCGAACTTGACGCGCTTTTCGACGTACACCTGCCCGCGGGCCTGCTCCGCCTGCCCTTCGCTGAGCAGGCCCTCCAGCTTTGCAAGCAGCTCGCGCGTCTTGCGCGGCGTGATGAACGGCGCGGCGAGCACGGCGTCCATCAGCAGCCGGACTTCCGGCGGCTCGAACGCGCGCTCCGCGAGGAAAAACCCCGGCCGCGGGTTCCGCGTGTACAGAATCTCGGCCCCGTAGCGCCGCAGCGCGCCGATGTCGCGGTAAAGCGTCTTGCGCGCGCACGCCACGCCCTTCTCCTCCAGCGCGGCGCAGAGCTCCCGCGAAGAAAGCGGGTGGGCTTCGTCCGTCTTCCGCTTCAGGATGTCGTACAGGACCAGTATCTTCAGCTTTTGCGGAGGATTTTCCACCGCTCTCCCCTCCCCCCGAATCGACGGCGGGGCCGCGGGCGCAGTTTCCCGCCCGCGGCCCCGTGACCGAACAGGCCGTCCGGTTATTTTTTCAGGACCCGCCTGACCACTTCTTCAATATGGGAAGCGCACAGGCCGTACTGCTCCAGCAGCGCGGCGGCCGGGCCGGAATGGCCGAACTGGTCGTTCACGCCGATTTTCACGACCGGGACCGGGCACTCGCTGCAGACCACGCTGCAGACGGCATCCCCCAGCCCGCCGATCACGTTGTGCTCCTCGACGGTGACGATTTTTCCCGTCTCCCTCGCGGCGCGCACGATGATTTCGCGGTCCAGCGGCTTCAGGGTGTGCAGGTTGATCAGGCGGGCGTCGATGCCCTCTTTTTCCAGCTCTCTGACCGCCTCCACCGCGCGGGAGACCATCAGGCCCGTCGCAATCACGGTGATGTCCCTGCCGTCGCGCAGGGTGATGCCCCTGCCGATTTCAAAATGGTAGTCGTCGGAGTTGTTGAAGCTCTCGACCGCCAGGCGGCCCAGGCGGATGTAGACCGGGCCGTCCATCTCTACTGAGGCAAACGTTGCTTTGACAATCTCCATTCCGTCGGCAGGGCTTAAAATGGTCAGATACGGAAGAGAGCGCAGACAGCCTATATCCTCGACCGCATAATGCGTATTTCCCAACGTCCCCATCACAACGCCCGCATCCGCACCGATGAGCTTTACATTTGCCTTCATATATCCCATATCGGTGCGCACCTGCTCACATGCCCTCATGGAAGCAAAAGCGGCAAAAGTTGTCGCTACGACCGTCCTTCCCCCCAGCGCCATGCCCGCAGCGGTCCCGACAAGGTTCTGCTCGCAGATTCCTATATTCAGATATTTATCCGGATAGGCCCTGCCAAATTGTGTGACCCGGGTGGCATCTCCGAGATCAGCAGTCATTACAAATACATTATCGTTCTTTGCGCCGATTTCCATCATGGCTGCGCCGAATGCTCCTCTGGATCCTAATTCAGATAAGCTGCGGAGTTTTTCATTCGTGAATTCCATGTCTGCATTCCTCCCCGTTTTCATTAAAGCCAAGTTCAGCAAGAGCATCTATATATTCCTGATGCGTAATTTTTGCATGATGCCATTTGTTGTCATTTTCAAAGAACGATACCCCTTTGCCTTTGATGGTATGCGCTATAATAACATAGGGCTTCCGATTCGGGCGCTGACGCTCCTGAAAAGCATCCAGCAGGGCCGGAACGCTGTGCCCGTCGACCTCGGCAACATGCCAGCCGAATGCGCGCCATTTTGCCGCCATATCGCCCATATCCACTATATTCCGGCTCAGGCCGTCACTTTGAAGCAGATTTCGGTCTACCACCGCGATCAGGTTGTCAAGCCCAAGATGAGCCGCTGTCATGGCAGCCTCCCATATCATCCCCTCGTTCGTTTCGCCGTCGCCTATACAGACATAGGTGATAAAATTCTTTTTTGCTTTCTTTGCCCCAAGCGCGCTTCCGACACCGAGTGAAAGGCCATGGCCAAGAGAGCCGGTGGAATAATCGATGCCCAGTTCGTGGTGGATGCTTGGATGTCCGGCAAGCGGGCTGTCATTGGTCTCGAAATTTTTCAGCATGCCGACAGGAAAGTATCCTGATTCGGCCAGCGCCGTATAATAACCAAGCACACCATGACCCTTGCTCAGTATGAATCTGTCCCGATCCGGATCCAGCGGGTTTTTAGGATCATGATGCATCACTCCGAAATAAAGGGTCGCAAGGATTTCACATTCCGAATATCCGGGGCCGAGATGCGCTCCGTTTGACCCGGCCACAAGCGCCATATCAAGCGAATGCCTTCGCATAAGACGCGCTTTATATTCTATTTCAGCAATTAAATCTGTCCTCGTTTTCATTAAATATTTCCTTTCAGGTATAGATTCGATGCCAATATCAAAAACATTTTGACAATATGATTGTTCTGAACTCTAAATTGAAAATATTTTCTTTTATAGTAAAATGTAACTATCCAAAC
>ENA-UOOK01003510-UOOK01003510.1-fermentation-metagenome-genome-assembly--contig:-NODE-3510-length-17763-cov-5.591032_pt1 | contig 17763 bp, 19 predicted proteins | sample MGYA00245777_ERZ724023 | MGnify/ENA primary metagenome ERZ724023 (study PRJEB28704, sample SAMN03018312) | fermentation metagenome | biome: anthropogenic terrestrial biome; feature: soil; material...
GTATGGGTTCCACAAAGAACGGCCGTGATTCCGAGTCTAAGCGCCTCGGTGTCAAACGCGCGGATGGTCAGTATGTCCTGGCCGGAAATGTTTTGGTAAGGCAGCGCGGCACTCATATTCATCCCGGCGAGAATGTGGGGATCGGTTCAGACGATACGCTGTATGCAAAGATCAGCGGCAACGTAAAGTTTGAGCATTATGGCGCAGACCGCAAAAAGGTCAGCGTATATGCAGCAGAGCAATAAGCTTTATTGAGTAGAATGATGAAAATCCCAGGCCGGAATTGCCTGGGATTTTTTCACTTTTTTGAGGAATTATCATTGTAAAAGGATTTTTCCAGGAGGGTTCTTATGTTTATAGACAATGCCAAAATTCATTTAAAAGCGGGAGACGGCGGAAACGGAGCCGTAACTTTTCGCCGGGAAAAATATGTAGCAGCAGGTGGCCCGGACGGAGGAGACGGCGGCAAGGGAGGAAATATTGCTTTCTTGGCAGACGACAATCTTTCCACACTGGCTGATTTTCGCTATAAGCGCAGATATGTGGCTCAAAACGGAGAAAATGGGCGTGCAAAGCGCTGCTTTGGAAAAAGCGGCGAAGATCTGGTGATCAGAGTTCCCCGTGGAACTCTGATCAAAGATGCAGAAAGTGGACGTATTTTAGCGGATATTTCAGATGTAGAGCCGCAAATAGTGCTTCGCGGTGGACGCGGCGGATGGGGGAATACCCATTTTGCAACGCCGACAAGACAGGTTCCGCGCTTTGCAAAGCCGGGAACGCCCGGTGAAGAGATGGATGTTCAGCTGGAACTGAAGCTTCTTGCAAATGTGGGATTAGTGGGCTATCCAAATGTCGGGAAAAGTACGCTTGTCAGTGTTGTCAGTGATGCAAAGCCAAATATTGCAAACTATCACTTTACAACCCTTACTCCGGTTCTGGGGGTTGTTCGCATGGGAGAAAGACGCTCTTTTGTCATGGCGGATATTCCGGGCCTGATCGAAGGTGCATGGAAAGGCGCCGGACTTGGACATGAATTTTTGCGCCATGTAGAGCGCTGCCGTCTGCTTGTTCATGTGGTGGATGTTTCCGGCAGTGAGGGGAGAGATCCAAAGCAGGATTTTGACAAGATCAATCAAGAACTCGAGAAATTTGATCCGGATCTTGCAAAACGGCCGATGATTGTGGCAGGCAATAAATGTGATATGGCAAGCAATGAGCAGATCGCGGATTTAAAAGCTTTTGTGGAGCAAAAAGGATATTCATTTTTCCCGATCATGGCGGCAATTCGCTATGGAGTAGATCCGCTGCTCAATAAGATCAGCGAAATGCTGTCGAAACTTCCACCCATTCTGCGGTATGAGCCGCAGCCGGCACCGATTGTTTCGCCGGAAGAATTGGGACAGGGAGAAGTTCAGATTAAGAAAGAAGACCATGTTTTCTTTGTAGAAGGAAAATGGTTGCTGCAGGTGATCCGTTCGGTCAATTTCGATGATTATGAATCTGTTCAGTATTTTCAGCGTGTGCTGATTGAAACCGGTGTGATCGATAAGCTGAGGGAAGCTGGAATCCAAGAAGGAGATACGGTCAGTATCTATGATATTCAATTTGATTTTATTGAATGATTGAGTTGATAGGAAAGGAACGAAAGGAATGGATCGTTTTCTAGCGGAGACCGATTGTGACCCCAAAAGCTATAGTCCGCTGACATTGGCATTTATCGGAGACGGTGTCTTTGAGCTTTTTGTTAGAGAACGTTTGGTGCTTCAGGGAAATTGCCCCGTAAAAGAATTGCATAAACATGCAGTCGTACAGGTGCAGGCAGCAGCGCAGGCAATGGCGGTTCCAAAACTAGAACCAATTTTGTCGGAAGAAGAAATATCAGTATTAAAACGCGGGCGCAATGCCCATGTGGGACATGTACCAAAAAATTCATCAGTAGCTGATTATCATGCAGCAACGGCATTGGAGTCCCTTTTTGGATATTTATACTTAAAAGGTGACTTAAAACGTCTACAAGAACTTTTTCGGGAAATCTGCAAAATTCAGATGCAGAACATTGAAAAAACAAATTTTTAATAAACAAAAATCAGGGGGTGCTGCAGAAATTCTGCAAACGTCCCCTGATTCTCTGATTTTTAGGAATATTGGAAGAAGGATGAATTAGTTCTGATAATTGCGGCCAGTGCAGTCCTGAGAATTACTGTCGGACTTTTTGTTCTGAGCAGACTGGCTTTTTTTGTCCTGAGAAGACTGATTCTTTTTGTCCTGAGAAGACTGGTTCTTTTTGTTCTGAACAGAATTGTTGGTAGAATTTGTGCTGTCAGTGCTGTCAGAGCAGTTCTGACTATTATTATTGCTGTAACGATCCAAAATCACTCACCTCCTTCTTGGGTAGTATGTGAGGATTTAAAAAAAATATACAAATATACAAAGAAAGAGAGTTGATTCTGTTTGGAATTGCCGCAGGCATTTGTGGAAAGAATGAGAGAACAGCTAAAAGAAGAGGCACCAGCTTTTTTTGATTCTTATCAGAAACCGCCTTTTCGTGGAATTCGAATCAATCCGCTGAAATGTACACTTGAAAATTTAAAAAAATCGCTTCCATTTTCGCTTGTTCAAACACCATTTTCTCCTCTCAGCTATTATGTCACGGATGATCAGAAAATCGGCAGTTTTCCAATGCATCACGCCGGTGCATTTTATTCACAGGAGCCTTCTGCTTCGTCGGCAGTGACCGCTTTATCTCCTCAGCCTGGAGAACGAATTTTGGATTTATGTGCGGCACCAGGTGGAAAGAGTACGCAAATCGGCGCACTTTTAAATGGAAAGGGCCTTTTGTGGAGCAATGAGGTTGTGCCGTCTCGCGTATCGATTTTGCTTTCCAATATTGAGCGAATGGGAATTCGAAACGCAGTTATTAGCAACTGTGAACCGGAACATCTTTGTACATCTTTGCCGGAATTTTTTGATCGAGTGCTGGTGGATGCGCCTTGTTCTGGTGAAGGAATGTTTCGCAGGGATTCGCGTGCGATTGAGGAATGGAGTCCGGAACATGTAAAATCCTGTGCGGTCCGCCAACTTGCAATCCTTGAAAGCGCGCAGAAAGCTTTAACGCCTGGTGGAATTTTAGTTTATTCTACCTGTACCTTTTCCCAAGAGGAAAACGAGGGCGTTATTCAGGCATTTTTGAAAAATCATTCGGAATTTGAGCTGATTGATTCCGGAATTTCCGGCGGACGTCCGGCACTTACAAAGGCAAGAAGAATCTATCCGATGGACGGAGGAGAAGGCCATTTTGCGGCGAAACTCAAAAAATCGGGAGAAAAAACAGTAGAGCCAGTTTTTTCAGAATCGAAGCCAATTAAGGTTCCGGATTTTGTCCAAAAATTTTGGAAGGATACTTTTACGATTCCGATGTTTGGAATACTGGCTTCTATTGGAGATCAGTTTTTATTATTGCCCAAAGTGCCGCTGCCTATTTTAAGGGGACTAAATGTTAGGAGAGCCGGAATCCTGCTCGGGAGGGAACGAAAGGGCAGACTGGAACCCGAACATGCGCTTTTTATGACACTTGCTCCGGGAAACTTGCAGCATTGTCTGATGCTTTCTCATGATTCACCGGAACTAAAGGCATTTTTGCGCGGGGAGCAAATTTTGGCTTCAGACAAGCTTCCTGGATATGCGGCAGTGGCAGTTGACGGCGTTATTACCGGTTTTGGAAAATGTTCCGGCGGATTTTTGAAGAATCATTATCCCAAAGGACTGCGAATTCATTAAAATAGAATTTTTCGCTTTAAAGAATAAAAAAATGCAGCTTTGGACTTGAAAAGTTGCAGGAACAATGATAAAATAAATCAATACTTAATTGAAAGAGGGCATTTTTATGCAGGAAATCAGGGTAGAATTGACAAAAAATCCGAAGCAAAAACCAGCGCCGGGAGCGCCACTTCCCTTCGGCACGATTTTCTCTGATCATATGTTCCTGATGGACTATGATAAAGGAAAAGGATGGCATGATGCCAGAATCGTACCGTTTGGTAATCTTGACATGTCTCCGGCGGCAATGTGTCTGCATTACGGACAGTCTGTTTTTGAAGGAATGAAGGCTTATCGTGCGGTAGATGGCCGAATCCTTTTGTTCCGTCCGGATAGAAACATGGCACGTATGAACAGTTCAAATGATCGTCTTTGTATTCCTCAGATCGATGAGAAATTTGCAGAAAAGGCAATTGAGAAACTGGTTTCGGTAGATAAAGATTGGATTCCTACAAGTGAGGGCGCTTCTCTTTATATTCGTCCTTTTATCATCGGTATGGATCCTCATATCGGTGTTCATCCTGCGAATCATCTGCTCTTTATTGTAATTACCTGCCCGGTTGGAAACTACTATCCGGAAGGTCTTAACCCGGTTAAGATCTATGTTGAGAAGAATTATGTCCGTGCAGTTCGTGGCGGCATGGGCTATACCAAGACAGCCGGTAACTATGCAGCTTCTTTGAAAGCACAGGACGAGGCAGAAAAGCAGGATTATACACAGGTCCTTTGGCTCGATGGCGTTGAGCGTAAATACATCGAAGAAGTCGGTACTATGAACGTCTTCTTTAAGATTAACGGAGAAGTAGTTACTCCGGAACTACAGGGTTCTATCCTGCCTGGAGTTACTCGTATGAGTGTCATTGAGATCCTGAAAAAATGGGGCGTACCGGTGGTTGAACGCCGCCTTTCTATTCAGGAATTGGCTGATGCTGCAAAAGACGGCAAGCTGGAAGAAGCTTTTGGCAGCGGCACTGCAGCAGTTATTTCTCCAATTGGCCATCTTAAATGGGGCGATGACATCATGATTATCAACGATGGTAAAATTGGTGAACTGAGCCAGAAACTTTATGATACCCTGACCGGTATCCAGTGGGGCAAAATCCCGGATCCGTTCGGCTGGACAGTTGAAGTTAAATAAAATCATTAAACAAGCATGAATGAAAAACCATCTTCGGGAGGGTAATTCCGGGGATGGTTTTTTTGTGGAGGAAATCATGCGAAAATTGGAATTTTTTGTTCCGGAAAATTATAATGGGGTTACAGTAAAAGGTTTCTTAAGAAGCTATTGCCAAATATCGGCTCGTATGCTTGCAAAATTAAAGAGAGTTCCAAAAGGAATTACAGCCGATGGAAAATTAATAATTGCAACCGATCATTTAAAAACAGGGCAAAAGGTGATCTTGCAGCTTCCTGAAGATGAGCCGTACCTGTTGCTTCCAAAAGATGTTCCTGCTCCAAAAGTCTTATGGGAGGATCCTGATTTTCTTGCAGTTGATAAACGGGCGGGGCAGATCCTTTATCGGCGTCCTGGCCACGAGGAACGCAATACGCTGATGGCTTCTGTCTGCACATATCTAGGAAAAAATGGAGAGCCTGCTGCCTTTCGGCCACTGTATCGATTGGATAAAGATACGACCGGAATTATTCTTCTTGCAAAAAATTCATATGCGGCGTCTGCCGCGATCGGAAAAATTCATAAGGTTTATTATGCGGTTTGTGAAGGAATTTTATCCGGTTGTGGAACGGTGAATGCACCGATTGGACTGGTACCGGGACATTCTTTGCAGAGGATGGTTCGAGAAGACGGCGCTCCGGCAATTACGCATTGGAAAGTGATAGGATCGGGCAAAAATCAGACGCTGCTTGCCTGTTCTATTGAGACCGGCAGAACACATCAGATACGGGTGCATATGGCTTATTTAGGGCATCCGCTCTGTGGAGACGATTTTTATGGAGGCAGAAAAGACTTGATTTTTCGTCAGGCCCTTCACTGTGGATATTTAAAATTTATTCATCCGATTACAAAATCTGTTATCAAAATTTCGGCACCATTTCCAAAAGATTTCTGCACACTTTTGAGCGTTTGCAATATAAATTGCACAAAAGCTGTCTGTGAAATGGACCCGGAAACTCTTTTTTGACAAATATACAAAAAAAGCTTGAATTATGAATATTTATGCGATATAATCAAAACCGTTCAATTGATAATTCTTGAAGGGTTTTATGGAGGAAAAGATTATGAAAAAAATGAAAATGTTTGCAGCTTTTGCTTTAGCAGCTGCTATGATCGCTGGCTGCACCGCTTGCGGCGGCAGCTCTTCCAGCAGTGCTGCTTCTTCTACAGCAGCTTCTGGTACAACCACTTCTGCAGCTTCTGCGGCTTCGGATAGTGCCGTTGCTAAAATTAAGGCAGCGGGTAAGATCACGATGGTAACGAACGCAGAGTTTGAGCCTTTTGAGTACAAAGACAACGACAAGATTGTTGGTATCGATGTAGATATTGCACAGAAGGTTGCAGATAAACTTGGAGTCAAACTTGAAATCACCGATATTGCATTTGATTCTTGCGTACCGAGTGTTCAGACCGGAAAAGCTGATTTCAGTGCGGCAGGTTTGAGCGTAACGGAAGATCGGCTTAAGAATGTTGATTTTACGGATACTTATTATAATGCTTCTCAGGCAATCATTGTTAAGAAGGGTAGCGATATTAAGAGCCGTACCGATTTGAACGGAAAAACCGTTGGTGTGCAGCAGGGAACTACCGGTGATATTTATTGCACGAACGAAGATGGTTCCAGCGACATTAAAGTTAGCGAAGTAAAACGTTATCCTAAGGGAATGGATGCAATTTCCGATATGATTGCAGGACGGATTGATGCAGTTGTTATTGATAATTTCCCGGCTGAAAAATATGTATCCAAGAATTCAGATAAGATTCAAAAGCTGGATGAGGCACTAACAGAAGAAACCTATGCGATTGCAGTACCGAAGAACAGCGACCTCAAAGAAACAATCAATGGAATCATTAAAGAACTGAACGACAGCGGAGAAATGGATAAGATTGTCAGCCAATATATCAGTGCGGACTAATTAAAAATTAACATCTGATTAAACCGCAGGACGTGCCAGAATCGCCGTCCTGCGGTTTGGTGTTCAAAAGGGGGAAGAAAACCCTATGGGTTTTTGGAATGATCTTAGCGCCAGATTATTTGATGATTTTATCCGTCAGAATCGGTATCTGTATCTGGTCAAAGGACTTGGAAATACGCTGTTGATCACAGCAGGAGCTTTGTTGATTGGTGTGATTTTGGGCGTTTTAGTTGCTCTTGTGCGTGTGGCGTATGGCAATGGACAGCGCAGCTGGTGGATTCGTGTTTTGAATGCAGTTTGCGGTCTTTACCTGACAGTTATTCGCGGTACGCCTATGGTAGTGCAGCTGATGATTATGTATTTTGCGATTCTGACTAGTGGCGCGCCTCTGGTGATTGCAGTCCTATCATTTGGAATTAATTCCGGTGCTTATGTGGCTGAAGTAATCCGCAGTGGAATTCAGTCGGTGGATCGCGGTCAAACAGAAGCAGGACGTTCTCTGGGGCTGAGTCAAAAGCAGACGCTCATTAAAATCATTTTGCCGCAGGCATTTAAAAATGTAGCTCCTGCGGTGTTTAATGAATTTATCGCACTTTTAAAAGAGACTTCTGTTGCCGGATATGTTGGCATCCAAGATTTGACCAAGGGCGGCGATATTATTCGTTCCATTACCTATGATGCGTTCCCGCCACTTCTTGCAGTTGCTCTGATCTATCTGCTGATTGTGATTGGGCTTACAGCAATCCTGCATCATATTGAAAGGAGGCTGGCAAGAAGTGATCTCCGTTAAAAATCTTCATAAATCGTTCCGTACGATGAATGGTACGGTAGAAGTGCTCAAAGGCATCAATCAAGAAATTGTAGATGGAGAAAAAGTGGTTATCATTGGGCCTTCCGGTTCCGGTAAAAGTACTTTTTTGCGCTGTATGAATCTGCTGGAGATGCCAACCAGCGGAGAAATTTGGTTTGATGGAAAAAGGATCAATGTGCCTGGAGTCGATGTCGACGCGGTTCGCCGCCAAATGGGCATGGTATTCCAGCATTTTAACCTTTTCCCGCATTTAACGGTACGGCAAAATATCACGTTGGCTCCTGTGATGTTGAAGCTAAAAACACAGGACGAGGCTAATGAAAGGGCAATGCAGCTCCTGAAACGAATTGGACTTCCGGATAAAGGAGATTCTTATCCTTCTCAGCTTTCCGGAGGACAAAAGCAGAGGATTGCAATTATCCGTGCTTTAGCGATGGACCCGAAAATGATGCTGTTTGATGAACCGACCAGTGCTCTGGATCCTGAGATGGTTGGCGAAGTGCTGCAGGTTATGAGAGAGCTTGCCCAAGAGGGCATGACAATGGCCGTTGTAACTCACGAAATGAATTTTGCCAAAGAAGTTGCAACGCGGGTGCTGTTTGTCGATGACGGTCAGGTTTTAGAAGAGGCGCCGCCGGAAGAATTTTTTGAAAATCCAAAACATCCCCGTTTAAAGGATTTTCTTTCAAAAGTTCTTTAATGGACAGGGGGGATTTTTCAATTTGGATCGTCTGAAACTCCTTTTCTTTTCATAAAAAATATGATACGATTTAGAGTACGGAGAAATCCGCACTCTTTTTTTATGGAATTAAAAAGGACAAGCCTTTTCGTGAAAGAGACTTGGAAGGGGAGTATCAGCTATGCCTGCAGCAATTACACATTATCTGCAGTCCCAAAAAGTTTTGGAAGAAATGAAAAAGGAAAACATCCAGGTCCAAAATAGTGATGCGTTTCTTTGGGGCGCACAGGGACCGGATTTCCTTTTTACACATCGTTATTTGCCGTGGCAAAGGGGAAAAAGTCTTTGTCCATGGGGAGGAAAAATTCATCGGGAAGCTCCCGAACCTTTTTTTCGTGCGCTGCGTAATGTTTGTGGCCAGATGCCGGGTAGTTTGATGCGTTCCTATGCTTATGGATTTTTATGCCATTATTCTTTGGATCGGACTGCTCATCCATATGTGTATTATTGGGCTAATTTTTTAAAGGAAAAAGATCCTTCTCAGGACTTGAGTGTTTATCACAATGAGATTGAATCCGCTCTGGATACCATTGTTTTAAGGAGTGAATTAGGGGAACTTCCTGTTGATTTTCCGCTGACTCGTACGGTTCCGCAGGATGAGACAGTTCAACAAAAGATTGCAGAGCTTTATCAGCAGGTCATTTTATCGGCTTATGGGAAAAAAGTATCCCAAGAGGCTCTTTATCAGGCAACAAAAGATTGTCGCACGGCTTTTCGCCTTTTGACTGATAAAACCGGTTTAAAACGTGCCTTTTTGAGAAAAATCGAACATTCAGGAAAAATGGTTACCAGCCATATTCGCCCTATTATGGAAGATGAAAATTTTGATTACGCCAATATTTTACTGGCACCGTGGTCATGGGAGGGAGCGGAAGGAAATGGAAGCTTTTTTGACTTGGTTGATCAGTCGGTAGAAGACAGCATGGAATTAATTCGTCATTTCTTTTCTACAGACGATTTTCATGAATTTACAGAGGACAGAAATTTTGAAGGGAGAGTTATTTTAAGTGAATCAGATTAAAAGTTTTTGTGTGAACCATGATGTATTAACGCCTGGCATTTATACTTCTCGTATTGATGGGGATATTACGACTTATGATATTCGTATGCGCAGACCAAATCATCCGCCATTTTTGGAAAATGCCGCGCTGCATACGATTGAGCATTTGTTTGCAACTTTTGCCCGCAACAGTGCTTATTCCGACCAAGTTATTTATTTTGGACCAATGGGTTGTCGTACAGGATTCTATTTTTTGGTGCGCAATCTTCCTCCTCAAACAGCAATTAATTTAATTATCGAGATTTTTCAAAAGATCGCTCTTTATCAGGGAGAGATCCCAGGAGCAAAAGCGAAAGAATGCGGAAACTATAAGGAACACGATTTAAATGGAGCAATTTGGGAATCAAAGAATTTTTTGCCTGTCATTAAACACTGGACTGTTCAAAATTTACAATACAAACAATAAAAGACAAATTCCGTTGTAGAAATTGACAATTAAAAATGGTTGCAAAATTGTAATCTTTGCGGTAGAATATAATTCATTACAAATATGTAATACAAATTACGAATGCGTAATATATTCTATATGCAAGGAGGAGCAATCATGAGAAATCCAATCGGAGACCGTCGTTCTCATAGTAATCATTTTTTTCTTTCTCAGGCAGGCCGTGAGACAGAAACCTATTTTTCTGCGGAGAACGACTGGCAGAAAGAAAGTTTTTCTGCTACGTTTCGGGATCGAAGGGTACGCTATGCGGCCAGCCTTTTAGTAGTGGCTTGTTTGATTGGCGGCATACATCTGATGACACCTAGAATTACCGCTTATGCGTCGGTACAAAAAGCATCTCAAAATCAGGAAGTACAAACAACGACTTCTGATTTAAAAATCAATACAAACCAGACTTATGTGCCTGCTTTTCGCGCGACACCATCTTCCGTATCGGATCACCTTTCTTCTTCGGCAGATAATCTGCTTTTACAGAAGGACCAGCAGATCGGAGTTGACAGCTGTGGGCTGTATATAGATGGAAACTTCGTAGGTGCAGTAAAAGAGGAAAGTGAATTACAAAAACTTTTGCAGAATTTATTGGATTCGGCAAAAGGAGATGGAGAGGATGCTACTTCTACATTTCTTTCTGATGTCAGATGTATTCCCGGAACTTATCCGGCTTCGTCTGTTTTAACCGACGAGACGATGAAAGCATTGCTTTTATCAAAACAAACGGTACAGACGGATTATCAAATTCAGAACAATGAAAATGCCCAGAAAATTGCAAATGAAAACGGGCTTACGGTTGAGACCCTTTCTCTAAAAAATCCGGATGTTGATTTTAGTTCTCTTAAGAGTGGAGATACCATCAAGCTTTCTCAGGAGAAGCCGCTGATTTCGATTCAGTCCGTTTGCGCGAAGCAGGAAACAGAAGAAATTCCTTATGACACCGTACAGAAAGACAGTGATACGCTTTATAAAGGACAGACTTCTGTAGAGACAGAAGGAGAAAATGGCCAAAAGCAAGTCACTTATTGTATTACGAGTGTCAATGGCAAGGAGACGAATAAAGAGGCAACTCATGCCGAGGTGCTTAAGGATGCGGTTTCTAAGGTAATATTAAACGGGACGAAAGACTGTCCTGCAGGAATGGCAACTGGTACTTTTGAATGGCCGACGCCGACTATGCATACGATTACAACAGGGTTTGAATATCGTTGGGGAAAGTTCCATCCTGGCATTGATATTTCTGACGGAAACGCCTTTGGATCTCAAATTGTTGCAGCAGACGGTGGAACTGTCACCAAGGCTTCCGATACCGGAGATGGATACGGAAACTGTGTGATGATCGATCATGGCAATGGCTATGTGACCTTGTATGGTCATTCTTCCCAGCTTCTTGTTTCTGTCGGTCAAAAAGTACAAAAAGGACAGCTAATCGCGTTGGTAGGCAGCACCGGATATTCTACCGGCCCTCATTGTCACTTTGAAGTGATTCATAACGGAACAAAAGAAAATCCGTTTTCTTATGTTTCTCAATAATTGTTTAAGATAAAAGAACAGGAGTACTTTGCCGATCAAAAGCGGCGAAGCACTCCTGCCTTTTTTATTATTTAAAAAATTTTTTCAACAGATTTATATATTGCTCTGTATGCACCAAACTGAGCTGACCATGCTTCATATTTTTAGCAATATACAGTTGGCTTTTCGGAATCGTACGATGCAGCAATTCGGCAGATTCCTTCATCACTTTAATTTCGTCTGAGCCGACAATAATCAAGACCTTTGCATGAGTAGCTGCAATAGAAGGCTTTAAACGATAATTACCGTTACTCAGCGTAAGGTTAATTAAAGACTGTTTGCTGATCTTTTGACTGTCTTGATAATAAGTTTCAAATAGTTCGTCGGGGACACACAGGGACTTTGCCTGTAGTTTAGAGAACCAGCGCTTTTTAATCAGGCCATAAAGGAATTGGTAAGCTGGAACTGTTAAGGCAGTTGTACCTTTAATGGGAATTGTTAGAGCACTTTCAATGATAGCATATTGAGCAATGTCAGGCTTTGTGGACAGTATTTCTACGATGATCTGTGCACCGATAGAAAGTCCGCCAATCGCAAAGACTTTTCCATCGCAATCGTTTTCAATATAGCTGATTAATTCTTCTGCACATTTTTGAATGCTGATAAATGTTTCCGAGCCGTCTTCACCATGTCCGTCTAAAATAGGGGTCACTAAATGAAATTCGGATGACAAAAGCTGTACAGCATTCTTCCATGACCAGTCGGATAACCCACCGCCATGCAGTAGAATAATGGTTGGAAGCTTTTTATCGCCTGTTTCTTTAAAAATCATAAATTTATTACCTTTTGTAGACTTAGTCTGTTTGCTAAACGTAAGGTGTATTATAAACTAAGGCTTATAAACTGTCAAGAAAATAAAAATTTCTTAGAATGAATAAAAGAGTCGGTGCAATTTTTTTGTTGGAAAATTGCACCGACTCTTTCTAGAATCTCGATTTAAACTTTTAAAAAAGGTTTTGCAAAGTTGGAACTTCGCTTTCTTTTAAATATTCCAATTGAACAGCTCCGCGGTCGCATTCAGAGTAAAATTGCTCAATCGAATTTGTTTCACACAATTCCGGAAGTGTAGAAAGTGTTTGATCAATGGCCTCTAGTCTAGCATGAGGCATAAAGGTACAGAGAACCTGATGACAGCCCTGCCAGTCCTCTTTTATCTCCTTGCAAAGTTCCTGCGCATGGTTATAATCTCCAGAAACAGAGACCGACTTTGCATTGGCGAGTTCCTGTATCATATTGTCTGTATACTGCAAAGTTGTGTGCATTCCCAGATTGCAGACTACGCCCAGCAGAACCGCAAGAGCACCGATGATAATAAGCCGGTTCATACTTTGCCTCTTTTCTGAATAATCTGATAATTACCGCTGGTATCGGCAGTCATGATGAAAATATCTTTTGGCTGCAGCTGTTTGCTCTTTAAAATGTTCTGTAACCAAATACGATTCTTATTGCAAAGATTGAGTGAAGAATCGTTGATTACCCCATCGCTGATCACAACGGTTTCGAATCCGGAATCGGTTTGAGCAACCCCAAGAGCTCCCGCAGTCGGCATTTCTTGTTCAGGCTTTTTTAGAATGCTCATTTTTCCGTTTGTTTCAACGATTGCGTAGGAGACATCAGAAATATGAAAAACATTTTTTTGCCGAATTGCTTCAAATAAATCTTCTGTTGTCATTCGTAGGCGGTGCATTTCCTGCGGCTGAATTTTGCCGTCTCGGATGACAATGATGGGCTTTCCACAAATCATTTCACGGAATTTTCCGCTTTTCATCATGATAAAGGACACACCCACTTCACAGATTGCCAGAACGGCAATTGGAATAAATCCGCTTGCGAGAGGCTGACCGGTATCCTGCATTGGGATGGCCGCAATATCAGAAATTAAAAGCGTTACCACCAGTTCGCTTGTCTGCAGTTCACTGATCTGTCGTTTTCCCATGAGCCTAACCGCTGCTATAATCACTATGTATAGCAGTAGTGTACGGATTAAAGAAATCATCATAAATACATCACCAATTTTATTATGAACAAAAGGGGAAAAGCTATTCATGTTTGGCAAAAGATTGTAATCTGTTTTTGCAGATGATATAATATAAAAGTTCGTATAAACGTCTTTATGAGCAGAAATTTTAAATGGAGGGGATTTATTTGCCTGCACTCTCAGTGATTGTACCGGTATATAACGGCGAAGAAAAACTGAATTCGTGTGTAGAGAGTATTCTGGAGCAGAGTAATCCTGATTTAGAATTGCTGTTGATCAATGACGATTCAAAAGATCGTTCACTGGAATTTTGCCATCAGTTTGAACGTCAGGATTCTCGCGTTACAGTGTATGATAAACCTCATGGGGGACAATATGACTGCTTTAATTTTGGAGCAGTTCGCGCAAGAGGAGACTATCTTCTGTTTTTGCCAGGAGAGAGCTGTCTGATGCCAGAAGCCGCTAAAGCACTTGTTTCCTGTGCTCAACAGGAAAAAGCAGATCTCTTGCTCTTTGGAGAAGCGACGGCCGCTGGGGAGAAATTTTCTCTTCCGATCCCGAAGGACACTTCTGATTCTAAAATCTGTGAGTTGGTACAAAATGCATTAGTGGGGCCGGGAACAAGGGAGCAGGAGTGGAGAAAAGTAAAAGGCTTGGATTCTCCATGGAGAAGACTTTATCGGCGAGAATGGTTTTTAGAAAACCACCTGCGCTTTTTTAAAGGCACAGAGCTTTTTCCACCTGCACTGCCGGCAGCGGTTATGGCACATTATGCTTCACATAAAACTGTCCTTTTGCCGGAACCATTTGTTGTTTTTCAAAAGGCTCCGATAGAAATTTCAGACCAGAAAAAAAGCTTGATCGAACGGTACCAAGTCTGCTTTGAGATGGTGGCTGATTTTTTAAAGCAGCAGCATATTTATGAGCATTTGGAAAAACGCCATCTTGCATGGTTTCTGCTGGAGGCAGGAAAGTCTTGTTTGGAAGAAGCAGTTAAAAGTTCTTTGGAGAATCGGGAAAAACTATATGACCGCTTGAAACAGATTCTTAGAACTCCGCTGATGATTCGAGCAATTCAGTCGGATTTTCAGGATGGATTTTCCCGAACAGAAAAAAGGATGCAGAGAATTTTGAGAATAGATCATTTTCATTTAATTGAATCATACTTTCGTTATCATATTCGGCAAATGACTTAAATTTTGATATCAACGGAGGAATATCCATGATTTTAAAAGAATTGATAAAGAATCTGCCTTGCAGTTTAAAAGGAGACAATACCGCCGAAGTTACGGGAGTTGTTTATGATTCCAGAAAAGTTGTTAAGGGCAGCGTCTTTGTTTGTATGGTAGGACCAAATTTTAATGGACATCAGTTTGTGAAACAGGCTCAGAACGCCGGCGCTGCAGCAGTGGTTGTGCAGGAAGAGGTTGAATCACTTTCCTGTGCTGTTGTGCGGGTAGAAAATACGAAATATGCGCTTGCTGTATTGTCGGCAGCATGGTTTGGAAATCCTGCCGAGGAACTTACGGTAATTGGAATTACCGGAACCAAAGGGAAGACGACTGTCAGCTATATGGTACACTCTATTTTAGAGAGTGCAGGAATCCATACCGGAATTATCGGGACGATCGGTACGGTTATCGGAGATCAAATTACAAAGACAGAGAATACAACGCCCGCTTCTTATGAGATTCAGTCTGCAATGCGTCATATGGTAGAATCTGGCTGTAAAGCCTGTGTGATCGAGGCAAGTTCCATTGGCCTTCGGGAGTATCGGGTCAGCGGTTTTACGTTTGATATTGGTTTATTTACGAATTTTTCTCCTGACCATATCGGCGGCGTAGAGCACAAAGATATGGAAGAATACCGTCGCTGTAAAGCAATGCTGTTTCAGCAGAGCAAGTTGGGAATTATTAATCTTGATGATCCAAATTGGAAGGGAATTGTCGAGGGGCATACTTGTCCTCTCGAATTCTATGGATTTTCAAACAAAGCCGAGCTGCGCGCTTCCAATGAGAAACTTGTTTCCCGCCCGGGTTATCTTGGAGTTCAGTTTGATTTGGAAGGAGCAGTCAGCGCTAAAAATATCACGGTAGATATTCCGGGAAAATTCAGCGTTTATAATGCGCTTTCTGCAGTGGCTGTTTGCCGTCATTTTAATGTTTCAGAAAAAGCAATCCGAGAGGGGCTCGATACAGTTAAAGTAAAAGGCAGAGTAGAGCCTGTTTCTGTGCCCGGCAATTATACGTTACTGATCGACTACGCCCATAATGCGGTCAGCATGGAAAATATTCTGACCACTTTGCGGGAATATCAGCCGCATCGTTTGATTTGCCTTTTTGGAGCTGGTGGAAATCGTCCGAAAATTCGCCGGTACGAAATGGGTGAAATGAGCGGGAAATTTGCGGATTTATCCGTTGTAACAGCAGATAATTCCCGCTTTGAAAATGTGATGGATATTATCGCTGATATTGAAGTTGGCCTGCATAAAACCGACGGAAAGTATCTAGTCATTCCGGATAGAAAAGAAGCAATCCGCTACTGCATGGACCATGCAGAAGATGGGGATATTGTTGTTCTCGCAGGAAAGGGTCATGAAGATTATCAGGAAATCAAGGGCGTAAAATATCATCTTGATGAACGTGAAGTTGTCCGTGACATTTTAAAAGCGGAAGGGAAGGCGTAAAGGATTTTATGCAGATGACGGTAAAAGAAGCTGCAGAGGCTTGCAGTGGAAAGATTCTCTGCGGAAACCCCGCAGCATTGATTACATCGGTCTGTACGGATAGTCGGCAGGCAGGGGTAGGCTCGCTTTTTGTCCCGATTTGCGGAGAACACACCGATGCGCATATTTATATTCCGGCAGTTTTTAAAGCAGGTGCTGTTGCTACTTTCACGCAGAACCATCAGTCGATGCATGACAGTCATGCGTGGATTGCAGTGCCGGATACCTTGAAAGCGCTGCAGACGCTTGCCGCTGCGTATCGTAGAAAGTTTTCTCTTCCGGTGATTGGGATTACAGGGAGTGTCGGAAAAACAACGACCAAGGAAATGGTAGCATTGGCGCTTTCTTCTGAACTCAAGGTAATGAAGACACAGGGAAACCAGAACAGTCAGGTTGGCTTGCCGCTTACAATGTTTCAACTGGAAGAGAATCAACAGGCGGCAGTGATCGAAATGGGCATGAGTCAATTTGGAGAGATGAGCCGTCTTGCGGAAATTGCAGCACCAAAGTATGCGGTGATAACAAATATTGGAATTTCTCATATTGAAAATTTACATACACAGGAGAATATTCTGGCACAGAAACTGCATATTACCGATCAATTTCAAGAAAACTCCGTCCTTTTTTTAAATGGAGATGATCCACATTTAGCTTCTTTGCGAGGAAAGCTTCCCTTTGAGAAAATCTATGTCGGTACGTCTGAAGAATGTGACTATCGGGCCAAAAACGTTCAAATGGAGAATGGGCATACTCGTTTTCTTGTGAATCATGGAAAGTTGGAATGGTCGGTCGATCTGCCGGTTCTCGGTACCCATCATGTGATCAACGCAATGTTGGGGATTGCAGTGGCAGAAAAGCTGGGAGTATCCGCTGAAAACGCAATTTGTGCTCTGAAAAATTATCGTCCGCTCGCGATGCGTCAACAGATTCATGAAGCAAACCGTATTACAATTATTGATGATTCCTATAATGCCAGCCCAGATGCAGTCAAGAGCAGTTTGGAGGTGCTTTCCTCTTTTAAAAAGGGAAGACGTGTGGCGGCACTTGCCGATATGTTGGAACTCGGAGAACGCTCTCAAAAAGCACATTATGAGTGTGGAATCTATGCGGTAAAATCCGGCGTCGATTTTCTGGTTACGGTAGGAGAACGTGCAAAAGAAATTGTAAAGGGAGCACTGAGTGTAGATCCCAAACTTGAATACAAAGAATGCGAAACAAATGAGCAGGCAGTGAAAGCGCTTAAACAATATTTGACTGCCGGGGATACTGTTTTAATTAAAGGCTCCCGCAGTATGCATACGGATGAGATTGTGCGGGCTTTACTATGAAATCAGAAGAATTTTTTCTTAAAATAAGAGTAAAAGCAACGGCCTTTGCAGTTTGTGCAGAGGTCGCTTTTTCTGTTATGAACACCATAAAAACGGTTGACAACAAAGGTGAGATATGATATTATATTCAAGTCGGAAAATTGAAGATAAATGCGAGAGTGGCGGAATTGGCAGACGCGCATGGTTCAGGTCCATGTGAAAGCAA
>ENA-UOOK01003511-UOOK01003511.1-fermentation-metagenome-genome-assembly--contig:-NODE-3511-length-17743-cov-4.244968_pt1 | contig 17743 bp, 15 predicted proteins | sample MGYA00245777_ERZ724023 | MGnify/ENA primary metagenome ERZ724023 (study PRJEB28704, sample SAMN03018312) | fermentation metagenome | biome: anthropogenic terrestrial biome; feature: soil; material...
TGCTCCGCTTACGCACTAAAACATCACTCTGCCGCTTTTCGAAGTCATTATGATTTAGCTTTATGACCCCAGCGTGATATTCTTTTCTTTGAGCCTGCGGTTGGTGATTCGCCTGACAATGGCGTAAATCACAGCAAGAAGCGGCACCCCTAAAAGCATACCGGCAATTCCGAAAAGGCTTCCGCCCACAATAATGGCAAAAAGCACCCACACTCCGTCAAGACCAATGGAATTGCCCACTACTTTCGGGTAAATCAAATTTCCTTCAATTTGCTGAAGTACAACAATGAATAAGATGAACCAAACCGTTCTGGGCGGGTCCGCCATCAGGATGATAAAGGCGGAAGGAATGGCGCCTATCCAAGCGCCCAGCACCGGGATGAGGCTTGTAATGGTTATCATGACGGCACAAAGAACGGCATAGGGAAATCTGAACAGAAGCATTCCAATGAACACTAAGAGGCCCAGTATTATTGCTTCGGTAAACTGACCCGAGATAAAATTCTGAAAAATCTTATTGGCTTGAGCGGCCGTATGAATCAGCTTAGCGGATGTCTTCTCGGGTATAAATGCAAAGATCAGCTTCTTCAAAATCAGTATCATTTTTTCCTTGGAAGCCAGCAGATAAACCGCTATAATCAAGCCCGTTATGAAGTTGATGATGCCGTTGGTAAGCCCCAGGGTAAAGGTAAGAATCTGAGGCAGCGCCGTGGAAATAAATTGACTCCCTTTGGTTATAATTTCATTCCAGTTGAAGGTGATATTGCTCCATAACCCCCCCGAAAGATGAAATCGATCGGCAAGGTTATTGAGGAATTTTTCAAGGGTCTTCAAATATCCCGAAACATTGGCCGTGAGTGTTGATATGCTTTGGGTAAGCTGGGGAACGATAAAAAGGATGATACCCGTAAAAAAGGCCAGAAAAATGATGAAGGTGGCAAGCAGGGACAAAGGTCTTTTCAGTTTTCTGACGAAAGGCTTTTTAGATCTTTCAACCCTATAAAAGACCTTTCTCTCTAAAAAACTCATTAAAATATTAAGCACATAAGCAAAGCAGATGCCCACAATAAACGGCATCAGGATTGCCAGTACATATCCTGAAAAAATCAAAACCTGCCCGATATTGGACACTGCAAGGTAAAGCAATACGGCATACGAGATAAGAATAATATAATCCTTCCGCTTGCTTTCAGATTCTTTCATTCACATCACCGCCTTTTCCTCCTTTATTATTATGAGTATACCCAAACATCCTGCCCATCATCTTTTCCAGTTCAACAATCGGTATGATGGATAGGGAAAGTCCTGCTGCCATCAGAAAATAGTTTCCGGGCAGCGGCACAAGCTCAAAAATTTCATTGAGCCGGGGCGTATAGATGACCCCCAGGGACAAAACAAAGGAAGCCAGCATGGCAAAAAGCAAGTATTTATTATGGGTATGCAGCGTAAAAATGGATCGGGTACTGGATCTCAAATTTAAGGAGTGGAATATCTCGCACAGCGATAAGGTAAGAAACGCCATGGTCATACCCGTTATGTGATTCCGGGCATTGCCGATGAAATAAGATATCAAAGTCAATACGGCAATCATTACACCCTGGTAGATCACTTTTGCACCCATGCCGCCGGCAAAAATGCCTTCATCGGCATCCCGGGGCGGCTTCTCCATAATATCCCGTTCGGCTGTTTCCAGCCCCAGCGCGATGGCTGGAAATGTATCTGTGATCACATTAATCCAAAGGATATGAATGGGCGAAAAAAGCTGGATATTGACCACCGTGGCGGAAAACAGAGCCACCACCTCGCTTAAATTGGATGAAAGCAAAAACTGTATGGATTTGCGGATATTTTCATAGATCCTGCGCCCTTCTTCCACTGCATAGACAATGGAAGCGAAATTATCATCGGCAAGAACCATATCTGAAACATTTTTACTGACATCCGTTCCCGTTATACCCATGCCTACGCCAATATCGGCTGATTTCAGGGCAGGTGCGTCGTTTACGCCGTCACCGGTCATGGCCGTTATTTTTCCCTTCTTTTTCCAGGCATTGACGATTCTCACCTTATGCTCGGGCTGCACACGGGCATAAACCGAATATTGCTGAATTTTTTCTTCAAATTCGTCATCGGACATTTTTGAGATGTCCGAGCCTGTAACAGCCTGGCTTTCATCGGTTATAACCCCCAATTCCTTTGCGATGGCAACCGCCGTATCCCGATGGTCGCCGGTGATCATTATGGGACGGATCCCTGCTCTCCTGCATTCTTCAATGGCTGCTTTGGCCTCGGGACGAACGGGGTCGATCATACCGGTAAGTCCTATGAATGTGAGTTCTTTTTCAAGATTCTCAGCAGAAGTATTCTGGGGGAAACTGTCCCAGTGCCTGAGAGCGGCCCCTGAAACCCGGAGGGCTTTTCCCGCCATATTTTTATTCTGCTTCAAAACCTCCTCGCGAAGCTCATCAGTCAAAGGAATCTCTCCTTGATCGGTCAGTATCCGGGTGCATTTGTTCAAAATTTCGTCCGGGGCGCCCTTTGTATATTGAATAAATTTTTCCCCGGATTTGTGCAGGGTCGACATCATTTTTCTAATCGAATCAAAAGGAGCCTCCCCTACCCGGGGCATTTTTCCTTCCAGCTCATTTTTATTTTTATGATTGTCATTTCCAAACCGCACCAAAGCACTTTCAGTGGGTTCCCCCACAACAGCCCCGTCACTTTTGGACAGGGAGGCGTCGTTGCACAGGGCCATGGCCGCAGCCAGCTCTTCCCCAGGGCCGAATGCATCCACCACGGTCATTTTATTCTGGGTCAGGGTACCGGTTTTATCAGAGCAGATAATCTGTGTGCATCCCAATGTTTCCACTGCAGTCAGCCTTCTGATGATGGCATTGCGCCTGGACATTTTTGTAACGCCTATGGACAAAACGACCGTAACGACAGCCACAAGTCCTTCAGGGATGGCCGCGACAGCCAGGCTTACGGCAATCATAAACAGTTCCAGAATATGTTCTCCGGAAAAATCGCCGCTTCTTAATAAGCCAAAAACAAAAATGAACAGACTGATTCCCAAAACAGCGGCACTCAGCACCTTGCTAAGGGAAGCAAGTTTTTTCTGAAGGGGTGTTTTCTCCTCTTGGGTATGGGATATGATCCCGGCAATTTTCCCCATTTCAGTGGACATGCCCGTTCCCACCACTACGCCTTCACCCCGGCCATAGACTGCATTGGTTCCCATATAGGCCATATTATACCGGTCACCCAGAGGAATATCCTCTTTTTCAGCCGAAGCGATTGCCTGAATGCCCTTTTCGACAGGGACCGACTCACCTGTAAGGGAGGCCTCTTCAATTTTCAAGCTGGAGGCTTCAATAAGGCGCATATCGGCAGGTACGGCATCCCCTGCTTCTAGGAGCACAATATCACCAGGGACGATTTCTTCTGACTTAATTTGAACAACCTGGCCGTTTCTCCTGACTTTCGAAAAAGGAGACGACATTTGCTGCAATGCTTCAATGGCCCTTTCGGCTTTTCCCTCCTGAATGACGCCTAAGACTGAATTCAACAGCACTACCAGCAAGATGATCGCGGTATCGGCAATTTCTCCGACAGCTCCTGAAACAATTGCCGCCGCAATGAGAACAATGACCATGGGATCAGCCATTTGAGCAAGCAGCCGGGCTATCAGGGTCATTTTCTTGCCTTCGGCAAGCCTGTTGCGGCCAAACCGGCTCAGTTTTTCTGAAGCCTGAGTCAGACTAAGCCCCTCCCGGGAAGTATTTTCTGATGCCAAAACGGCACCGATCTCTTCCAAATAATGCTTCATAAGGATCGTTAACTCCTTTCGACCATTCAGAAATGCGCCTTTATATTAGGAAAACCTTAAAATATTATTTGCCTTTTTGCCTATTTCAATAATTTTTATTCACAAAAAAGGTCTGCCATGTTGTATAATGAATAAAAGCGGTAAAATTATCCCTTTGCCCAAAAAACTCTGAACTTTATCGGCAGCCTTTAATCCATGGTCCAGGTATAAATAAAGAAAGCTTCCTGGAAATAGTCTAGATTTTATTCGTAAAGATACTCTGGTATCACTAAAAAACAAATGGCGCATTTAAAATAATTGCCTTAACAGGCTTCCGGCTCCGCCGATTTAATGCAATGGTAAACAGGGAGGATTACATATGGCGATGAAACAAAAACTTACCATTTTATCGTGTACCCTTGCCTGGACAATTTCTCTTTTTACAGCCTGCGGCTTTAAGCCCAATGAAGTTGAGGAATATTCCATGGATTCGGGCAATAATTCAAATACATTTACTATTTTAGCTTCAGGTACCGAAACGATTCAGAATCAATTATCGGACCAGGAAAAACTGGACCATGAAATAAAAGGGTTATGTCTCATTTTAAGCCCCTATTTGGACCTGGAAAACAAACTCTTTGCAGGTGAGGAAAATGCAGATTTTCTTCAAAAGACACTGCTGAAAATTGAAAACACCGGCGAGCCTATACCGGTATCGGACTGGGAGAAGGCTATCCGGATTATTTTTTCTTTTGAAAACAAAGACCATTTATCGGTGAATATGTATATTTCGGATTTTGAAGAAAATGGTGTAATAGAAAGGCAATATGCCGTTTCCGGCCTGATGAAGCTCCTGACCCTGAGATATCCTGATCTGACACTTGAGAGTAATTATGATAATGTCAAAAAGTCAGAGATCATACCGGATCTCGACGATATCAGCGACCCCTATCAAATCCTCATACGCCAGGCTTATTGCCTTGGTTTTGCAGATATTACCGTGGACTCGGAAAGATTATTCCGTCCCCAGTCTCCTTTAAATTCAGGTGAAGCCGTTTCCATGCTTTACCGAGTATTAACCAATTTAGGCCTTCCCCAAACCGCCCACGAAGATTATCTGAAGGCCAGCCATACGGCCCTGCTTTCCTCCGCTCCAAACACCTCTGTAGAATCCTTTGAAATCTTTTCTCTTGAAGACATCACCACCGAATATGATATTTATTTGTCAAATTTAAAAAAATTGAATAACAGCACTGCAAGAAAAAAGCTGGACCTGTTAAGAACGGCAGAAAGTATCATATACTGCGGCTCTGAAAACGAAATATACGATGAAAACCTCGCCCTAGAGCAATGGCGCCAAATCCTGCATGAAATATTTGGTATTGAACCGGAGAAAATCGAACCCCATCTGTGCTATGAAACCAATGGCACCCTGCCCTATGATGTGGCTGCAATCAGTATTTTTACGCTCCTTGAAACAGATAAGAGCAATGTAGCCAAAGATGCCAATTCAGAAGAGCTGGAAAATGCCCGCAATGTCATACCACAATTTGATACGGCCAGAGACAAAAGCAAATTTGCGCAAATGTTCTCCTCAGGTCTGTTAGACGGCTTATATCAAATTCCCGGATTTACCCCCCAGAGGCCTGTCAACAAGGCAGAAGCGCTGCTCGTTGTGAAGCGGCTGATCCAGAAGATGTCTATTTAATAAGCTTTGAACGCGCAAAATCAAAAAGCGTCTGATTGATAATTTCATGCCCCTGTTCATTGGGATGAATGCCATCCTCACACAGGTAATTATAATAATCGCGATGCATCAGGAAGGGCTGGCGGACATCGATCAGGTCGCAGGAAAGAGCGATGGACAAATTCATAATAGCCAGGCTGTAGCTTTCATGGTGACGATAAATCAATTCCTTATCACCAAGCCACTTTAAAATTGCCTCTCCGTTGAGGCCCTTTGATATCCAGTTAAAATATTTTTCGGAATGAATTGGCGGAAGATTCATCAATATCGGCGTTATGCCGTGGTTTCTCAAGGCCTGCACCATATCTGCAATACAGTTTTTAAAAACTTCCAGCGTAGTATTGGGCTGGTGCTCTCTATCGGGCTGTTCTGCCACGTCGGCCCATTTAAAATCGCAGTCATTCCCGCCGAATTCCAAAATAGCCATGTCGGCATCAACACCCTTTTCCAGGGCATTTAGCATCAGTTTTCTGGCTTTTGGCGCAGTCATGCCGAATTTTGCATTGTTTTTTACATCCATTCCCAGTTGGGCCATCTTCTCCACGGCGCCATCCCGCTCCAAATACTTGTACTTATGGCGGCCGGCATCATAAATAATCCCTTTTAAAACCGAATCTCCCCATACCGCAATATTCTTTGTCATATTAAACATGATATACACTTCCTAAATTACATGATCTAGTTTCAAATACCATGTTATATTATTGTTTATATGATGTCAATAATATTTATAGTAATATTGAATAGTTTTCTACTTTACATTATACTTTTGATATACTTAATGATTTTAAAAAGAAGGAGCTAAAAAAATGCCGTCATTGCAGGATTTCCTGATAAATTGGGCCGATGAACTGGAGCAATATAGAACGCCGTCATGGAATACATTTCCGGATATTGATCTTTACATGGATCAGGTCATAACCTGGCTTGAAAGGCAAATGGGTATTTTTTCGCAGCAGGACGGAGAAAAACCGGTCACGCCTTCGATGATCAACAATTATGTAAAAAATCAGGTTATTCCGCGGCCTGTCCAAAAAAAGTATACCCGTGATCACCTGGCATATCTGATCGCAGTTTTAAATCTGAAACAGGTGCTTTCCCTATCGGATATTACAAAGCTCATTGCAAAGCTGACATCAGAAAAAGATGTTGAGACCATATACGAGCAATTTGCGCAAATGCAGGTTGAGGCGCTGCGTATCACTGCCGAAAGAGTGAAGAAGCTTTCAGAAATGTCCGAGGGGGAACCCGATAATCAAGAGACCGAGGAAAAATTCTGCAATCTTGCACTTAAGCTTTCCCTTGAAGCCAATTCCTATAGTATGGCGGCAAAAGCAATTCTCAATAAGATAACGGTAAAAAAAGAAAAAGCAGCAAATGGAAAGGACAGAGAGAAATCAGAGAAGGGTAAAGCTTAAAGTCGGCTATCTTGGGAGAACGACCTTGAAACAGTTCTGTTTACCTAGATTGATAAACTTAACCGGGCCGATTTTATCAAAGGCTTTTCTAATTCTGTTCATGCCTATACCTGTTTTTAAGAAGCGCCTTTTTTCATCAATGGTGATAAGCCGCTGATAAAGCCACGCATTGCGCCGTTCCGGAAGAAAGTCTCTTAAATGGAGATACACCTTGCTTCCTCCCGCGATGGCTCCCGGATTGACTATTTCAATGGTTTTTCGGGTGATGTTAATATGGACTCCTCTTGAGAGATCTAAATAATCCCTGTGGATAAGAGCATTGGCCAGGGCCTCTTCAAAAGCTTCTATCGGATACTCGGGCTGATTGATAAGCCCTTTTACCATGGAGGTTGTCTTTTCCAGCATGGTGGGAATATTCCCGGAAACCATGTCGCTAAATTCCCCAAAGTCAATTGTTATATAGCAATTGGGTAAATAGATGACAGGATTTTTCCCGAACAGCAAAAGGCCTCCGATGGTAGGCGAGTAATCCCCCATCCCTTTTTCACTGATAAAGCCAAAGGCCTTCAGCAAAATATTCTGAGGCTGTTCTGTTGAAACATTGATACTTTTAAAAAATTTGTTAATGCAGTCAAAGTCCAGGTCTTCCGGCGACGCATCTTCAACAATCACCGTTTCGAAGGTCATAAGACCGTTCTGCTGCATCATAGAGGCAAGTTCTGAGCGTCTGGCATAATCGGTGGTGGAACCTCTTCTGATATAGAATGAACCCGACTGCAAGATTTGATGAGGTGCATGCCGGCTTCTGAATACCGTAAGGACGGCGACAGTTTTGCTGCCAAGCTTCACCAGATCAAGGTTGACCGGCACGGGAGGATCCGTCCGGTTATAAATGATCTGCTGAATCTGTTCCTCCTGAAATATTTTAGGTTCAATACCCAAAATGCGCTTGGTTTTATCCTCCACGCCAAAGATAATATGACCCCTGCCGCCCCGGGTGTTGGCCATGGCCGTCACATCCTTGACCAGCTCTTTTTTTTCGCTTTCAGTGGCGAGATTTAATTTCGCTTTAAAATCCAGCTTTTCATCCTCTTCCCGTGAGAGAAGCTGTTTGAGCTTCTGAACATCCACCTTCAAAGACCTCTCCATTTTTTTATTACAGGTATATGATCCGATAGCTCTTCCAATTCGCTAATAAAATATCGGACTGCATCAGAATTTTAAATGTAAAACGATTTTTTATCCCTTCATAATCCTCGGGTGAAAGGGAAAATCCCACTTTAACCGGTTTGCCGTTCAAGCTTCCCATACATGTAAACTGTGTATCCGGTTCAACTCCGTCATATTCAAGGGTTGCTCCTATTAAAAGGCCCTCGCGCAATTCTTTCTCATTTTTTTTATACAGGGCCTCACCCGAACTGAATAGATGCTCCATCTTTAAAAAAACCTCACTAAAAATTCTCATATTTTTATTTTTAAGAATGAATATCCCGCTGTATTTCCTTTAAAAAATCAAGCTTTCTATAATTCCTGTCCATTGTTTCTTCTATATAGCGAAAAGTCAGATTCGAAAAAGCTTCCAGTACTTTCTCCGAAAGTTCAAAATTAAATATGCCACTGTTTTCTGCACACAAAACATGCAATATGGCCTTTGCTTCGCCGATATCGACCAATACGCTGCCTTCATCCTGCTTTGCGCATTCTTCACACAAAAAGCCGCATTTCTTAAAGCTGAACCGAATTTGCTCCATATCACGGGTATCGCAGCATACACAGCTCGTGATATGCGGCGGATAACCGGTTATCTGCATCAGCTTCAAAGCAAAGGCGGAAGATACCAGAAGCGGATTGCGGCCCTTTCTCAAGGCCTGCAGTCCATATAGCAGAAGGGTTAATACCTGCGCGCATGAATCCGGATCCTGCGCGACATCCTGAGCCATATCCAGCATATGGGCCGCATGGGTAAACCGGGTCAGATCGGAGGCCAGATCATAATAATTGGCCAGCGTATCACAGTTATTTATGGAAAAGCTGTTCCTGCCTCTAAAAAGCACATACTCACCGAAGGTCAGCACCTGGGTGCCATAGGCCCCGCGGCTCCCGCTTTTTCTTGAGTTCTTGGCAGAGACGGATATTTTTCCATAGTCCGCTGTCAGTAATGTAAGCATTTTATCACTGTCATTAAAGGGAATCTCTCTGACCACAAGTCCCTTTGTTTTTATCAAAGCCATGCAAAAACCCTGCTATTCCTTCGCTTTATATCCGAGCTCATCAAGCATAAACTGGCTGTTGCGCCAGTCCTCCTTGACCTTTACCCAGAGCTTTAGAAACACCTTGCTGTCAAAAAGCCTCTCCATGTCCTGTCTGGCCAGAGTGCCCACTTTTTTAAGCATGGCGCCATCCCGGCCGATGACAATTCCCTTATGGGATTCCTTTTCACAATAGATGTTGGCATCAATCTCAATCATATTTTTCTGGGCGTCCTCCTTGAAGCGGATGACTTCAACCCCTATGCCATGGGGCACTTCATCATTCAAGAGGTACAGCAGCTTTTCACGGATCAGCTCCTGAGCCAAAACCTTTTCCTGCTGGTCGGTGAGCATATCATCGGGATAATATTTTTCTCCCTCGGGCAAAAGCTTTTCAATGGCTTGGGTGACAACGGCTGCAGTCTCCCCTTTTAAGGCGCTGACGGGTATAATCTCCTCAAAGTCAAAGGCTTCATTATACTGGGCCATTAAAGGAAGCAGCGACTGTTTTTCCACAAGATCTATTTTATTCATTAAAAGTACCGCTGGAGTTCCGGACTTTTTAAGGGCCTCTATGATCATGGAATCTCCGGGGCCAATGCTTTTATCAGTAGCGTCAACGAGATATAGTATGACATCCACATCATCGAAGGTGCTGAACGCTTCCTCCATCATATACTCACCCAGTTTATTTTTAGGCTTATGAATGCCGGGAGTATCCACAAAAACCATTTGATAGTTTTCTGTTGTGACAACCGTACGAATATTGTGACGGGTGGTTTGGGGCTTTTTTGAGATGATGGCTACCTTTTCACCCGTTAAAAGATTCAAAAGTGTTGATTTCCCTGCATTGGGCCTTCCGACAATGGTGATAAAACCTGATTTAAATGCCATACTTTTATTGGTACTCCTTCAGTTTATTTAGACTGGATCCGGGCCAGATCGCTTTTTGTAAATGCATGTGGCAGAATTTCATCAAAGGTGTAATCTGAAAACCGGCCGTTTCGATCACTTAAGTAAAGGGGCATATCCGGCGTACAGAACTCGCTTAAAACCTGCCTGCAAATACCGCACGGCATGGTTTCACTGAGACTGTCGCTCGCTATGGCAATAGCCATGATCTTCTTTGCACCGTCGGAAACAGCCTTTGCAACGGCCGTCCTTTCAGCGCATATGGCCGCTCCGTAAGAAGCGTTCTCAATATTGCAGCCGGTATAGACCTTCCCGTTATCGGCTAAAAGCGCGGCGCCTACATGAAACCCGGAATAAGGGGCATAGGCGTTTTCCCTGGCCTTAACGGCAAGGTTCACAAGTTCCGCTTTCATGGCAATTTCCTGCCTGTTTGTATCCATCATAGATAATCACCCATAATATATCCCCATATCATATTTATATTCTATTGTACCACGGAAGAGAGCTTTGGAAAAGACACCGGCACGACACCAGTCTTAAGGTTTTTCATTGGCTTAAGGGAAAAGAAAGCTCGAAGACCGCCCCTCCTTCTGGATGGTTGCCGGCCGTTATACTGCCTTTATGCTTTTCAACAATGGCCCGGGTAATGGTCATACCCAAGCCGGTGCTGCCCTTTTTACCCTTATAGAAGCGTTCAAACACCTGTTTTAAATCCTGGTCACTCATGCCCGTCCCGTCGTTCCATATCATGATCTGAACTTCCCGGCCCAATACCCGGGTTTGTACGGTGATGGTACTCTCGGCATAACGCACCGCATTGGACAGCAGATTCAAAAGGGCCTGGATCAGTTTATCCCTGTCCATATCCACGCTGCAGTTCCGGTCCAGCCGGAGTTGCAAGGTTAATGCCGATTGATCAATGATAGTCTGCATTTTTTCCCGAACTTCATGGATCACTTCATTTAAAGTTTCACTTCTGAAGGAATAAAATTCTTCAACGGTTTCAAGTTTTGAAAGATAGAGCACTTCATTAACAAGACGCTGAAGTCTTCCGCATTCCCCTATCATAATGTCCAGGGCTTTTTCCTGATTATCGACAACACCGTCACGGAGTCCCTCCGCATAGCCCCTGATGGACATGACAGGGGTTTTCAGCTCATGGGTGACATTCTGCAGGAAACGGCGCTGAGAAAGACCGTATTCATTCAAATCCCCCGCAATTTTATTCATGGCCTGTCCCAGCGCCTCAATTTCATCCCCTGTATCAATGTCCACCCGGGCTTTAAAATCCCGGGCAGCCAGTCTCTCGGCATAATTTTTCAAAGCTTTGACAGGTTTTGTAATATTCACCGAAAGATACCACGAAAGAAAAGCCGCGGCGGCCAATGCGATACCGATCGAATAAGCGGCTTTCAGATTCATATCCCGAACTAAATGATCCAGCTCGTAAACAGGCGAGTAGGCCACGATCCATGCCCGAAGGTTCTGGTTTTCGCCATGGCCTTGAGGCAGCGGCCGGGACACAGAAAAGAAAGAGGTCTCTCCTCCTTCTATTTCGAAGAAATAGGGTTCGTCGCGAAGCTGGCTGCTAAGCTCTTCTGCGCTGATGGAACGAAAATCATTCTGAGTATCGCCAGAGGTAAAAATGCCGAATTTGGAATCACGGGTTTTCAGCACCAATGCAATATCCGAGGAGAAACCGATACCGGCCAGCTTTTTAATATCCGAAAACCATCTTCTGATGGCTTTTCTTGTTTCTTTTATATTGTTCTCCCCGTCTGTGTCCGCCGGTGCAGACACCCGTTCGAGATAAAGCTCCTCTATGATCGCCGACTCGGCATGGAGATTCTTGACAATATTATTCTCCATATATCTTCTGGCCGTAATATTGAACAGGAACACCGTAATGGCAAGGAATACGCCTAAAACGGCAGAATAAGTCATGACAAGCTTTTTGGTAATACTGCCTTTCAAGGACAAGCTCCCTCCATCCTTTTAGATGCTGATCTTATATCCATAACCCCAAACCGTCGTAATTCTAAGCTCTGAATCTACTCCGGCAAGCTTTTTTCTGATCCGCTTGACAAGGTCATCGACGGAACGGCTGTCCCCAAAAAAATCCTGGCCCCAGACTGCCGTCAACAGCTGGTCCCGGTTAAAGACCATATTTTTATTGGACGCTAAGAATACAAAAAGATCGTACTCCTTCATGGTGAAATCCAAAGGAGTCCCTCCCTCATAAACAACACGTTCGCTGCATTTAATGGTAATATCCTTAATATGTATATCCCTGGTTTTAGGTTCTGTGGCTTCCTCCGAGGGATCCGGCTCTCTGACTCTGCGGAAAATGGTCTTGATCCTGGCTACCAGCTCGCGCGGGCTGAAGGGCTTCGCAATATAGTCGTCACAGCCCAGCTCCAAGCCCAGAACCTTGTCAAAGGTATCATCCCTTGCCGATACAAGAATAATAGGCACCTCACTGGTTTTTCTCAGCTCCCGGCATATATCCAGCCCGCTGATTCCGGACAGCATAATATCAAGCACCATCATATCAGGTTCTTTTATGCTAAAAGCTTTTAATAACTCCTCTCCATTTTCAAAGGTTTCAACCCTGTAGCTTTCCCGCAAAAGATAGGAGCGTATGAGTTCCCGTATGTTTTCTTCGTCGTCACAGACATAAATTAACTTTTGCATGATACACCTCGCTTACAATCGCTAATTTATCAAAAAGATGCGCACCTATAAGAAAGCAACTATATTATCCTCTTTATAGGCTCTTTTCTCTATGGATCTTTTTTCCTATTTCCATGGATCTTTTGTGGAAATTCAGCCGCTGAATTTGTGGGCAAAAGTCTTTTGCAGATTTTAGCAGGGTCATCACAATTGAATGACTGTTATATTTTGGGCGCCATAATTCGGTTATTTCACACAAATTATCAGCGAATTATGCCTTAAAATTTGAGAAAAATTTTTTAAACTACTTGTTTTTTTTAACAGTCATGCTATACTACAGATGAAGTTTCAATTTCCAGTTGGATTCATACTGTTTTGTTTTGTACTGCCCTCTCCTTGATGTATGGATTAAGGGTCTAGTTCAAAAAAGTATAATCCATAATTTTTAAGGAGGATTCAATAACATGGAAGACAAGACATTGAAGTGCAAAGATTGCGGTGCTGATTTCATCTTCACTGAAGGCGAGCAGGCTTTCTACAAGGAAAAGGGTTTTGAGAATGAACCACAAAGATGTCCCGAATGCAGAAGAGCCAGAAAGCAGCAGAGAAATAACGGCGGCAGCAGAGGCGCAAGATTTTAATTAAAATTTCAAGGAGAGCAAAAGCTCTCCTTTTTATATTTTCCGGATAAGGAGCTTTTCCCTATCCGAATCGACCAGGGCTTTATCCCCTTCCCCGATATCTCCCTTTATAATGAGTTTTCCTAATTCTGTTTCGACATATTTTTGTACAAAACGCTTCACCGGTCTTGCGCCGTATTCCGGGTTCCACCCTTCGGAAACAATATAGTCCAATGCCTTGTCGGTCAATTCAAGGGCAATGCCTTTTTCGTTAAGTCTTTCCGATAACGTCTTTAGCACCAGTTTGATGATCTTCCTGACTTCATCGCGGGTCAGGGGCTTAAATAGTACAATATCATCAACACGGTTCAAAAACTCCGGCTTAAATCCGCGGTGAAGCTCACCCATAACCAGTTCCCTGACCTTCTGATCCAATTCGCCATTCTCCCCAATATTATTCAGGAGATATTGACTTCCGATATTCGAAGTCATAATAATCACGGTATTTTTAAAGTTGACCACACGTCCCTGACTATCGGTCAGCCTTCCGTCATCCAAAATCTGAAGAAGCAGGTTGAACACGTCGGGATGGGCCTTTTCAATCTCGTCAAACAAAATCACGCTATAGGGTTTTCTTCTGACCGCTTCGGTAAGCTGTCCGCCCTCCTCATAGCCCACATAGCCGGGAGGTGCGCCAATGAGCCTTGCCACCGCATGCTTTTCCATGTATTCACTCATATCGATGCGAATCATGTTTTCCTCAGTGTCAAAAAGCGCTTCAGATAATGCTTTGGCCAGTTCTGTCTTGCCTACGCCGGTAGGCCCTAAAAAGATAAAGGATCCGATGGGCCGCCTGGTATCCTTCAGCCCCGCCCTCGCCCTGAGAACCGCGTCGGATACGGCTGAAACAGCCTCATCCTGTCCGATCACACGCTTGTGCAGAACCGCCTCAAGGTTCAGCAGCTTTTCCTTTTCCTCCTCTTGCAGCTTGGTCACCGGTATGCCCGTCCACTTGGATATGATCTCGGTGATCTCATTTTCAGTTACTTCTTCCTTCAGCATACGCGCAGCGCCTGATTGCCGTTGTTTTTCGAGAGCCAGCTCCGATTCAAGAGCAGGAAGCCTGCCATGCTTCAGCTTTGCCAGCGTTTCTAAATCATAGGTCCGCTCGGCCTCTTCAATTTGGAGCCTGACATTCTCAATCTCTTCCTTAATTTCTTTCTGTCTGGATATATTCTTCTTTTCCAGCTCCCACTGGGCTTTCATTTCATTGGATTTATCCCGGAGCCCGGCCAGTTCCGCCTCAATGGCCGAAAGACGTTCTTTAGACGCCCTGTCGCTTTCCTTCTTCAGGGCCTGCTGCTCAATTTCAAGCTGCATAATTCTGCGCATGATTTCATCGAGTTCGGCCGGCATACTGTCTATTTCGGTCCGAATCATAGCCGCCGCCTCATCCATCAGGTCAATCGCCTTATCAGGCAAAAACCGGTCGGATATATACCGGTTGGACAAAACGCTGCTTGCGATAATGGCGCCGTCCGTGATTCGAACTCCGTGATGAATTTCAAAGCGCTCTTTTAATCCGCGGAGAATAGAAATCGTGTCCTCGACAGTTGGCTGGTCCACCATCACCGTCTGAAAACGTCTTTCCAATGCCGCATCTTTTTCAATGTACTGCCTGTATTCGTCCAGCGTTGTGGCGCCGACACAATGAAGCTCGCCCCGGGCCAGCATAGGCTTTAGAATATTGCCGGCATCCATAGCGCCCTCAGCCTTCCCCGCTCCGACGATATTGTGGATTTCATCGATAAAGAGTATGATCTGCCCTTCAGAAGCCTCAATCTCTTTGACAACGGCTTTGAGCCTTTCCTCGAATTCTCCCCGAAACTTGGCCCCTGCAATCAGGGACCCCAAATCCAGCGCAAAAATGGTTTTGTTTTTCAGTCCGTCGGGAACATCGCCCTTTAAGATTCGCTGGGCAAGGCCCTCAACCACCGCCGTTTTACCTACTCCGGGCTCGCCAATTAGAACAGGGTTGTTCTTTGTCCTCCGCGACAGTATTCTGATCACCCGCCTGATCTCGGCATCTCTTCCTATGACCGGGTCCAGCTTTCCCTTTCTGGCCAGTTCCACCAGATCGCGTCCATATTTTTGGAGGGCCTGGTAATTTTCTTCCGGATTCTGGTTTGTAACACGCTGATTGCCCCTGATCTTTGCCAGGGCTTCCAAAAATGTATCGTCGGTAATGCCATAGCGCTTCAGCAAATTTGCCGTAAAGCCGTTCCGCTCAGAAAGCAAAGCCATGAACATATGCTCCACACTGACATATTCATCCTTCATTTTTTTGGCTTTGTCCTCACTGTCCAAAAGGAGCTGGTTAAAACGCCGGGTGGCGTAAACATTGGACACGCTGCTTCCATAGACCTTTGGACTGCGCTCCAGTTCCTGCTTCAGCTCCCTTGACACCTCGTGCGGATTAACGTTTGCCGCTTCCAGAAGACGGGGAATCAAACCCTCCTCCTGCTCAACCAGGGCCAGAGCAAGATGCTCGCCGTCCACCTGCTGCTGATCCAGCCTGATGGCCCACTCCTGTGCCAGCACAATTGCTTGCTGGGCTTTTTCTGTATATCTCTCAAGATTCATTATATTTCACCCCTCTAAACTAAACTTTTATTTTCTTTCCGCTATTTTGAGCTACCTTTTGTTTAGCATTTCCAGACTCTTTAATTCCTGATAAAGAGCCCGCTGTCTATCACTCAAATGCTCAGGATTATTGATGTTTACATGGAGGAAAAGGTCGCCCCGTCCTCCGATGGCATTATAATACCCTTTGCCCCGAATTCGGATATTTCCTCCGTCACGGATGCCGGCAGGAATATTGACCAGTATCTTTCCCTCAGGCGTTTTTACCAGTACCTCCCCCCCAAGCGCCGCCGTCCAGGGCATAACCTCTATCTTTTGGGTGATGTCGTACCCCTTCAATGCAAACTCGTCCTCTTTAAAGCTTACAACCAAAAGCAGATCTCCGTCTTCACCCCCGTTATACCCCTTGCCGCCCTGCCCTTTCAGGCGGATTTTGCCGCCCGGCTGTATTCCTTTCGGAATGGATATGGCAAGAGTTTTACGGCCATTGGGCGTTTCCAGCGTAATATGCTTTTCCGATCCCATAAGACCGTCAAGCACAGAAATTTTAATTTCAACGGCTTTGTCTTCCCCCCGAAGGCTTTGCCTTACATGGGGGGCATTTCTTGATGTAAATCCTTTATGGGCCCCGCCTGAAAAAAGATCATCCAGGTTCAGGCCGCCGTCTCCGAAAAACATATCAAAAAAATCGCTGAAGCCATGTGCTCCTGAGCTGCGGAATTCATAGCTTGTGTTGCCGCCCTTGAATCCGAACTGGGAGGGATCGAAATCATACCCGTTGGCAAAATTAAACTGGTTCCCAAACTGATCATATTTCCGGCGTTTATCCTCATTTCCCAACACTTCGTAAGCTTCATTTATTTCTTTAAACTTTTCCTCAGCACTTTTATTTCCCGGATTTGCATCAGGATGGTATGCCTTGGCAAGTTTTCGGTAGGCCTTCTTAATCTGGTCCTGAGTGGCATCCTTTTTGACACCCAGCACCTCATAATAATCACGGTATTTCAATATGCATACCTCCTCACTTTGACTTTCCTTGACCTTTTTTCATTATAACTATTTCCTCTGAATAATTCAATATTATTTTTTACACTTGGCGCATATTTCAGTGTGAATGGAATTGATCCTCATAATTTCAAATTAAAGCGTCAACATATTTATCTTACTATCTGCTGGATAGCATTGGTCCTTTGCAAGACAACATTAGCCCATACCGGATGTGCGAATAGCACCATAATACTAATTCTCCAGAGGGCAAGTGTTCTTTTTGGTGTTCTGTCTATCTGGCTTCTCTATGACAAATTATTTAAAACCACTGATTTATCAAACACAAGAATATACAATTTGTTCCAGTATACTTTCTTCATCTATGCATTTCATGAACCGATAATAACCATTGTTAAGAAATCTTTGTATTTCATCCTGGGGACGACTGAATTGAGCTCATTTCTGATTTATCTTTTGGCTCCAACCATAACACTATTCCTTTCAGTAGCTATTGCTTCGCAATTGAAAAATATTTCACCTGCATTATATAAAATAATAACAGGTAAGCTGCCAAAAACAATTACAGCATATTTCATAACCTCAACTAAAGCTAAAGTTTGGCTTTGATTATGGTCATTTGTCGTTCCTGCAATTTCTTCCAGTGCTTGTGCACTAGCTAGAATATT
>ENA-UOOK01003512-UOOK01003512.1-fermentation-metagenome-genome-assembly--contig:-NODE-3512-length-17737-cov-6.427497_pt1 | contig 17737 bp, 25 predicted proteins | sample MGYA00245777_ERZ724023 | MGnify/ENA primary metagenome ERZ724023 (study PRJEB28704, sample SAMN03018312) | fermentation metagenome | biome: anthropogenic terrestrial biome; feature: soil; material...
AAGACTACATACAGACAGCAAAGGATGCAAGACGACTAAATTTAATGCAAATAGGTAGGGAAAGTAAAAGTTCTCTACCTATTTTGTGTATAAAGGCAGGTGGAAAAGGTGAAAAAGGACAGGAGAACTACAAGGCAATATATTCGTGAAGGTGATAACGCTTTATATCTTGAAGAAGACGAAGAGGAATTGCTAGGTTTATCAAGGAAAGAAGTTGTAGCACCGCTTACTGAAAAGGAACGCAAATTTTGCGAGTATTATGTTCACAATTTTAACATTAAGACAGCAGCTATAAAGGCAGGCTATACAACCTCGTCTGCCAATGTGATGGGCTGGTCTATACGTAAAAAGTACGCCGTAAACAGATATATTTGTTGGTTGAAACTAAGGCTCAGTAAGGAACTGCATATATCAGCGATGGATGTTGTTGATATGTATGCTAGGATAGCATTTGCTGACATGGCTGATTTTGTAGATATTACTGCTACAGGCAGAGTAAAAGTTAAGCCAGCTGAATACTTAGACGGTCAAATAATTCATAGGTTAAAAGAAGGCGTACAGGGAATAGAAGTTGAGTTAGAAGACCGAATGAGAGCATTACAAAAGATAGAGGATTATTTTGACATAATGCCGGCTGACTGGAAACAAAAGATAGAAGAACGCAAGGTCGCAATAATGGAAGAACGGTTAGCTATGGACAAGGAAGACAGGGCAACCCAGAAGTTTGAAGACGATGGCTTTATCGAAGCTTTAACAGGCGTAGCCGAAGAGATATGGGATGACGAAGACGATGCATGATTATTGGGTTGTAAATAAGGAAGCACTTGCTAGAGCATTAGAGAAGTTTGATGAAAAAGAGCAGAAAGACGAAGAGGAGGATGAAAATGGATAATTTATCATTATTGGAAGGCACACAAGCTGCTGCTGAATATATAAGAGGAATGTACGAAGCATATGTTAGCAATGGCTTTACTGAAGAGGAGGACTAATAAAAAATGAAAATAATTAACGCATCCGTAGAAGTTTTAAGCCCTAAATGTTTACTGCAGGGAATTGAAATGATGGAACTTACTGAGATGGCTGGGAGAGTATGCTACAAATCTGATAAAAAAGGGGAGGACGAAAAAGAAACCGCCCGTTTTATCAATAAAATAATAAATAACGGCCACCATTCAGTACTAGAGCATATCACAGCTACAGTCAAGTTTGTTTGTGACAGGGGAGTGAGCCACGAAATAGTACGCCACAGACTAGCGGCATACAGTCAGGAATCAACTAGGTATTGCAACTACTCACAAAAGCGGTTTGGGAACGAAATAACCGTTATAAAGCCGTTATTCTTTGACGAAGGCTCAGACGAATACGCAGTATGGGAAAACAGTTGCAAATTCTCCGAGGCATCATATTTTGCGTTATTGGAATTAGGTTGTAATGCCCAACAGGCCAGAAGCGTATTACCCAACAGCTTAAAAACAGAGATAGTAGTAACTTACAACATTAGAGAATGGAGACATTTTTTTAATTTGCGCTATTTAGGCACCACAGGAACACCACACCCACAGATGAGGGAAGTAGCCGGTATGGCTCTTGAAAAACTTAAAAATGTAATCCCTATAGTATTTGATGACTTTGTATAAGGGGGAAATATAAATGGGAATAAGAACTCCAAACTCAAAGGTAATAACAGGAGACACAGTTAAAATAGCATCAGCTGGCTTTCAAGTACCGCTATGGGCTGTTGGTATGGAAGGAACAGTTGAAAGAATAGGTAGAGAAGGCGGGGTTATAGTCAACTTAGGCTACAGAGCTAAAAGAAAATTCATAACAGCTAAACGAGAACAAGTAATACTTGTAAGAGGCATAAACTTTACCCCCGGTGGCAAGGTTTATGACGAACAGGGCAACTACAGGAGAGAACGAAGGAAGGTTAAAAGGAATGCTAACACATAAGGGCACAGACTACTTAGGTTTGCCAGTAGGAGGGCAATATTTGGATAAGGGAAGCAAAAGAAACAGAGAGTTGTTAGCCAAGCCGTCAAAGCCATTACCTGTAATAAAAGGAGAGGTTGCTAAAAGGATAGCTCAGAAGTTAAATAAAAGGGGAGGATGTTGAAAGTTAATGGAAAAGATAAAAAAGGAAAACAAGGTGCTAAAGATACAAAATTGTAACGACTGTTTGTTTATAAGCCTAACCGAGGAAGAGCAAGAAAATACATCTGAAAAGCATATCTGTTTAAAGTACGATAGGCGGGTATTTCACAGGAGCAAAACGCTTGAGCATCTTAAGCATAACTTTTTATATCCTTGTAAAGAGTGTAATGGGAAAGATTTTAAGCCTAATCTGAGTTATATGCCATTATGCAGACTAATCCTTGCTTACCGGGACAGGGACAACGAAAGGAGGGGGGGTAATGCTGATAAATGAACGGCAGCAAATAAATGACATAATGACAAAAGGACTCATGGAGAATATATCTAAGAAATCGGTTTCGCAATCAACCGCCAAGAGACCGACGGTTTACATTATGGTAGGGCTACCGAGGTCCGGCAAATCTACTTATGCCAAGCGACATAAAGGGTTATGCGCTATTGTATCAGCCGACCAATTACGCTATTTAGTCTACGGCCAACGATTTTGGGGGCCGGGAGAAGATTTAATGTGGGTTATTCGCAAAATAATTCTAAAAATGCTTATGGAGCAAGGCATAGATATTGTTATAGATGAAACTAATACAACCGTTGCAAGACGTAAGCCCATTGTAGACTTAGCGAGGGAATATGGTTATTTCGTTGAGGCCATTATTATCAATACTTCGGAACGTGTTTGCATTGAACGTGCTAAGTCGGAAGGCGACGATAATTTAATACCCATTATAGAGCGCATGGCAGGACAGTTTGAGCCGGTGCAGCGGGAAGAAGTTGATTATATTTGTATACCTTAAAATGATAGTTAAAGGTAGTTGATACTATATGAGAGAACAAATAAAAAGGCCAGCATTCAGGTTTGTTCCTTTCAGCAGAAAACAGAAGAAGGTTCTTACTTGGTGGATAAAACAGTCCAGTCCTTATGCAGACTATGACTGCATCATTGCAGACGGAGCTATTCGTAGCGGCAAGACCTTAATCATGAGCCTTTCCTACGTTGTCTGGGCGATGTCTACCTTCAGTTTTTGCAACTTTGGCATGGCTGGGAAGACAATTGGTAGTTTCAAAAGGAATGTTTGGATATTGCTAAAGTTAATGCTAGCAGCAAGAGGTTACAAAATAAGAAAGATAGCAGATACTGATTCTAACAATGCTTATGTTATTTCAAGAGGAGAGGTAGAGAACTACTTTTACATCTTTGGTGGCAAGGATGAAAGAAGTCAAGACTTAGTACAAGGTTTTACAGCAGCTGGCTTCTTTTTTGATGAAGTAGCTTTAATGCCAGAGTCATTTGTTAACCAAGCTGTAGGTAGGTGTTCAGAAGATGATGCTAAATTATGGTTTAACTGCAATCCTGAGGGACCATTCCACTGGTTTAAGCTAGGGTGGATAGATAAGTTAGCAGAAAAGAATGCTTTCAGGATTCAGTTTAATATAGACGACAATCCTAGTTTGAGTGAAAAGAGAAAAGCATTCTACAAGCGGATGTTTTCAGGAGTCTTCTACCAGAGGTTTATTTTAGGTTTATGGGTGCTAGCTGAGGGCATTATTTATGATATGTTCCGGAAGGAGGAGCATGTAGTTCCAACAGAACCAAGACAATATTCATCATTTTATATTTCGATAGACTACGGCACCCAGAACCCAACTGTATTTGGTAAATGGGGGTTGAGAGGAAACGTTTGGTATAAAGTAGACGAATACCACCATAGCGGCAGAGAGGGAATGCAGAAAACAGATGAAGAGTACTACAGGGACTTAGAAAAATTCGTAGGGGCTGACGAAATAAAAGCTATAATCATAGACCCTAGCGCAGCAAGCTTTATTACTCTTATTAAAAAGAGAGGCAGGTTTAAGGTACAAAAAGCAAAGAACGATGTGTTGCAAGGGATAAGGAATACAAGCTCTGCAATTAAGCAAAAGAGAATACTATATAATGATTGTTGTAAGCATACCTTCGAAGAGCTAGCGGCTTATTGTTGGGACCCAAAAGCATCGGAGAGGGGAGAGGACAAACCCCTTAAAGAACATGACCACCACATGGATGCAGATAGATATTTTGTAAATACGATTCTTTATAATAGAACTCCATTACAGGCGGTCAAAAGTTTACCCGGAAGGAGAGTGGGAAATGTTTGATGTGCTGAAAGAATTGGCATTAACAGATAATCAGGTAACAAGTCAAATACTAGAGGACTTAATAGGCGAACATGCAGTGACAAAGGCAAAAACATTAGCTCTTTACGAGCGTTATAAAACATCAAGAGTACCAGTATTCGATAGGGTGTTTGATGACGAAGGAAAGATTAACCGGAAACTCAACAATAGCTTCGACAGTGAAATAGTAGATACTAAGGTAGGGTATTTCATAGGGCGCCCTATCAGCTATCAAATAGACGAAGAGCAGGACAACTCAGAGGCTTTTGATAAGGTAGTGCAGAATTTTAATTTAAGGTCTGATATAGCTGACTTGGACGCTGAAACGGTTAAAGTAGCAACCATTTGCGGTTATGCAGGAAGGCTGCTTTATATTGACGTAGAAGGAGAAGAGCGAGCAATGTTGCTTTATCCATGGGAGACGATAGCAGTTTATGACCGTTCTATCCACGAATTACAATATGCAATGCGGTATTATACGATAACGGTCAAGGAAGGCAAGGAGACGAAAGAGCTTATTCGAGTAGAGTGGTACGACAGAGAGAACGTAACATTTTACATTGAGAGTAGAGATGGGCAAGGATTTGTATTAGATGATACAGAACCGGTTAACCCCAAGCCGCATTTATTCGACGAAGTGCCGGTAGTCATGTTTGTAAATAATGATGAGCAACAGGGCGACGCAGAGAAGGTTTTGGAGTTAATTGACGCCTACGACCGTGCTATATCTGATGTTAACAGCGAGATAGAAGAGTTCAGGTTGGCTTATATGTTATTCTATGGTTATTCTATTGACGAAGAGATTATTAAGCAGGCTCGAAAAACAGGAGCATTTGGTCTTGATGTAAAAACAGAAGGCGTAGGGGTTGAGTTTTTAACTAAGCAGCTAAACGACCAAGCAATAGAGAACCATTTGGACAGGCTGGAGGCAAATATTTTAAGGTTTGCTAATAACATAAATATGACAGATGAACAGTTTGCAGGTAACGCCTCAGGGGTAGCGATAAAATATAAACTTACTCCACTAGAGAATAAATGCATTACATTAGAGCGTAAAATGACAGCAGCATTAAGGCAGCAGTTTAAAATACTTTGTACTGCGTGGGCCAAAAAGGGAATCAACTTAGACTATCTCAATGTATTCTTTAGTTTTAAACGCAACCTGCCGGTAAACATTTCGGACGAAGCGGACAGCACTGGCAAACTTAAAGGCATGGTCAGCGAGAAGACAAGGCTTTCCCTTCTTTCTTTTGTTGATGATGTCGAATGGGAAATAGAGGAGATGGAGAGAGACTCCGAAGGAATGATAGTTTTAGATAATTTTAATTTTGATGAAGAGGAAGAGCCAGAGGAAGAGGAATAAGCTATGGCCAAGGAGTTAACGAAGGACGAAAGAATAATAGTTAGAGGGTACAAAGAGGGCCTTAAGAATATCCGCAAGGACATCAATTTGTTATATGAAAAGCATGCTAAAGACGGAAAGCTTTCGACAGCTGATTTGAGTAAATACAATAGGCTTACCAATCTGGAAAAGAATATAGCAGATAATCTTAAAACCGCTTATGATGTACAGGTAAGAACAACCAAGAAGGCTGTAAAGGGAGCTTTTGAAAGTGCTTTCTATTATGGTACATTCGAGCTAGAGCAGGAGGCTAAAATACCGCTTATGTTTGGCTTGCTTAAAAAGGAAGCAGTTAATGCTGTAGTAGAAGGACCGAATAGATGGCCGCAAATAGCTAAAGGACATACCAAGCTGACTAATGCTAAAATAAGGGACCAAATAATGCAAGGAGTAGTACGGGGTAAAGATGCTGGGCAGGTAACAAAAGCCATAGCTAAGGAAATGAATATAGCAGCGTCTAAAGCCTGTAGAATTGTAAGGACTGAAACACATAGGGCACAGAATCAAGGCAGTCTAGATAGCTACACAGAGGCATATAAAAAAGGAGTATTAATTCAAAAGGTCTGGGTGGCTACATTAGATGATAGGACGAGAGATAGTCATAGAGTAATGGATGGGCAAGTCGTCGAGGTATATGAGGACTTTATTATGCCCGGTGACATTAAAGCCTCAGCCCCCGGATTAAGCGGTAGCGCCTCGGGAGACATTAATTGTAGGTGCACTATAAGAGCTGAGGTTGTGGGCTTCACGCCTCAAGCTAGAAGGGCCAGAGGCGACGGCATAATACCTCAACAAACATATCAACAATGGGCCAAAGCTAAGGGCATTAAGTTTGATGATAAGATGGCTGATGAAGTTAAAAAGCTGTTAGAGGCAAGAGGACAAACAAAGCCTGAGGACAAATTAAAAGAGCATCTCGGAGAGATAACTTCAAAGCTTGCGAAGTATAAAATTAATTTTGATAAAACTTATAGCGGCATTTGGAAAGATTCAGTAAAAGTAACAGACTATCCCGACAAGAAAGATGCAGTTGCAGAAAAAATAAAATATTTTAATGACCATATTATATTGGCGTCCTCCGGTGATGATGCGGCGAAATTTAGAGAGCTTCTTAAGTTAACTGAAGAGTTCGAAAAGCAAGGCAAAAAATATTTAAAGCATCAAGTTGCTATTGAAAAGCTTTTGAGAGAAAAAAGCGACATTACTAAGGAGCTAAGAAAATATATTTCAGATGATTTAAGCAGATATGACCAACAATACAAAGACGCAGCATTTTGGTTTAAGGAAAGAAAAGCTGCAGACAAAGTATTGAGGGCCCAAACTGGGGAAGTGTGGAACGATTTATCAAAAGAAGAGCGAGAGGCGTTATATCAATATACCGGAGGTTCTGGTAAATTTAATAGGCCCCTAAGAGGATATGAGGGCAGTTGGTACAATTATAAAGGTATTGGCCAAGTAGATTTAGATTATGAGGGCGGGAAAGAAATGATTGAAGCGGCTACAAAAGCTCTTGATAAAAGCAGTTATGATTTTGATATTTGGTTGCAAAGGGGAGTCGAATCTGCCGACGGTGCAGCTGGCTTTTTGGGCATTAGCACTAACCAATTAACTTTGTCAGAAAAAGAGCTTCAAGATTTGCTGTTAGACAAGGTAGTCAAGGACGAAGCTTTCCTGTCAACAGCCGCCTGTAAAGGCTCAGGATTTAGCGGGAATCTTGTCGTAAATGCTTATGCACCCCGGGGAACTAAAATGATTTATGCTGAGCCATTTAGCCGCTATGGGCAAGGCAATAAATTAGCATGGGACGGGGTTGCCAGTCAATCCTCTTTTGGGGGTGAATTCGAGGTAATAATACAAAGGGGGAGCAGCTACAAGATAACAAAATTAGAAAAAGTGGGTAGCAGAATATTCGTTGATGTCGATGTGTTTCCTCCTGAATTATAATTTTTATTTACTTAATTCTATCTATGTGGTATAATTGAATTGAAATATGTATATAATTAAAATGAAGGGAAAGGACGGTAGGTGAAATTTAATGGCAGATTTTAAATTACCAACTTCAGTGCACGGTGACAAGGATGAAATGATTAAGACGACCCAGGTAGACAAGGACAAAATTGTTTGTAAGACGTGTGAGTTCGGTGAGGGTGAAAAAAGATATTTCAAGGGAGTATGTAGTTTTTATCCAGTAAAAAAGCCGGACAAGGTGCTTTTTGAGGGAGCTAACTGCAAACATTATATCAAAATAAAGAAATAAAGCCTATTTACAAATACTAAAAAATGTGATATAATTTATTAAATGGAAATGTTTATTCAAATGTTAAGTTTGAGCAGGCATTTCCTTATTTTATGTAAAGGAGAGATATTAGTGAGTCTAGAAGAATTAAAACAGTTTTTAGAGGACAATAAGGAAGACAAAGAAGCACAAGAATACCTAGAAGGGTTGTATCTAGTACCCAAGAAGGTGAAGGCATTTCTGGAAACAGATGCTGGCAAGAAATTAATACAGCCCGCACTAGATTCTTATTTTACTAAAGGGCTTGAAACGTGGAAAGAGAAGACAATGCCCAGCCTTATCGAAGAAGAAATTAAAAAGAAATTTCCTGACGAAACAGAAGAGCAAAAACGACTTCGGAAACTTGAAGAGGAACTGGCTAAGGAAAGACAGGCCCGCACTAAGTCCGAGTTGATTAATAAAGCAACTACGTTGGCCACGCAAAAGGGTTTGCCAGTTGAAGTGGTACATTATTTTGTGGGGCAGGATGAAGAAGAGACTGTTAACAATTTGACGGCGTTAGAAAACATCTGGCAGTCAAATATTGAAAAGGTAGTATCAGAAAAGTTTAAGGAAAATGGAAGGACAATCGACCCTAGCAAAAAGGGCGACCCTAAAAACAATCCATGGAGCAAAAAGTATTTTAACCTTACTGAGCAGGGGAGAATCCTTCGGGAGAATCCGGAGCTGGCTAAAAAGCTCAAAGCTCAGGCAAATTAGCTTAACCTCTATTATTTTAGTAAAGGAGTGATACGTATGGCATGGGCCGATATTACCGCTTATAACGCAGCGGACTTAGCAAAAGGAAAGGCAGAAATTATCGAAGCAACAAGCTTAATCGAGGCAAAGATTGCCGCCAATAAACATCGAAATGGTAAATTCACCGACGAAGAGATGTATGCGATGCAGTTTGTAAATAGTGTTTTAGTACCTAGAGCTGGTGAGTTTAGCACTCGCATAGTTGGCGGGCTCATTGCAGGGGCAACTTATACAATAAGTGGTGATGATACTAAAGTAGCAGAAGCTGAGGTAACAGAAGCCAACGTGGTAGTTGAAATTGAAAAGATAATTGACGCTTTAGCACTTGATGATTGTAGTTATGTATTGGCAAAAACCGCTTACACCGCTGCGACTGTTGGAGCTGATGGAAGTTATAAATTCAAAGCAACCGTCTCTAAGGCGGGGAAAAATTTTACTACTGCTGAAGTAACAGCAACGATATCTGCGCTAACTGCTTAGCATGACCAAAAGCATTATTTTAAAAGGAGATGATTTGAATGCCGGCAACTCGTATTGCTGATGTAATAGTACCGGAAGTATTTGATAATTATGTTATAGAGAGGACTGCTGAACTTTCAGCCCTTATTCAAAGTGGCATTGTAGTAAATGATGCTGCTTTCGACGCTTTGGCTTCCAGCGGCGGTCGCCTAATTAACATGCCTTTTTGGCAGGACCTCACCGGGGCCGATGAAGTATTAAGCGACCAGAATCCCTTGCAGGTAAACAATATTGGTGCGGGGCAGGACATTGCGGTATTGCTTATGAGAGGTAAAGCTTGGGGCGTAAACGACCTTGCAAGAGCTTTATCTGGAGATGACCCCATGCGGGCAATTGGCGACTTGGTAGCTGCTTATTGGGCCAGAAGGGAACAGGCTATTCTGTTAGCAATTCTCGATGGTATATTTGCAGTAGCCAATATGGCGGGGAATGTTTTGGATATTTCTGGCGTCGCAGCTCCTGCAGTATCTGATATTACTGGGGCTACTTTTGTAGATGCCTTGCAATTGCTAGGGGACAGTAAAGACAAGCTAACCGGAGTAATGATGCATTCAGCGACTGAAGCTTCTTTAATGAAGCAAGGGCTAATTTCACTGGAGTTAGAATCTTTCAACGGCAAAGATATTCGCGTAAAACGCTTCCAAGGAAAGCAGGTTATTGTAGACGATGGCTGCCCGGTAGCAAATGGCACTGATTATACTACTTACCTGTTTGGGCAAGGTGCTATTGCTAAAGGTAATGGCGGGGCACCGGTTCCTACAGAGACCGACCGCGATAGCTTGCAAGGTGATGACATCTTAATTAACCGCCAGCATTTCATTCTGCATCCTCGAGGAATAGCTTTCCAAGACGCTGCAGTTGTAGGTTCAAGCCCAACCAACTTAGAGTTGGCTAATGCCCTGAACTGGTCACGTGTATACGAGAATAAGAATATCCGCATAGCCAAGTTTGTTCACACTTTACAGTAGTAAACAGCTGGGAGGGGTAATTCCCTCCCTTATTTTAGTTTAAACGAGGTGAAATAATGGGTCTTGCAGGTTTTAATAGAATGCGTCGCTTACAAGCAGAAGTTGAAGCAAAAGCTGCTGAGGAAATTAAGATTGAAGTTGAAAAGCAGGAGCAGCAAATAGAAGAGGTAATGGCTGACGACGAAGTATTTGATTTTGACGATGAAGATGATAGCGTTCCAGAGGAGACTGCGGGAGGAAAGCGAAAGAAAAAGAAAAAGAGGTGATGCTAAATGACAGACGAAGAACTAAAAGAAGCATTGCTTTTATGGGCACAAGAATATTGTAAAATGACATGGGAAGCAGGTTTTGAGCCAGCTGGGGTAAAGCTATTTGCTAATCAAGCGGTTGCATGGATTAAAACGCAAAATGGCATCACGAGCGAAAGCTTAGGAGACTACTCTGTATCGTTTGTGGATGAAATGCCTAAGGGGCTTCTAGCACTGCTCAAGCCCTATCGAAAGGTCCAATTAATATGAATACCATTGAAAAGTATTTCGATTCATCTGCAGTGTTCCAGCAGCCCCTGACGTCATACAATGATTTTAATGAACCAGTAACAGAATGGGAGGACTTTAAACAAGTAATGGGAAGGCTGCGACCTTTAAGCGGGGAAAAACGAATAGCAGCAAGCAGAGAGGCAGAGTTTATTACCCATAGATTTTATTGTTCATACTTTCCCGAAGTAATTCCCGCAGGCTATTCGTTATGGCTTGAAGGGCAGAGATACAATATTAAGTTTATTCAAAATGTAATGTCGATGGATAAACTTCTCCAAATAGACTTGGAGTTGATAGTATGAGCGATATAAAATGGTATGGCAACGAGGTAAACGGAACAGTTGACGCGGCTATAGAGCAGTTTTTAGAGACGGCAGCGCTTGTCGTAGAAGGGGAGGCTAAAAATAGATGCCCCGTAGATACTGGCCATTTAAGGAGAAGCATTACAAAAGAGGTAGACAGGAAAGAAGCCAGAATAGGAACTAACATACACTACGCCCCTTATGTAGAGCTAGGTACGGTAAAAATGGAGGCACAGCCTTATTTAAGACCCGCTTTGGACGAGAATAAAAATAAACTAGGCGATTTAGCTCAACAAATACTGGATGCTCATCTTGGAGGTGGATAGTATGTTGGAATTAGATTTGGCTAAAAAGCTTAATGAAATAACTGAACAGAATTATCCCCTCAAAGCACCGCAAGGAGTTATTCCCCCTTATTTGACTTATGCTAAAGTCAGTAATAGTAGAAAATATATACTTAGCGGCTATAGTGGGGATTCAGAAGCAAGGATGCAAATTAATTGTATAGGAAAAACGTATTCAGAAGCCAAACTACTAGCACAACAGTTGATAAAAACGCTTGAAGCATGGCCTAACGCAAATAGCATACAGTCTGTTTTTAACGAAAACGAAATAGATATGTATGATGAAGACACGGGCTTTTATCAGATTCCTGTAGATTTTATAATTAATTATAAGGAGGTAAACTAATATGGCTTATGGTGCTTATGGTACAATTTTAACCCGAGGGGCAGCAGAGACTCCGATAGCTGAACTTTCTAAGATAGGCAGCCCTGTACTTAAGGTAGATACAATTGATACAACCAACCACCAATCTGAAGGTGGTTTTAAAGAGTTTATAGGCGGCTTAATAGAGGCGGGGTCGGTTCCCGTAGAGGGGAATTTTATTTCGAGTGACGCCGGACAGATGGGGCTACTTGATGACCTGCTAAGCAAGACTATTCAGGACTTTTCGATTAAGTTTCCCAACGGCGCGGCATGGACGTTTAAAGCTCTTGTAGAAGAATTTAGCACCGGTGAGGCTGATGTCAACGGGTTATTAACTTTTAAGGCAAGCTTAAAGGTTAGCGGAAAGCCTACTCTTGGAGCGAGCCTTGCGGCTAATCTTACTGACTTAGTCGTAACAACCGGAACACTGGTTCCTGCATTCGCTGGAGCATCTAAAGAATATGTCGTCAATATAGCGTCAACAGAATCATCGGTGACTATTACCCCTACTTGTTTGGCCGCCGATAGTATTTTAGTTGATGGAAATGTAGTAGCTTCAGGGGTGGCTTCAAGTGCAATTACCCTTGGTGCTGCAGGCTCAATTAAAAAAGTATCTGTCGTTGTCAAGCAGGATGGCAAGACCGATAATGCCTATGTTCTGCATCTGACTAGAGCAGCTAATTAGCGGGAGGTCTATAAATGTCTATAATTGAAATAGAGTTGGACAAGCCGAGAGAAATACGTTTTGATTTTAATGCTATTGCAGATGTCGAGTTGGAAACTGGCATGGGTATAGGCTCTCTATTTAGCGAGACAAACATTGGTTTTAATACATTCCGGGTCTTACTTTGGGCAGGGTTAAAGCATGAAGACAGAGGCATAACTAAAGCTAAAGCTGGGGAGCTTATAGGAAATTACTTAAAGAATGGCGGCTCGTGGACCGAGTTAGGCGACAAGATGTTCGAGGCAATTGAAGCAAGCGGAATAATGGGAAACTAGATGGGGGCATTTATCGCCCCCTTTGTAATTCTTGGAATGATATTGAAAAAATAGCTTATGGAGCATTGCGGTTAAAACCTAATGAGTTGGGAAGGTTGACGTTTTATGAGCTCAATAATTTAATTGAAGGATATAATTTCCGTCATGAGCAAGAATGGTTTAGGCTAAGATGGGCGATATGGCATTTGGGAGTATTGATTAGAACGGATGATTATCCTTCTTTTAATGAATTTGTAAAGCCGGCAAAACAAGAAACTGCAAAGCCTATGACAAATGACGAAATGTATAAACAGGTAGAGCAATTAAATAAGATATTTGGTGGAACTTTTGTTGCAGGAGGTGAATAAGAATGCAACTAGCTGAAGCTTTTGTACGAATTACAGCAAAAACAGATGAATGGCGGAGAGGCGTAGCAGAGATACAGTCGGAGACAACAAAGTTAACTCAAAGCGTGAGCGAAAAACTTGAAGCAACAAGTAAAAAGTTTGAAGCTGTAGGCAGCAAGCTAAAAGGAGTAGGAACAAAGATGTCTGCAGCAATAACGCTACCTATAGTAGGAGCCGGGGTTGCATCTTTTAAGCTTGCTGCTGATTTGGAGGACGCCTTGGGCGCTACTGACCAGATATTTAAGGGTTCGTCTAATACAATGAAAGAGTGGGCGGCTGGGCTTGAAACTTATTACGGAATAGCTCACGGCGAAGCCCTAGAATATTCGAACATGATGGGCACTATGTTGATGAATATCGGCGGTTTAAGCGAGGAGGAGGCTGCTAAACAGGCACAAACATTAATTGAGCTTGCTGGTGATTTAACTGCAATGTATGGAGGGACAACATCTGATGCTGTAAGAGCATTAACTGGAGCATTAAAAGGTAATAATACAATGTTGGACAATTACGGGATGGCAGCTAATGATGCTCTGGTAAAAACAAAAGCAATGGAAATGGGTTTGATAGGCGAGAAAGAAGAGTTGTCTTTAGCAGCAAAACAGGCTGCAACATTGGCATTGATAATGGAGCAAAGCGGGGCAGCTCAAGGTCAGGCTGCAAGAGAAGCAGATGGTGCATCAGGCTCTATGCGTGCTTTGATGACTGAAATAAAGAACCTAGCGTCCTCTATTGGTGATATTTTATTACCGATAATTACACCGCTCCTCGGAAAGGTAAATGAATGGGCACAAAAGTTCAAAGAGTTAAGCCCAGAGACACAAAAGACAATAGTAATGATTGCAGGTATAGCAGCAGCAATTGGGCCCGTTGTATTAGTTGTCGGGACTTTTGTATCTGCGATAGGTTCCATTGTTGGAGCGTTTGCTGCTGCTTCGGGAGCTATAGCCGCCGCCGGAGGCGTTATAGCGGCGTTAACGGGGCCTATTGGAATAACTATTGCCGCTATTGCAGCTCTGATAGCGATAGGCGTTCTGTTGTATAAAAACTGGGATACGATAAAAGAAAAAGCTTCTGAAATTTGGGACAAAATAAAAGATTATTTTTCGAAAACACTTGATAGTATTAAAAAGAAATTTGTGGATATTTGGACTAGCATCAAGGACTTCTTTAAAAAATGGGGAGACGAAATAATTCTTGTCGCTGTTGGGCCTGCAGGGTGGGCTATCTTGTTAGGTAGAAAGATAGCTGAAAACTGGGATGCAATTAAGGTAAAAACAGCAGATATTTGGAATAGTATTAAAAACTCCTTAAGTAATACTTGGAGTAGTATTAGTAGTGTAGCAAGTTCCGTGTGGAATAGAATTAAAGAGTCCATTATTAGTCCGATTAGGTCCGCACAAAATACCTTAAATGGAATAATTAGAAGTATTCAAAATGCCTTTACTAATATGCGGATAACAATACCAAAACCTAAACTACCGCACATTAATGTAACCACAAAATACAAGAGTGTTGGAGACATTAGGGTACCATATCCATCTTTTAACGTAAAAATGTATGCTAAAGGTACTAAATTTCATCCGGGAGGATGGGCGGTTGTTGGTGAAGAAGGGCCTGAATTACTGAAGCTTCCTACTGGCAGCCAAGTTTTGCCCAATAACAAGCTAAATGAAGCTGGTGGGCAAGGCGGAGAAACTGTTATAACGGGAAACAATTTTTATATCAGGGAAGAATCAGACATTGAAAAGGTAGCTCGAGAGTTAGAACGTCTTCGCAGGGACAAGACTAGAGGAAGGGGGTTGGCATTTGCGTGAGTGATTTTATTTTCAATGGTAAAAGCAATGATGATTTTGACATAAAAGTTTTGGATATACAAGCTGATATATTTGCAGGAATGAAGCACAAGATACTTGATGCACCAGGGCGTGCAATTCAGCATTTATTTCCCCAAAAGCCAGCCGGGAGACGAATAGTCGTAGAATGCATTATCGAAAAAAGTTCGTTAACAGATTTGAGTTCAAAAGCTCTCGACATCGCTGCTTGGCTGGCTCAAGACGACTGGAAAAAGCTTGTATTACATACTGTCCCGGGCAAACATTTTATGGCTGTTTTAGTCGAGCCGGTAGATACGAGACAAATACTTTTAAGCAAACAGTTCACTATAACGTTCGAGGCGCATCCTTTTGTTTATGGAGACATAGTGACAACTGCCTTCGTAGACGATACTGCTGTAGTAATAAATGAAGGGGTCTATCCGTCACCAGTGATTATTGAGGCTACTTTTGTGGCACCGTCTGCGGATATCAAAGTTGCTTGGGGGACTAAACTCATCAGGATAACAAATAATTTTATTGTAAATGATGTCCTGAAGATTGATACAAATACGGGAGCCGTGCTGATAAATGGGCAAAGAGCAATGGATAAACTTGATTGGCAAAATAGCATATTTTTTGAGCTAACTAATGGTAGCAACACTTTATATATAACGCCAACGGGTAAGTGTACAGCCGCCATAAAGCATATTCCGAGGTGGTTATAATGTTGTATATATTTGACTCTGCGGAAAAGCTATTGAGCATATTGCCGCGAGACAACATTCTCGAGGCGATTCATAAAGAAGTATTGAATGGAGAAAATATTTTCAGGTTTGTAATGTCAGCTAGTGACATAAATGCTGAGTATGTTCGCGAGGGTAATTTGGTTGCTTTTCGAGATTTAGATGCTTATTGGCAAGTGTTTGAAATTAAGAATATTACTGATGTTCATAGCGAAATATTTACTCGTACAGCTTACTGTGAACATATATTCTATGAACTACTTGATGATATAGTCGAAGATAAAAGACCCTCGGCAGACGCAACCGCCGCTTTGGCGGGAATGCTAGAAAATACTCGATGGCAAGCGGGGATAATAGACGACTTGGGAGTTTCAAGAACGTCTGCATACTATATATCTGCATTAGAAGCGGTCCAAAATGTAGCGAATGCATGGGGCGGCGAATTGAGATGGAGATGCGTAATAACAGGGGGAGTTATAACTCGCTATGTTGACTTATTAGCTCAAAGAGGGTCAAGCACCGGAAAACAATTTGTCTATAGTAAAGACATTTTGTCAATAGAGCGAGAAGCGGATAGTTCGTCTGTCGTTACTGCTTTGTATGGCAGAGGCAAAGGTGTTGAGCTTGAATCTGGAGGCTATGGTAGAAGATTAACTTTCGCCGACGTTGTTGCCGTGGATAAACCTGCGGGGCAAGAATGGGTCGGAAATTCTGACGCACTTGAAATGTGGGGTAGAAATGGACGGCATAGGTTTGATGTTTTTATTGACGAAGAAGAAACTGATGCAGAAAAGTTACTCGAAAAAACAAGAATCGAGTTAACAAAAAGAATTACACCCCGGGTGACATATAGAATGAATGTTGTTGTCCTCGAGGAGTTAGCTGAATATGAGCATGAGAAAGTGAGAATAGGCGATTTAGTAATAGTCGTAGACAGAGAGTTCAATCCTCGGCTGCTTGTATCGGCTAGAATTATTGAGTTTGAGAGAGACTTGCTTGATATTTCTAACGCTAACATTATTTTGGGTAGCTTTGCGCCGACTATCGTGGAGGCCACCATAGGCACCCAGCGCAGGGTAAATGATATGGCTAACAGGCCGTTTAATACTAAGTGGTTGGATGGCAAAATATCAGTCCTGCAAAATGCAATAGAATCCGCTATGTCTAATTGGTGGACAGACGAAAATGGTAATCTAATATTCGAAGCGCAAGATGGCTTATCAGCTATGAAACTGGCCGGAGAAGGTTTTGCCATAGCCAACAGCAAGACAGGCGAAGCGTGGAACTGGCGAACTTTTGGAGATGGCACGGGTTTTACTGCCGACCTTATCACAGCTGGTATGATTGACGCCGCATTGGTACAGATAGGCCACGCCACGACCTTTGCCCCCGGCTACGACCCCAGCCTGATAGAGGGCGGGGCTTCCATGGGTGTAGACTCCGACTGTGTGGGCCTATGGCATTTTGATGGGAGTTTGAACAGTCATAAGGGCGTGGCGGCAATCGGGGATAGTATATTTGATGCTGGGTGTTTCGGGCAAGCGGTCAATGTGGTAGAAGGGACAACAAATCTACTCCAATACCCCAACGATTTCGACAATGCAGTATGGGTAAAAAACGGCTCTGTTGTTGTTACTCCTAATCAAGTAACCGCTCCTGACGGCACTTTAACGGCTGATAAGATCAATATAACCGCATCTGGCATCCCCAACAGGGTTCAGCAGTCAGTCAGTAAGACTATCGCGGATGGTAATCAAACTAATAGCGTGTGGCTCAAGGCAGATGCTCCTAAAAATGTACGTCTATATATTCTCAACAACAATGGCGGTGCGTTTGGGAGTTATGCTAATTGTGCCCTAACTACCGAATGGCAAAGATTTGGTGTAGTAGGCGGGACAGGAAATACCACGACTTGCTATATTACCATTGGCGCAGATGGTACAACCATACCGGGTGAATTTTATATCTGTTGCGCCCAGATGGAGGAAAACCCTTATGCTACCCCATTCGTTGATGGC
>ENA-UOOK01003514-UOOK01003514.1-fermentation-metagenome-genome-assembly--contig:-NODE-3514-length-17732-cov-5.377044_pt1 | contig 17732 bp, 16 predicted proteins | sample MGYA00245777_ERZ724023 | MGnify/ENA primary metagenome ERZ724023 (study PRJEB28704, sample SAMN03018312) | fermentation metagenome | biome: anthropogenic terrestrial biome; feature: soil; material...
CCCCCATTTGTTTGGCAATGGCTTTATTTTGGTTTAAGTACGTTATTGCCTCTGCAATTTCTGCGATGTTTTCAGGATTTACAGTAATACCCAATTCATTTTCATCGATGATGGTTTTCCATGGTTTAAAATTGCTGGCAATTACTGGTAAGCCGGCTGCCATGTATTCAAATAATTTATTGGGGTTGGCATTGTTGTGGTTTGGCGCCGGAAGGAAAGTAACCAAACCAGCGAAGCTATTAAAGAATATTTAATAGATGAAAGTGGCGAAGAAGATGTCTCTGATGAAGTTCTCAACGGAGTAGACCCTCGCGTCATTCAAAAAACTGAAGAGTGCGTTCGTGGTGGTAGTACTAACGAGACTTGCTTCGACGACATAGAAATATCTTTTACAGATGTTAAGCTTCCTACATGGAATGATTATGTTAAAATATACGAAGCAGTAAGAAAAAGAGTATTAGGAACTGGTGGTCCTAAACCAATTAAAACTGCATATTTAGTAACAACTCGTGGTAATATTGATAATCCTGGTAGCATCGTTGCTATGATTGTATCAACTCAAGATGATTATATCGAAATTAATTTGGAAAGTCCAAATAGTAGAGATATTTATATACCAGATGAAATGAAATTAGTTACTATGACTGATGTAACTGAGACTCAAGTAAGTAATCTATACCAATTAGCTGAAAGAAGATTATCTCAAGGTAACCTTATTAATGCAACATTAGATGCTCAAGGTATTGGTAATATTAATTGGTTCGGTCAACGTAATTTTGGAAAAACAATTTCATTATTTAAAAATGAATGGGATTTGACTCCTTTTGATATTCAATCAGTGTTAAAAATTTCTGAAAAACAACCACAAGACCAATATTTAAAAGAAAATGAAATAGTTGCTAGCTTAGATTTAATAAGCTGGAAAAATTACGAAACTCCATATTACGTTGATGGTGCAGGTGATTTAGTATTAGATACTTATTTCATTGTAAACTCACAATTACCTCGTTATGGTGTAGAACTAAAATATGGTATTAGTGAATTGAATTTCCCATCTTTATGGAGCGAAAGAATGACTCTTTCAGCTATTTGGGATAGGGTAAAATTAGGTGTAATACTACCTACTAATGGTTGGTCATCAATTTCTGAAGATTGGTTTAGTCAAACTAGAAAACTCACTCACGGTGGGTTTGGAGTCGCAGCTGAAATGGACTTCCCATTTAAAGTTATTCCTAAGAGTGGAGTTTTCCATGGTAGTCTTGCTTATGTATTTGGTGACGCACAACCATTCTTTAATAAAGATATAACTGTAGATAATTTCGATCTTAATCGCGATGCAACTGATTATCTGATTAGATTTAATGCTCAATTGCACTATACTTTTGCAGTTTCTATTGATCAAGATTATTTCTTTAGATTTGGTATTGGTGGTACAATGTACAATATCGAAAAATGGAAAAGTTCTACTGGTCTAACAGAAGAAGGCGAAACTATAATCAATTTCAATAATGATAGTAAAGAAACAATCGGTGGCTTGAGTGGTAAAGTTGATTTCATGGCAAAGAATATTTTAACACCTTACGGAGCCTCTATGCAATACTTTGATGAAGGTATAGGGATGAATATTTGGCTACAAATACCAATAGTCCATAATACTTTTTCTGTGAGATTAGAAGCTAATGGATATTTTAAAGCATTTAAAGATAGTCCGAGACCTTGGGAAAATAGAAGTGTATTTATTCCAATGGCTAGATTTATTTTATTCTTTTAATTAACTAAATTATTAACAAAGTATTGAAAATAGAGAAATAAAAATTATGAGAAAAAATATATTTATAATTGTAATAGGATTACTTATGCTTGGTATGATGCCAAGCCAACTAAAGTCTCAAAATGTGATTGATTCACTGACTACTCCGGATCCAAATATTAGAAAATATTTCCCAAGATGGAAGGTATGTGAAAATGATATTAGAATTCAAATTCATCAATCATTCGTCGTATTAGGTGTAGATAAATCTTTACTCGATATGAGCAATATCGAAGTAATTGCTGCTCCAAGAATTGACCAATATGTTCCTTATGACTTATTGACAATTACTTGCGGAAAAGCTACAATGAATGCAAACGTAATTACTAGTGCTATTCCGAGATTAGCAGAATATTTAAATGGTAGCGTTTCTTTCTTGAATGGTTATGAACTATACCCACCAAAAAGAGATTATTGCTATAATGAAATTGCTCCAGAGACACCGATGGATCAAACTCAAGCAAAAGCAATTTTAAGCTATATGGAGCCATCTAATGTTGATCACTCTATCACAGTATCATTATTTGAACAAACTCTTAAAGTTGGCTCTTCTGATTTTTGGTTAAAAAATATAATTGGAAATGACCCAATTGGATATCCATTTTGGAATTCAGGCGAAGCAAAAGTAGTTTTAAAGAGACCTCTTTATGTAAATGGTAACGAAGAAAGTAGAGATAGAATCCCTAATTTAATCAATGCACAATTAGGCGTTGGCTATAGATTAGAGAGCGGTTTATATTCTGATGAGGTTAATGCACTTAGCTGGGTAACTCGCAGAAAATTAAATTCTGGTCCAGATGTAAAAATTATTGCTGGATTTGATTTCCATATCCCATTTTACCCTGAAATTGGTATTTCAGTAAATGCTGAAATTCCAACTCAAAAATTAAAGAATAAAGATTTCGATAGAACTTATTATGCTTCATATAATGCAGCTTCATTCCCTAATTTAAATTACTCTCCAGGTGAGAAATCTACTGACTTTGCTGTTGTTCCTTTTTTAAGAGGTAGTGGTCAAGTAGCATTATTCTATAATTGGTGGTTAAACAAAGAAAAAGGGGAGAATTATTTCAGATTCGATTTAGGTATTAGCTATTTTGAAGTACGCGAAATGCTTTCATACTTTGATGGAAATAAACATACTTTTACTATGACTCAAGATGCAGAAGGTTTGCAATTATATAAACCAAACGAATTTGGAGATTGGGTTTTTGCAAAAGTTGAATATAGAAATCAAGCTATATTCCCATTTGGAATGAGTGTACAATATTCTAATCAAATTTTACTTGGTAAATTATACATTCCAATCTTTAAATGGTTATATATTGAAGGTAAAGCAGCTGTACCTTTGCGTCATTTTAGATATTTCGAAAACCAAACATTCTTTATGGTTTCACCTACACTTAGAATTACATTATAGTAAAATTATAAGTAATTATTAAAATAAATAAGCCTTCTGCTTAGGAAATACCGAACAGAAGGCTTTATAATTTTTAGGAACATTACTAAAAATTAGTAAAAATTGCTTATTTTTGTAAATATTAAAGAAATTATTAAATTTAATAAAATCCAAGATAAAATATTATGTATTTTAAAAATAAATATTTATTCTTTTCTTTCCTACTTTTAATTTTAATTACCACTTCTTTTTCTTATGCTCAAACTCGTAGAAAAATGGAGCAAGAAGCTGCTAAAATTGAAGAAAATAATAAAGTGAACCTTAAAGATCCCAAGGTAAGCACAAGTGAAAAATCTATAGATATTACTATTCGAAATGTTGATATAACTAAATATCCTGAAATTCAATTGATATTAGAAGCATATAATATTTATGGCGAACCTCTTGACACTCTTAGAGCGGATCAATTACACGTAATAGAAGAAGGTGTAGAGAAAAAAATTATTTCTATCAAGAAAATATCCATTACTGAGAGAGTGCCAGTTGATTTTGTATTTATATTAGACAAAACTGGAACGATGCAAAAAAATATGGATGCCGTGCAAGAAAATATTCAAAAATTTTCAAGTTCATTGTTATCTAGAGGAATTGATTTTAAGCTCGGTTTAGTGCTATATTCAGATATAGTAGAAAAAGTATTTCAGCCTACCGATAATGTAAATGCATTTATTAACTGGATAAACACTGTAAAAGCAGTTGGTGGTAATGATGAGAAGGAAAACACTTTAGAAGCACTAAAATTTGCTTCTAAAATTAATTTTAGAAAAGCAGCTAATAAAGTATTTGTTTTAATTACTGATGCACCTTTTCACCAAAAAGGAGAACAAGGCGATGGAGTAACTGATCAAACTACAAAATCAATTGTAAGCATGTTAGAAAAGAATGATATCAGAACTTTTGCGATTGTTCCACCATCACTAAAAGAATATAAATATATTGCAGAATCAAATAGAGGAAAAGTATTTGATATAGAATTTCCATTTTCTACGATTTTAAATAATTTTTCTACTCAGCTTACAAATTTGTATTCTTTAAGATATAGTACAAGTAGTAAAACTATTCCAGATTCATTGGATATTTCAATTTTAGATAATAAAAGAGAAGAACTTATTCATAAAACAGTACCAATAGTCGAATTAGGACGAAAAATGATTATTGATAATTTATTATATAAAACTGGTAAATATGAATTGACGGACACAGTACCAGAATTAAATGTAATGGTAGATTATATGAAAAGTAAACCTAAAGTTGAAATTCTTGTCGAGGGGCATACTGATAATGTAGGTAGCCTAGCTTCAAATGAAAAATTATCGATTAACCGTGCTGAAAATGTACGAAATTACTTAGTAAATAAAGGTATTGATATCAAAAGAATTAGCATTAAAGGTTATGGAGAGACAAAACCGTTAGCAACAAATGAGACAGAATTTGGTAGAAAGCTCAATAGAAGAACTGAAATAATAATTACAGCAAAGTAACTATAGAAAAATATTATTTTTTATTACCCTGATTTTTTAAATAAGATCAGGGTAATTTTGTAATTATTAAAGAATTTAAAATATTTACCGATTAAATTATTTTGTTCGACATTAATAAATTGTTAAAATCTTTAATTAATGGCATATTTATTTATAGAAACTGAATTAATAATCAAATATTATTATTTGTAGTTAGTAATGAAGAAAAATTATCTTAAAAACGATGATGTAGATGTCCAAAACGAAAAGACAGATAGGTATTTAATTACATATTCTGACTTAATTACACTTTTGCTCGGATTGTTCGTAATTTTATATTCTTCATCACAGGTAGATAGCTCTAAATATAAAGAAATGTCTTCTGCATTTGCAAGTGTTTTTGGAAATAAGACTAAAGGTGATGGTATATTACCCGGTAGCAAAGGAGGAGTAATTCTTCCTAAAGCCCAAAAAACCACTTCTGTAAATGAATTAGAAAAGGAAGCTAATAATGTCTTAAACGAATTTTTTCTTTCAAATCAAATTTTCATGCAAAACTCTGGGTCAACTTTAGTGATTTCTTTGCCTGAATCTTTGCTTTTTACTTCATCAAAAGCTGATATTAATGTAAATGGAAATGTAATATTAGATTCGTTAAGTTCATTGTTAGCAAATACAGATTTATTAATAAGTGTAGATGGTCATACAGATTCTAATCCTATAAGAACTTTTAGGTATGAATCCAATTGGCATTTATCCACAGATAGAGCTTTGAACGTAGGATATGCACTAATTAAAAGAGGGCTACCTGAGGAACATTTGGTAATTAGGGGATTTGCAGCTCAAAGACCAATTGCTGACAATTCTACTGAAGAAGGTAGAGGCAAAAACAGAAGAGTAGATATCACTATTTCAGAAATATCATCCGATGTACCAACTAATAATGGTTATAACAAATAATTAGATATTAATAAATAGTAAATATTGCAAAAAATAAAAGAATTTAACGTAAAATTCGTATATTAATAAATTGAAATCCATTATTAAAAATAATTTATTAGTTATAAATAAAGAAAGTAACAAGAAAATGGAAAATGCAGATAAAGTAAAATTTCAATCTGAGCAATTTGGGGAATTAGATGTACCTATGGTAAAAATATTTGATTTTCCTAATGGAATATTAGGTTTTGAAAACGAAAAACGTTTCATCTTAATAAATGATGAAAAGATTAGTCCATTTAAATGGTTGATTTCGCTTGATAATCCAAATATTGGTATTCCAATAATTAGCCCTTGGTTAGTTGATTTAGGATTTGACTTAGGTGAGGATTTCAATATCGATAAGAAAATCCCAATGGTGGTAGTAAATACTAAACCGGAAGGAACACTTCCTACAGCAAATTTGAAAGCACCTATATTTCTAGATGTTGATAATTTAAAGGGAGAGCAAATTATAATTAAAGACAGTAATTATACTACTGAAGAGACAATTAAATTAACATAAAAGAATATTATTATGGCAAAAGGTAAAAAAGCTACAAATGTAGTTATAAATTCTCTTCAATTTGGAGAATTAGATATTGCTAAAGAAAATATTTTTACATTTTCTGAAGGAATACTAGGATTTGAAGATTTAAAACAATATGTTTTAATTAATGATGATAATACTGCTCCTTTTAAATGGTTATTATCTATAGATAACCCAGATATCGGTTTCCCAATAATTAGCCCTTGGTTAATTGATTTCGAATATATACCAGGAAAAGATTATGATTATAGCAAAATAATTCCTATGGTGATTGTAACGATTGGTGGTGGTGCTAATAATATGACAGCTAATCTGAAAGCACCGATTCTGCTAAATATAGATGAATTATCCGGAGTGCAAATTATAATTCCGAATGATAAATATTCAACAAATGAATTAATTAATAAAATTAAGTAAAAAAGAATAAATAAGCAATAAATCATGGAAGGTCAGTTATGCTAGTATTATCAAGAAAAGTAGGTGAAGTAATTACTGTAGGCAATTCAGTAAAAATTACTGTGCTTAGTTATGATAGAGGAATCGTGCGATTGGGCATTGAGGCTCCAAAAAATATTCCTGTGCATAGAAAAGAAATTTATGATAAAATAATTGAATTAAATAAAATTTCTGCTCGCACTAAATTAGCAGAATTAAAAAATGCACTTAATTCTGCAGGAATTAGTTATAAAACTACTGAAAAAGATGTTTTGTCAGATTCATCTTTTAAAATTAATAAGAATGATTAAATTCTATTTTTCTAAATTAGAGGTTAAATAAATGGATAATGAATATAGTGTATTAGTAATTGATGATGATGTCTGGATCCAGAGAATTTTATCTAAAACGCTTCAATCTTACGGATTTAAAAAAGTATACACTGCTTCTGATGGATTCGCCGGAGTGGCAAAAGCAGTAGAGTATACACCTTCGCTGATTATTACTGACATTCTTATGCCAGAAATTACTGGTCATCAAGTACTTAGATTATTAAAGACTATTAAAAACACCAAAAACATACCTATTATAATGATCTCTGCAATGAGCGATGCAGCAAATATTGGGATAGCAGCAAAAGCAGGAATATCAGGCTTTATAAGTAAACCTTTCTCTAGAGCCACTATCTACGAGAAATTAGTTATCATATTTGGTAAAGACAAAATGGATTTAATTTCAAATGGAGTGTATGATGATACAAGTAGCTCGAAATCAGAATTTAATGAAAAAGAGAATATTTTACCAGAATTTAAATTCGATGTTGATAATTTAGATTCAACTATTTTCTTGGAAGACTATAATGCAACAGATAATCAAAAAACAAAAGATTTGAAAAAGCAATATGGAGAAGACGAGAAAAAGAGTCTTGAATCTATTAAAAAATTGCTTACTAAATAAGAAATTTAATATTTCAGCATAGTTATATTGTTTTTTTATTAAATATATTTGCAGAATTAATAAAATTTTAATAATTTTGCATTCCTATTTTAAAAGTAAATAGATGGAGAGATGGCCGAGTGGCTGAAGGCAACGGTTTGCTAAACCGTCGTAGTGAGTAAATTGCTACCGCGAGTTCGAATCTCGCTCTCTCCGCTCTTTTACAAAAAATAATTCCAATTAGATATTTTTTCCAATAGCCCAAATATTTTAATATATCTTCTAATGGGTAATATCTATTTAATCATAACCCTTATTTTTTTTCATTAGATAATTAATTTAAAATTATATTATGACAAATTGTTTTATTGGGACTACGGGCTTTTTCTCTTTAAAAGGAAGTGAATTTGAATATCCTAAGGATATTAAAAAAGATAAATATCTGCAATATTATTCAGAAAATCTCAATGCTGTAGAAATACATTCTAGCTTTTATAAAACTCCTAATATACAGACTTTACGATCTTGGTATCAGCAGACACCTTCTAATTTTAAATTCTTTTTGAAAATCCCCAAGAAAATTACTCATTCGCTTAAATTAAAAGATACTTATAATTTAATTAATGAATTCTCTGATTTTATTTATAATGAACTAAAAGAAAAATTAGCAGGTTTTTTATTTCAACTGCCTCCTTCATTCTACAATAATGATGATAACTTACAACTAATTTCTAAAAATATTAAAAATGATTATCAAAATATATTAGAATTTAGAAATTCAAGTTGGTGGCAAGACGATAAAATTCTAAATAAATTAAAGCGGAAAAAATTAATTATGGCTGGATTAAGCATTCCAGGTAATATACCAGACGTAGTTATAAATAATAACTCAAAATCAATTTATTATAAATTATATGGCGTACCAGATAAATTCGATTCAAAATATTATAATAATTTCTTAGATGAGCTTGCAAATGATATTTCTGCCTTGAAGAAAACTGCATATATATTTTTCGCTAATACTAATGGAATCGGTGCTATAGATAATGCATTGTATTTAAGAAACAAAAATAATGGTTTAAAATAATAAGATATTTATTTTAAAATATTATTTAATAAAATTGCAGATATTAATCTGCTTTTTTTTTATATAAAGAATTTTGGCAAGTATTTTGACAATAGAGTTATTTTATATAAAAAAATCATTGATTTATTAATTATTTCGGTGATTTTTAGGTTAAAATTGTAAAATACTCTAAAAATATAAATATAAATGGCTAAAAGTAACCAAGGTGTATTAACTAATAGTTTTTCGGCAAATGATCAACCTGGCTTTCTGTCTAAATTGTCAAAGGGTTCAGAGTTTATTCTTGCGATAATTATTATTGCAATAATTGCACTATTAATTGTACCTCTTCCACCATTCTTATTAGATGTTCTATTAGCAGTTAATATAGCATTCTCGATTCTGATTTTGATGGTATCTATGTATTTAGTTAGTCCATTAGAAATTTCAGCTTTTCCATCAATTTTATTATTAACTACGCTATTTAGATTAGGTCTAAACATTGCATCAACGCGATTGATACTCGGTGAAGGTCATGCTGGAGAAATAATTGCAGCTTTTGGTAATTTCGTAATAAAAGGAAATTATGTAGTCGGTGTGATAATATTTATCATTTTGTTGGTAATTAACTTTATGGTAATAATTAAGGGTTCATCTCGTATTGCAGAAGTTGCAGCAAGATTTACGTTAGATGCTTTACCCGGTAAGCAAATGAGTATTGATGCTGACTTAAATGCCGGATATATCGATGAAAAAACAGCTAGAAAAAGAAGAGAAGATTTAACTCGCGAGTCAGATTTCTACGGTTCTATGGATGGTGCTTCCAAATTTATCAAAGGTGATGCAATTGCAGGATTGATAATTACTGGTATAAATATCGTAGCAGGATTCATTATCGGTGTTACTCAATTAGGAATGCCAATTCAAGAAGCACTTTCTACTTATACTATTCTTACAATAGGTGATGGACTTGTATCTCAAATTCCATCTCTACTTGTGTCTGTAGCATCTGGTATAGTGGTTACTCGATCAGCATCGAGTGAGAGGTTAGATGCAGAGCTAGCCCATCAATTAGGAGCTAAACCAAAAGTGCTTTTTATAGGTGCAGGAACAATGATTTTATTTTCGTTTATACCAGGTTTTCCAAAAATTCCATTTATATTATTGGCGATTATAACTGGTTATCTTGGTTATTCCCGAAGTAAAACTATTGAGAGAGAGAAAGATGAAGAGCTAAAGGATGAATTAAAGCAAGATGAGGTCGCACCGACTACTCCGGAAGAGCAATCTGTAGAAGATTTACTTAAAGTTGATCCAATTGAATTAGAGTTAGGATATTCATTAATATCTCTCGTCGATGAGACTCAAGGCGGCGATGTCTTTAAGAGGATTACTAATATACGACGTCAACTTGCTACAGAGATTGGAATAATATTACCTCCTGTAAGAGTACGTGATAATTTACAATTAGAAGCTGAAGAGTATGTTGTAAAAATTCGTAGTAATGAAATTGCAAGAAACCAATTATATCCTAATTTACTTCTTGCTATGAATCCGGGCACTGCAGAGGGAGATATTGCTGGACTTAAAGTTACTGAACCAGTCTTCGGCTTACCAGCGACTTGGATTAGCTTTGCAGAACGCGAAAATGCTGAGGTTATGGGTTATACAGTTGTAGAATCCGCAACAGTACTTACCACACACCTAACGGAACTTCTCAAGAGAAATTCTGACAAACTCCTTACTCGCCAAGATGTGAGATATTTGATTGATAACTTGAAAAATGATTTCCCTGCATTGACAGACGAAGTTGCAGCTGATAATTTACCGGTGTCTATAGTACAAAAGGTAATGCAAAATTTACTAAAAGAAGGCATTCCTGTACGAGATTTACCTATAATTTTAGAATCGCTTTTAGAGTATTCGAAGGTAACAAAGAATGTAGATGTATTAACAGAATATGTGCGCCACAATTTATCAGAAACAATTAAAAAATTATTCCAAGATCAAAATGGGGTAATTCATACAATTGCATTATCTCCTCAATTGGAAAGCATTATGACAAACTCACTTGCTAATAATGCTCAAGCAATTACAGCTCCATCTTTAGGGTTACCAGCGGAAGCAATACAGAATATAAATCAAAGCTTATCAAATTCTATAGATGAAGTTTCTTTAGCCGGTTATATGCCAATAGTAATATGCTCAGCTCAAATTCGTCCATATTTTGCACGGATGATTAGAAATCAATTCCCTATGATTAGTGTGATTAGTTATACTGAAATTCCGCCAGACACTGATATTGAAGTGCAAGCGACAATTGATATGTAAATATCAAATATGAAATATTAATAATTTTTTTCTTTAAAAAAATGGAAAATCGCGACTATATAGATTCTAATGAAGAATTAAAACCTAGAGATATCTATAAGGAATTTGCTGAATATGGTTTATTAGGTGATTACATTCAAAGTAGAATGAAAGAGCGATATGAAAATGACCCAGAATTTAAAGAAAAAGTAGTGTATACATTAGTTAATTATTCAGAAACACAAGTTCCTTACGTAGAGTATCTATATTTAGAAAAGTTAAATTTAATTTTTGATAAATTCATTGAAAGTATTGCAAAATGCCAAACTATTCAAAAGCCTTAAGTTTAGAATTAAATCAATTATTTGAAAAAGTAGAGAATCAGGCTGATGAATATATCAAAGCCTTTTCTGCACTTAATGCGAGAATCGAAGAATTTGATACGAAATCAAAAGAACTTGATAATTATAGAGAATTTTTTACTAATAATTTTACAAATCTTGCTGCTGAAACAAAAATTAGCGTTACTAATATAATCGAAGAATTGCAAGAAAAGCTCGATAAGGTAATTGAATTACATAAAGAATATGACCAAATTGTATCTTTTAAAGAGACTTTGATCTTATTGCATAATCAGATGAGAATGCTTATTACACAAAATGATATTAAGCAAAATGAGTTCCGCAATAAATCTGAATACGAATTAAATAATTTAATTATTAATTCTAAAAATAGATTAGATAGAGAAGTAAAAAATGTTTATGCAGTAACGGAAAGCAAAATCGATGCTAAAATTAAATTCTTAGAAACTCAATTACTTAAATCCGAACAACAAATTTTGCTTTATGATGATACTACTAAAAAGGAAATATCCTTATTAAAATCTGATATTAATATTATTAGAAATCTATTTAGTTCGCCAGATAATAAATCAAATATATATAAAAATGATGTTATTAAGGAAATGCAGGATAAAATAGAAAAAATTAATTTAAAAAATGAACAGTTATTTTTAGATTTAACAGATGCTCGAAGTCTATCATTAATGGTAGAAAATATAAATGACGACCTGAAGAAAAATTTCCAAATCACTCAAAGCAATCAATCAAAAATTAACCGTTTAGAGCAGAACTCAAATTCTAGCTCAAATACTTTAAATATTATTAGCCTTGTAGTAGCTATAATTGCTCTTATATTAGCTATTGTCTTATAGCAAAAAGGCAGTATTATCAATAATCAATGATGCAAATTATTTTTTAATATTTGCACTTACCGAAGATTCAACTATATTAACTACAAGAATATTAAATCCTTCCTTATTGATTTTCTCTATATTATATCGAATAATAGAAATTTGGAAAATTCCATAAAGAGGTACTTCTAGTTCTTTCAGCTTACTATATGGCATAGCAAGTATGCCTGTATCATCAGCATCATAGCCAATAAAAGTCTTTGGATTATTAAGTTCTAAATACGATGGATACCATTTGAAATAAATATAGACTTTATTTTCAGTATTTCCTATTTGAGGTGATTTATTCCATTGTACTAATATTTGTTTGTTAGGTCTAATGGTGTCATCTCCATCTATATTTATTTTATATACTGAAGGTTGGTATTTTGATTCGACATTGACATTTTTCCCTGAATACGACAATTTCCAATTTGCATCTAAATTATAATTGTGCTTAAGTGCAGTCCAATTGTTTGAAGTGAAATATCCTGGGAAAATAAGAGGAGAAGATTCTAATAATGTGTCATTGTTCAGTGAGATATATTCAATTTTTTCTTGAAATTTTGCTATTGCTAATGCTGTCGGATTGACAAGTGGTTCATATAAAGAAATATTACTTACATCTCGAGTATTTAAATATGTGATTAATGCTAAGTCGACTTGCTTAAAATCATTTGATGCAAGCAGTTTGTCGGCAATGATATTATGGATAATATTATTAGTCTTTAAGGCTGTAGGGAAATCTACTGTTGTATCTTGAGGTTCATTAGGTGAGCAAGAAACTAAGATAATAAAAGAGATTATACATAAGATAATTAATTTACAACTTTTCATACTCAATTCTAAAATAATATTTAAATAATATATCAAAATTAAGATATATTTTTGAAAAAACAAAATATTTTTATTTTAATGAGAAAATATTTTAATATTTAAGGTATTTATCTATAAATATTCTTAATTTTGATGTTTAAGAATAAAATAAACAAATTAAAAAATATTTAATTGGTGAATAATTATGCTAAATTTATCAGAACGCGAACAACAGTCATATTTCCAAGTTTATAAAAGGTATCCACTCGAAGTTGACTATGCAAAAGGATGCAGAGTATATACTACAGATGGAAAAGTATATTTAGATTTTTTAGCTGGGATTGCAGTAAATGCTTTAGGTCATAGTCACCCCAAAGTAGTAGAAGCAGTATGTACGCAAGCTCAAAAATATATGCATATTTCAAATTATTTATATCAAGAACCTCAAGTAAAAATTGCAGAGAAATTAAAAGAAATGTCTGGTTTGGGTAGAGTATTCCTTACTAATTCCGGTACAGAAGCTACTGAGGGAGCTATTAAATTAGCTCGTAAATACGGAATAGATAAAGGTAAAACTGAAATTATTGCATTCTCTGGTGGATTTCATGGAAGAACTTATGGCGCTCTATCCCTTATGGACAAACCTCAATATAAAGATGGAATGGGTCCATATTTAAGTGGGATGAAAGTCATTAAATATAATGACATAATTGAATTAGAAAATAACGTCAATGATGCTACAGCTGCAGTAATTTTAGAATTTATACAAGGAGAAGGTGGCATATCGCAAGCAAGTAATGAATTTGCTAATAAAATAGTATCATTACGTGAAAAATTTGGGTTTTTGCTGATAGCTGATGAAATCCAAGCTGGAAGTGGTAGAACTGGGAAATTTCTTGCTTATCAAAATTATAATATTCAAGCTGATATTGTTACTCTCGCTAAAGGTATGGGAGGTGGTATGCCTTTAGGTGCTATTTTAGCAGATGAGAAATTGGCAAATGTTTGGAGCAAAGGAATGCACGGAACTACTTATGGTGGTAATGCAGTAGCTTGCGCTTCTGGATTAGTAGTATTAGATGAATTGCAAAATGGAGTGATGGAAAATGTCAATAATATTGGAAATTATTTTATCGAAAAATTGCATGAAATAAAATCAAAACATAGTGATAAAGTAATTGAAGTGCGTGGTAGTGGACTTTTGCTCGGTTTATTACTTAATTTTGAAGCTGCAGAATTAGTACAAGTGATGCTTAAGCATAATGTAATTTCAAATGCTGCTTCTGGTTCGGTACTTCGAATTGTACCACCGCTAATTATTGGAAAAGCTGAAGTAGATGAATTTATTGATGCTTTGGATAAAAGCTTAAAAGAAATTGAAAATAGATTATAATAATGATATTCTAAAAAAAATATTGATAAATAAAATTTTGAATGAGGCATATATTTTTTTAAATAAATCAATACAAGCTGAGCTGGACGACTTTAATTATTAAAGATAAGACTTTAATCCATTTATAAATTCTTAAATAAAATTGAAAGTAAATGTAAATATTTTTATAAAATGAAGAACTTTATTGTATTTTCAACGTATAAAATTTTTTATAATAAATACTTATTATAAATAATTAATAATAAGTTATTTTATTCGCTAAATTAAAATCAAATCAATTCACTTTATTAGTGGGTAGATTTGGTAAATATAACTTGAAATTAAATAAACGAAAGAAAATATCAAATTACTTTTATTGATTGAGTTTATAATTATTCGTTATATTTATAAAATAAGCAACAAAATGTTAAATATTTATTAAAAGAATGTATGAAAAAAATAATTTTATTAATAATGGCTATAGCTGTATTTTCTATAGCTTGCGACCAAAAAGGGCAAACTGCATCAAAAGAAAGTTCAATTATTGATACTCATAAAGACAATGAAAAAATTGAGCTAAAAGATTACGGAAAAGATCCTTTTGTATTTGATATCGAAGACGCTACAAAACAAAATGAAAATTTCAGAACAACCCTCTGGACCGGTACTTTTATGCAGATGACTTTGATGACATTGAAACCGGGTGAAGATATAGGTTTGGAGCTTCATACTGGAACTGATCAATTTATTCGCGTTGAAGAAGGCGAAGGCGAAGTTCAAATGGGTGATTCTAAAGATAAACTTGATTTTGTGCGCAAAATAGAAGATGATTTTGCATTTTTTATCCCAGCAGGTAAATGGCATAACCTTAAGAATACTGGAAATGAACCTTTAAAATTATATTCTATTTATGCACCGCCGCAGCACCCTCACGGCACTGTTCATGAAACAAAAGCTGATGCAGAAGCTGAACACGGTCACTAAAATTTTTCCCGTAAAAAATAGACTGTTTCTCCTATGAGGGAGAAACAGCCGTTTTTTTATTTATTAATCAAGCTGAAGAACCTTGTAAAGTATTACTGCCATTTCAGCTCTTGAAATCATCGACTTTGGATTCAAATATGAGTTGTTTCCTTGAATTATGCCTGCTTTTACCAAGGTTGCTACTGAGGTAACTGCATAATCGGACACTGAATTCCTGTCTCTAAAAGCATTTAAATCACTTGCTTTACCTGCGGATAGTTTCTTACCTTCAATTATCAATGCTCTGTCAACAAGAGTCATGGCGTCCTCTCTGGTTATTCCTGCAGCCGGCCTGAATTTATCTCCGTCGCCCTTTGCAATACCAAGTGATTTGGCAATGGCAATTGCCTTATAGTAGTAGCTGTCCTTAGGTACATCACTGAAATTGCCCCTGTCGGTTGCTGTTAGGTCCAAAGCTCTGTACAACATAAGCATGAAATCTCCGCGGGTAACATTTTGTGCCGGACTGTAATTGTTGTTACCGGTGCCGTTAACTACATCCTCTTCAAACAAATAATCGATATAAGATGCTGCCCATGAATAATCCTTTGTCACATCCTTGAAGTACAAAGAGCCCTCTGTTTCAGGCATGGATACAACTTCAATTTTAACCGAACCAGTAAATGAAACTCCATCTACATTGTATCCCGTATATTTTATGGTAACTGTTCCGTAGTAATCTCTGTAAGGTACAAATGTAATTCTGTATATAGAAGGAGTATCATCATAGTAATATTTTCTGCTTGCCGTCACATCTGAGTCATACCTTGTGGAGGATGTGTAATTATAATAAAGTTTTCCGTATTTTGTTGAAGGCAGAGTAAATGTAACGTAATCCAATTCTTCACCTGTTGCATCCTCGCATGCATCATTGAAATCTTCATCATCAAATTTAATTGCTGTGTCTTCTTTTGTTGAAATTTTAATATCATCTGCAACCGGAACTTCCTTAGTAACCGTAATTCTAACCGCGCCTGTATATGATTCCCTGTCAACATTATACCCTGTATATGTAATAACTACAGTTCCTATATATGACGGGTCTGGAACAAATGTTATATCATCCAAATCATCTTCATAATACTTTGTAGTTGAAGAAACCTTGGACTGATTTTTTGTATCATATTTGTAATACAAAGTGCCATAAGTTGATGAAGGTATTGAGAATCTGACATAATCCAAATCTTCCCTTGTAACATCGTAGCATTCATCATTAAAATCATCATAATCAAAATTTTTCGGCGTATATGAGCCTGTTTTGTATATTATGTCATCAGCGTCAGTATCAAGCTTAATTATTTCGATTTCAATTTCACCGGTATAGGAAACTCCCTTAATATTGTAACCCTTATAAGTAATAACCACTGTTCCGGAATAATTGTTATATGGTATAAAAGAAATTTTATCTATATCATCACTGTAGTATTTGGAACTTGCTGATACTTTGGATTGACTGCTTAAGCCGTAGTTGGAATATAAAGTCCCTCTTGATGAAGAAGGAAGAGTAAACGTAACATAATTTAGTCTTTGCCCGGTTCCGTCTAAACATACATCTTCAAAATCACCTGCATCAAAACTTACCACTGTGTTTACATATGCAGAAGGATACTTAATTTTTTCGATAACAGGTTGGCCTCTTTTAACATTGACATTATACTCGGTGAAGCCCTTAAATTCAGAATCATTGCCTGTAGTGGTTCCCGTATCCTTTCCTGCATAAGTATAATATACCCTCATTGTTACCTGAGAGCCGTCTACTTTTGCATAAGAAGGTTTTGGATCAATTTTATCCAATTTATAAGCAGTTTCCAACTCGTATGTGACCTTTGAAAGATCTAATGTGTCTCCGCTATATTTGTATGGGACAGTAAATGTCACATTGTTCCCTGATATTATAGCTTTTCCCACGGCTGATTCAGGATGGGTGGCTGTTTTAAGAATCATTAAGCCATTATCAGCAGCATAGATTAAATTACCGGAGCTTAAAAATGTTGACATTATCATCATTAATGAAAGAACTATTGCCATACTTCTTTTAACTGTATATGGCATGCAGTCTTTACCTTTTTTACTCATAAGTTACCCCTCACTTTATATAATATCAATTAAAACATCAACTACATTGTAGTATAATTTCTAAAAATTAGCAATAAATTGATTTAAAAAACTGTTTCAAGGTGTAGACAGTACGTTGCTGTTCACACCTAACAGGATGTCATCTGAGCGTAGCGAAAGATGCCCTAACCCTATTTTTCAGAGTCTTTTTTCTGAAAAATAGCGGTAGGT
>ENA-UOOK01003517-UOOK01003517.1-fermentation-metagenome-genome-assembly--contig:-NODE-3517-length-17724-cov-8.330862_pt1 | contig 17724 bp, 16 predicted proteins | sample MGYA00245777_ERZ724023 | MGnify/ENA primary metagenome ERZ724023 (study PRJEB28704, sample SAMN03018312) | fermentation metagenome | biome: anthropogenic terrestrial biome; feature: soil; material...
GGCGCACGGTTGAGAAGTACAGGATGGTCTTTTATAACTTCTTCCAACACATCCCAAACTTCGCTTCTAGCGCGCTCAACTGTACGCTTGGCTGTTTTTATATTATAGTTGGCATGTTTGTCAACAAGCTTTTTCATAACAAACGGCTTGAATAATTCTAACGCCATTTCCTTAGGCACGCCGCATTGATAAAGCTTGAGTTCAGGTCCTACTACTATAACCGAACGGCCGCTATAGTCAACACGCTTTCCAAGTAGGTTCTGTCTGAAACGGCCTTGTTTACCTCTTAGCATGCTGCTGAGTGATTTCAAATCACGGTTTCCAGGGCCAGTTACTGCTTTTCCTCGTCTGCCGTTATCTATAAGCGCATCAACTGCTTCTTGCAGCATCCTCTTTTCGTTACGTACAATGATATCAGGAGCGCCAAGCTCTTTTAGCTTTTTCAAGCGGTTGTTACGGTTAATAACACGGCGATACAAATCGTTTAGGTCGCTTGTAGCAAACCTTCCGCCGTCTAACTGTACCATAGGTCTTATTTCGGGAGGAATAACAGGCAATACGTCCATTATCATCCAAGTGGGATTGCTTGCACTCTTAATAAAGGCATTGACTATTTCTAAGCGCCTTATTGCCCTTATCTTTTTTTGACCAGGAGAGTTTTGGATTATATCCTTTATTTCTGCCAACTCTTTTTGCAAATCAACTTTTGCCAAAAGCTCTTTTATGGCTTCAGCGCCCATTCCTACTTTAAAAGATTTGGGTCCAAAAAGTTCATAAGCATCATTCTTTTCTTTATCTGATAGTATCTGTTTGTAAACAAGATTGGTTTCGCCTGGGTCAATTACTACATAGCTAACAAAATACAAAACCTGTTCTAGTGCCTTGGGCGACATATCCAGTAACAAGCCCATTCTTGAAGGCACACCTCTAAAATACCAAATGTGCGAAACAGGAGCAGCAAGTTCAATATGCCCCATTCTTTCACGTCTTACCTTGGCTTTGGTTACCTCTACACCGCACTTATCGCAAATAACGCCCTTATACTTTATACGTTTATATTTTCCGCAATGACATTCCCAATCCTTGGTAGGTCCAAATATCTTTTCGCAAAACAAACCGTCTCTTTCGGGTTTTTGAGTACGATAGTTAATTGTTTCGGGTTTTGTTACTTCGCCGTAAGACCAGCCCCTGATTTTTTCGGGGCCTGCTATACTTATTTGCATTGAATCAAAGTTATTTAATTCGAACATTATTCTTCACCTTCTTTCTCGCCGTCTACTAAAATATCGATTTTCTCATCTTCATCTACCATATTGTCAATGTCTTCATCTATATATTTTACATCGTCTTCTTTGGGCATATCGGCTGCATTATTTAAGAAGTCAAAATCGTCATCTTCTTCAAACAAGATACTTGCATCTGTTTCTTCCATGACATTTTCTTCTTCTTCAGCAAGTTCATCCAAAGAAAGTCCCAAATCGCCTTCTTCAAGGTTAAGGCTCATGTCTTCATAGTTTCTCATATGGTCAAAATTCATATCAACCATATCTCTGTCGTCTTCTATGATTTCTCTTATTCCTATCTCTTCTTTGTCTTCGCTCAGCACTTTGACATCAAGCGCTAAGGATTGAAGTTCTTTTATCAATACCTTGAAAGACTCAGGCACTCCAGGCTGTGGAATGGGATTACCTTTTACAATGGCTTCATAGGCTTTTACACGGCCTACAACATCGTCGGACTTAATTGTCATAATTTCCTGCAAGATGTTAGCAGCTCCATAAGCGTACAACGCCCAAACTTCCATTTCTCCAAATCTCTGTCCGCCAAATTGCGCTTTACCGCCCAAAGGCTGTTGTGTTACCAACGAATAGGGACCTGTGCTTCGTGCGTGAATCTTATCGTCAACCAAGTGAACAAGTTTTAGCATATACATATAACCGACAGTCACTCTGTTTTCAAAAGGTTCTCCTGTACGGCCGTCAAACAATTCTATCTTGCCGTCAACCTTGCCGTTAGGTGCTACGATATTGTTTTCTTCCAGCATTGCCTTAATATCCTGCTCTGATGCTCCGTCAAATACAGGAGTAGCAATATGCCAGCCTAGATATTTTGCAACAAGACCTAAATGCACCTCTAAGACCTGACCGATATTCATACGGCTAGGAACGCCCAAAGGATTAAGAACTATTTGGATAGGTGTGCCGTCTGCCATAAAGGGCATATCTTCTTTGGGTAATATTCTGGAAATAACACCCTTGTTTCCGTGACGTCCCGCCATTTTGTCACCGACTGAAATCTTTCTCTTCTGAGCTATATATACTCTTACCAGTTTGTGTACGCCAGGATTAAGTTCGTCTTTGTTGGCACGTGTAAATATTTTTACATCTACAACTATACCGCCTTCGCCGTGAGGTACACGCAATGATGTATCTCTTACGTCTCTTGCCTTTTCACCAAAGATTGCCCTAAGAAGTCTTTCTTCGGGTGTAGGGTCAGTTTCGCCCTTAGGGGTAACTTTTCCTACCAAAATATCTCCCGCTCTTACTTCTGCACCGATACGGATAATACCTTCTTCATCCAAATCTTTTAATACATCTTCACCGATATTGGGGATATCTCTAGTGATTTCTTCAGGTCCTAATTTTGTATCTCTTGCTTCCATTTCATATTCTTCAATATGGATAGAAGTAAATACGTCGTCTTGAACTAATTCTTTGCTTATTAATATAGCGTCTTCGTAGTTATATCCACCCCAAGACATAAATGCAACTCTTATATTTTTTCCGAGTGCTAGTTCTGTATTGTCGGTAGAAGGTCCGTCCGCCAGCACGCTTCCAACCAACACCTTGTCGCCCTTCTGAACCAAAGGTTTTTGATTGACACAAGTGCCTTGATTGGATCTTTGAAATTTTTGTAAAACGTATCTGTCTTTTTCGTTTGTAGGGGTTTTTATTACAATTTCATCAGCTGAGACATAATCAACTACACCTTCACGCTTAGCAATAACCATAACACCGCTGTCATAAGCAACCTTATGCTCCATGCCTGTACCAATAATAGGAGCTTCGGTCTTTAGAAGCGGAACTGCCTGACGCTGCATGTTTGATCCCATCAACGCACGGTTAGTATCATCGTTTTCTAAAAACGGAATAAGTGATGTTGCCACTGAAACCAACTGACGGGGTGAAACGTCCATAAACTGTATCTTGTTACGGTCAATTTCAGCTATCTCGTCTAGATATCTGGACATAACACGAGAACGTGCAAACCATTGATTTTTATCCAGAGGCTCGTTAGCCTGTGCCACAATGTAGTTATCTTCATCATCAGCAGCAAGATAATATACCTCGTCTGTTACTTTTTTGTTAACTTGATCAACTTTTCTATACGGTGTTTCAATAAAGCCGTATCCGTTAATTCTTGCATAGGTCGAAAGTGAACTGATAAGTCCGATGTTTTGACCTTCTGGGGTTTCTATAGGACACAAACGGCCGTAATGCGAATAGTGAACGTCACGAACATCAAAACTTGCTCTTTCTCTGTTAAGTCCGCCAGGTCCTAGTGCAGATAATTTTCTCTTGTGAGTAAGCTCAGCTATTGGATTGGATTGATCCATAAACTGCGATAACTGTGAAGAACCAAAAAATTCTTTTATCGCACTGCTTACCGGTCTTATATTGATTAAGGATTGAGGTGTCAATTCCTTATTGTCCTGAACCTGCATTCTTTCACGAATAACTCTTTCAAGTCTTGCAATACCGATACGGAATTGATTTTGAAGTAGTTCACCTACTGATCTCACACGTCGATTTCCTAAGTGGTCAATATTATCTACAGTACCTATATCGTGATGCAAACCAATTGTATAGTTAACAGAAGAAATAATATCGTCCAATATTATATGCTTAGGGACTAGTCTATCAACATTATTTTGAATTGCTTCTAATTTTTCTTTTTTGGTTTTTAATCCTTTGGTCAATGTTACCAAAGTAGGATAATGAACTTTTTCCAATATGCCCAGTTCTTTGGGGTCGCATTGGATATAGCTTTCCAAGTCAATAAAGTTGTTGCCTATTACTGTAAATACCTTGTTGTCTTCAACTAATACGCTCACTTCATTAATGCCGGAATTTTGAATCTCTTTAGCTGATTCAACGGTTATTTCTTCACCCTGTACTGCCAAAACCTTGCCCTCTGCTGTTTTGATATCAGTAGCGGCAATGCGTCCAGTAATTCTTTGAGCTATTGAAAGCTTTTTGTTAAATTTATATCTTCCCACACGGGATAAGTCATAACGCTTGCTGTCATACAGCAAGTTAAACAAATATATTCTGACGCTTTCTGCTATAACATTATCGCCCTGACGGAGTTTTTTGTTAAGTTCTAACAATGCTTCATCTGAAGTGGTGACCGATGTGTCTTTTTTTGACGAATCTTTTTCACAAGTGTTTTTAATAATAGGTTCGTTATGAAACACTTCCATGATCTGTTCGGAAGTACCTATTCCGTTAAAGAAATATCTGTTTCCGCTCTTTAAAAACAGCTTTTCCAAAGCTTCAACATCATTGATTCCTTTGAACAGGTCTTTTGCTCCCATTTTTTCGTATAATTCTTGAAGCTGTGTTTCGGTAATGCTTAAAGATTTTAACAATACTGATACGGGAACTTTTCTTGTGCGGTCAACATGCACCCACAACACGCCGTTAGCATCTTCTTCAAACTCAAGCCATGCACCTCTAGTCGGGATAATAGTAGTGTTATAAATATCTTCCCCAGTCTTGTCCTTAGAACGATTGCAATAAACACCTGGACTCCTGACTAGCTGACTTACAACTACTCTTTCTGCACCGTTAATAATAAACGAGCCTGAAGGAGTCATTATAGGAAAATCTCCCATAAAAACTTCCTGATCAATTATCTCTTCGGCTTCTTTGTTAATTAGGCGGACTCTTACCTTGAGAGGAGAAGCAAAAGTCGCATCGCGATCTTTACATTCTTTCTCAGAGTACTTAGGCTCGCCGTCCAAAGCATAATCCAAAAAGTGTAATTCAATCTTGCCGGAAAAATCAGTTATGGGAGAATAGTCAGCTAAAACCTCTCGTATTCCCTGATCCAAAAAATGCTGATATGATGTTTTCTGAACTTCAATCAAATAAGGTATATCGAGAACATCTTTAATCTTAGAAAAGCTATACCGTTCCCTGTTTCCAAATTTGACTTTTTTTACGGGGATTTTTACTTGTTCAGACATTAACTATCTCCTTTATATGTAGATAAAAATTTTTTTGAAAAAACTATTGATATTTTGAAATATTTATAATATAATATGGATAATCTTTTTATTGTATTTTTGACATCTTGTGTTTAACAACTGCTCCTGAAAAATTGTCTTTTTGACCGAAAAATAGTCAAAAGGCGTAAAATTGGATAATAATACATTTTGTTATAATATCACTCTTAGGCAAGGGTTGTCAAGTGTTTGATATGCTCTTTTTTATTTTCTAAAAAACTTTTTAAAATTTTTGACATTTTTTAGTATAATTTTTATTTTATATTTTTTGTTTTTAATAAAAGCAATGCATTGTTTAATATTGTTTGCGATGTTATAATAAAATTGAAAAACAATTAACCAAAGAAAAAATTTAACGGAAAAACAAATTATGAAAAATGAGTTTAAAGAGGCATTCTTTTCAGCCTCTTTTGAGACTGAATACAACTCTCGTATCAATGACTTCCTTACGCACTGCAAGGAGTGGGCATTGGAAAAATGGGGCATAACCGCTCCCAACTTTCCGATGCAAGCTTTGAAGATGCTGCCAGCGCCCTGCCCCAGAAAGTTTGACGGTGCGGACCTAAAAATAAAAATCACCAAAAACAAAAAGCTTATGTCTTCTAATCATCAGGTCACATTGTTTTTGTTAGCTGATTTTGAAGTCTTTATTTACAGGCTTACATATTCGCTTATTCTTCCTATGAAAAGCGAATTAACTGCAGTGTTTTCTTACAAAGATGTCGTCTCATTGATTACGGGAGAAGGGGTTGCACGTTATCAAAATTATGACAAACCAGAAAATGCTTTTTACTGCCCCGAAAAAATCTGCCGACTTAGCACAAGGAGCGGAGATCATATAGACTTTTTTATTGATAATAACAAGCAATCTCAAGACACAATTTTGGAAATCCGAAAAGAACTCTTTACCAAAAAAGCCTATCAAAAAGGTTAGTGATTTGATAATAAGATACCGCTTGTAAAGAGTTCTTTATATAATTATTATCATAATATTATAAAAAAACGTAATCATACAATTCAAATACAAATTAATCCTTCGTCTTTTTGCTTACGTAAAAATTTTACACAACTTTAGATGAAAAGGCTTTGTTCCCTATTAAGCTGTAAGCAGATAAACACTAAAGACTCCTTTATCTTCTTGAGCTGTCACGCTGTGACTGAGAATTTGTTTTTAATAACGATTTTTAGAACAATAAAAACATTAACTTAGAAAAGACACAAATCATACCGTCAAAAGGCTGTTGTTTTCGTATATGAAAAAAATTTTACTTGACCTGCACAAGTCGAGGTTATATGGTTTGACTATTGCTGTCAATGAATATATAATAATAAAAAATAATAATTATAAAAACTTTTAAGGAGTTGTGTTTTATGTCCAAAATTTATTATCAGTCAGATTGCGATATAAATGTACTAAAAAACAAAACAGTTGCCGTAATTGGATACGGCTCACAAGGACATGCTCATGCACTTAATTTGCACGAAAGCGGTGTTAAGGTAATAGTAGGTCTTTATGAAGGTTCAAAGTCTTGGAAAAAGGCTGAACAGGCAGGCTTAAAGGTTATGACTGCAGACAAAGCCACCGCTGCTGCCGATGTCATTATGATTCTTGTCAATGACGAATTGCAGGCAAAATTATATAAGCAAAGCATTTTGCCCAATCTCAGTTCTGGCAAGGCTCTGGCTTTTGCACACGGTTTTAACATACATTTTAACCAGATTGTTCCCCCTGCAGATGTCGATGTATTTATGATTGCACCCAAAGGCCCCGGACACACCGTAAGAAGTGAGTTTGTTGAAGGCAAAGGTGTTCCCTGTCTTGTGGCAATACATCAAAATGCAACAGGCAAGGCGCTTGATGTTGCGTTGGCTTATGCCGCAGGCATAGGCGGATCTCGTGCAGGAGTTTTGGAAACAACTTTTAGAGCAGAAACCGAAACAGACTTGTTTGGTGAACAGGCCGTTCTTTGCGGCGGAGTTACCGCTCTTATGAAAGCAGGTTTTGAAACATTGGTTGAAGCAGGATACGCACCCGAAAACGCATATTTTGAATGTGTACACGAAATGAAGCTTATAGTTGACCTCATCTATAAGGGCGGATTTTCTATGATGCGTTATTCTATTTCTGATACGGCGGAATATGGCGATTATGAAACAGGCAAGAGAATAATAACCGAAGAAACCAAAAAAGAAATGAAAAAAGTATTATCTGAAATTCAGGACGGTACATTTGCTTCTAAGTGGATAGCCGAAAACAACAATGGCAGAGCGCATTTTAATGCTTGCAAAAGAGTAGAAAGTGAGCACAAGCTAGAAGAAGTAGGTAAAGAATTAAGAAAAATGTACAGCTGGAACGACGAGAAATAATCTAATACCATATAAAAAGAATATATTTGCTTATGCTATCTTTAGTTGATATAATGAGATGGTGTAAGCAATTTTTTTATTACAGGAAAAATATGACCAAACCTTTTGACCTAGGACTTTCGGCATCTGAACAATTTTTATATATAAGATACTCTTATTTTTCATGGGAGCATGTACTGGTAATTATTATCTCAGCGATTGTATTAATTTTGGTTGCAGTCTTATTTAGAAGACAAAAACATCTAATTAATATTGTTCTTATAGTATCTTCTGTTTTGGTGGCAATGTGTATGGTCGGACTTGTCGCATACACTATAATCACCAAACAGTATAATCTAGAATGGTATCTGCCCTTTCATATATGCAATTTGTTTTTGTTTGCACTGCCCTTGAGTGCGATTTTCAAAAACAAAGTGCGAATTTTTTTAAAAGATTATATCGTTTTATGCGGATTAGGCGGAAGTATATTAAATATTATGTTTCCTTTAAGTTCTATGCTGTATTATCCTGTCTTTCATATAACTTCTGTATTGGTCTGGGTGCATCATCTTACTATAGGCGGTATAAGCGTGTATATGCTGACTTCGGGCAATTACAAAAAGGTCAATGCTTTTAATTTTTTGAGTGTTTTGACTGGATTGCTTATCTTGGCACCTATAGTCAATTCTAAAACTGATGCCAACTTTTTGTTTATTAATCCAAAAAGAGAAGTTCCTCCGCTGTCCCAAATCAATGATTTTTTTGCACCTCTTGGCGTTTGGGCTGTAATAATAATGGTCTATATAATTGCGGTTGTTTTACACTTTGTCACCAATAAAAAACCCAAAAACAAAAAAGATATAACCTAGCTGGCTATATCTTTTCAAATAACTGTTCTTAACAAAAAAGCATTAATAAGCCGATATTCTGCTGTTAATTATGCTCAAAGATCTTTTTGCTTCATTTCTTATAATCTGACTGCTGTCGTTTTTCTTATAATCAGTTAAAACATCTATAACTTTTGTGCTGTCAAAACTCATTAATGCTCTGATTATCTTCCATCTGATTATATCATCTTGATGATGACAATTAAGACATAATAACAAATTCTCCATTGCTCTATGATTATCTTCTTGGCGATTATAAAAGCATATAAACCCTATCGCATCTATTGCTTCTCTAATAGCATTAATGTTATCTGTTTTTAATACATTATTTAGTTCTTGCAACACCTTGACACTCATATGTGCAAGCACTCTTGCTATGATATCTCTTGGTAACGGATAACTTTTTTTACCAAATTGCTTGGCGGGCAGCTCTCTATACTGGTTATCGCCTATAACTCCCAAATACTTAATAATAATTTTAACTGAGTTTGCAGGAGCTAATTTTAACGCATTGCATAATTCAATTTTGGTGTAAAGCTTTTTTTCATAAAAAAGCATATCGCAAAATAAACTTACTAACTCTTCGTCTAATTTGTTTTTTTTAGTCAGCAAATTTATACCAATACTTCTTTTATAAGCTTCTTTTGACTTTAATAACATCTGAAGTTGATCTGTTTCCAAATCTATATAATTATTGATGTCTTCTAAAGTTATGAACCCTCGTCTTTTTAATTGTTCATCAGAACTTTTCATCAAACAAAACCTTTGTTCTTCTGGTGTTATCCTTGTTGCTTTTCTATTCTTGATTGTCTTCCTGTTTTTGCTCTTTGTTTGCGTTGTGCTTTTTGGACAAATTAATAGTATCACCTACATCGCTCAGTCCTTCAAAGGTATCGGCAAGCGGTGCCCAGACTTTGTTTTTTCTCAAACCTTTTGCAATCTTCCGTCCAAAAATCGCACCTAAGATAAGCAGAAGAAATAATCCTCCGAAGAAAATAGCCCAAACCCACCATTGTATATTGCCGCCGCCCATGTATGCGGATACGATAGTGCCAGGTATACGGGTAAATATAATAAGTATGAGATAATGTTTGAACTTCATTTTTGTAAGCCCCGAGGCATAACAGACTATGTCGCTTGGGATAAACGGAATAAGCATAAACAAAATAAACAGCAAAGAGTTTTTTCCTTCTAGCTTTTTTTCAAACTGCTCTACCTTTTCTGGATCTGCCATCTGATACACAAGCGGCCGTCCGAACGCGCGTGAAATCCCGAACACTGCAAGGCTTCCTAAAACTACTCCTATCAGACTAAGCCCCACTGACGGCCAAATATCATATAGATATCCGCCCGCAATTCCGACCACATTATTAGGAATAAAAGCCAAAATTACCGACATAAACACAATGCCGACATAAACATATTTTGACCAGCTCCCAAATTCTTCAATATATGCCTGAATTTTTTCTCTGCCGCCTTCGCCGCCAAACAGGCTTTTGAATCCTACTGCTCTCATAAATATAATCCCAGCAGTTACAGACAAAGCCAAAATCACTATCAAAACTATAATGCTAATTATCTGATATGTTCCAAATTTTTTCTTGGGTTTTTTGGATTCATTCTTCTTGTTGTTATCGTTATTAATCATATAATTTTATTATATCAAATTGTTATTACTTAGCAAATCAAAAAATAGTTTTTTTATCACAGCTTGGTAAAATATAAACCTAAATCTAAGAAAACATATAACAAATAACCAAAAGCTACAAAACCATAGCGTACTGATACGGCATTAGCTTCATTATCATACAGCTCTTATTTTTCTTGGGGTAAAAATTAGAAGCAGAAATTTTACCTTATTAAACCATATACTGGATATTTATTTTATTCAGTTGTCTTTTTTTATAACAGATTGTATAATATATTTTGCTTTCCTATATAATGATTTTCAATTTTAATTTGCTACCGTGGCTCAGCTGGTAGAGCAGCTGATTCGTAATCAGCAGGTCAGCGGTTCGAATCCGCTCGGTAGCTCCAAATATGCCGTCAATAATGACGGCTTTTATTGATATATAACATCAATTATTTTATAAACTTCTTAATTTTTTTATTTTTTTGAATTCTGTTACTGCCAAATAGATTAATACAAAAAACAAAATGCCATCAACAACTGCATAATATAAAAGATGATTAATTACGGAACAATCCCATAGGCTTAGCAAATCAGTTAAAAAAATCAATAAAGTAAAACCAAAACTATATAAATATTTTATAATAGCACATATTATTATTGGCATATATTTTTTTCTTTTAAAAAACGCTAGCTGTATTATTGCCGCTATCAAACTAACTCCCACAATCGTAGTATAATAAGATGATATTTCTCGTAAAATGATAAATTCAATTATTCCATATACAAAAAATATAATTGGCAAAACAAAAAATAAGATATTAATATTTTTTTTCATCTCAAAAGATTCTCCTACTACACTCTACTAGGCAGGAAAATATATTAAACGCTAAAAAAGTCAATAAAAACAAGATAAATGTCTACATTTATTGTAATACACAATTCTGCTAAGGTCAACAAATATATTATTTTCTGATATCAATATCTAAAAAAATATATATTAGGTTATTCATAATATAACAGCGTATCACATGATACTCCAAAAAATTGGCGTTAATAAAAGCTATTTCATAAACGCTCAAAGGCTCTGCAAGTAATTTTCCGTTAATATCTGCAACTTTGCACAAAGTGTTTTCGTCAACAGCTTGCAAAAACTCTTTTAATCTTAACATTATCTACCCCTTGTAACTTATAATATCTCTTGCTATGGATATATTAAATATAATATGTTTCTTAGTATCAAAAACATTATGTAATAAGTATCTTAATATGTAAATGGATTTAAAGCAAATTATTTGCTATCATTTTTTTAATGAGTAAAGAGTTTGGACAAAATCTTAAAGAATTTAGAATAAAACAAGGGTTATATCAAAAAGATATTGCCGAAGAACTAGATATTGCCCAAGTAACTGTATCCAGTTGGGAGCGTGGAAACAGTGAACCGAATATTGACCAAATACTACAACTATGTGAAATATTAAATACAACACCTAATGATTTAAATGGTTTTGAAGATGTTAAAGAAAATAAGAGCGAGTTGGAAAAAAGGCTTGTTAAGGCTGGGTTAAAAGATATGATTAACAAATTAACACCTGAGCAATATGATATTCTTATTTCTATTATAAAAAACTTCAAAACAGATAATAAATAGTAATTTTCTTTTGGCAAATTACTATTTATTAAATTTGTTATAATACATAACCCTGTATAAAAAGTTTTTATCAACATCTTTCAAAAGTTCTTTCAATCTTAACATTATTTATCCCCTTTTTTTGATTATGACTTTCTTATAAAACTAATAATTATAAGCCATTACTTTAGAAAAACAGATGATGAATAATATATCTATAATATGATTTTTTCAAAATCCTCTAAATAGAGGATTTTTTTATATGGATTTTTATTACAACTTTTGTTATAATTATATAAAAATGATAAGGAGATAGCTATGGCAAAAAACGGCGTAACTGGAGACAACAGAAGACACGGTGCGGTAAGAAAACGCTCTCAGACTCATAACCCTGTAACAGATCAATGGGTAAAGCGTGATAAGGGAACAGGACAGTTTATGGATGTCAAACAAGACGGAACACCTTTTAAGGGTGTTAGAAAAGAAGATTAAATTCAAGGGAATAATATTATGCACAAAAAGAGTGTCATTAGTTTTATATGGCTTGCGTTGTTCTATATAGCTTGCCTAGCAGGCTGTATATTATCAGTTCGATATATGGATAAAGCCATAGGATTGATACTAGGCTTTTGCATAATGCTTTTTACATTGCCGTTTTGCATTATTTTAAAAAAGAAAAAGTATATTCCTGCAGTCTTTAGTTTTTTTAACGGTTTTGGCACAGGGCTTTCAATAGGTGCTTATTATGTTACGCAGGAAGTTGAATTTACTTTATTTTATGCTGTTATAAGCATTGCGGTATGTCTGGCTTTATATATTCTTTATACAATTTTTATAAGAAAGGATTTTATTAAGAAGCATCCTAAGATTTTTACTATACTGACCTTACTGGCTTTTTTGATTGCTTTTATTATAGGATGGGTGCGAATTAGCCCCGAATTATACAGCTATATGACTTTTATGTTTATAGTGTATATTTTTTATGTCTTTGCGCTTATAACACCTGCCAAAGACAGCAAAGAACTTTTTTGGCATATCGGGCTATGTTCTTACGGCGCATTGTTTCTTGTATCTATAGTGGTGTTAATTATAATGAGTGATGGTGATGGCTTAAGCTTTGATTTTTTTGATGTTGACCTTAGTTTTGATGTGACGGATATCAACACCAAAAAACTCAAAAAAAAGCTAAGATCATAAAGGAGATAAAAAATGACATCTAATGTAAAATCCGCCAAATTATTAAAAAATCTAGCATGGTTTATTATTATAATTAATGTAATTTTATTTATAATTGCTTTATTTTCGTTATTGATTTCATCCAAACACACCTCCAATGGTTTGTTTTCTACGACTTCTTATATAGTTTGCTTGATAGTATCCTTTTTGATAACTATTATAATTCCTGCTGTGCTGTTTGGAATAGCTGATATTATCAATAATACTCATATCAATAATTTGTTGCTTAGCAAACACTTTGGAATAAGCATATCTACCGATGAGGTCAAGGATTATGAAAAAAAGGCTTTAAGTCAAGCTAATGAGCAAAAAAAATCTTATGTTAGCAACTGTAAAGACTGTCGTCATGATATTGACGATCAAAAATGCGAGATGTATGAAATCAAGCCAAAAAGTGTAGAAAATTATCAAAATAATGATTGCCCTGATTATATTCAAAAATAATCAGGGCTTAAGTTTTTCATATCTTTTTAGTTTTTGTCTGCTTTTGTAGTCTTGCCTTTATAAAAACACATTAAAATTACATTAAAATTTTTATAACGGTCTTGAAGTTGGTAATTGCACATGTTATAATAAAACTATGATACTAAGGATTTTATGGAAAATTACTAAAGTTGCTTTGGAATGGATAGCGAAAATCATTGTTTTTATGATTTTTAAGCTGTACTTATGGATTCCGCTTTTGTTTGCCATAATTTTCACAGTATGCTCGGCCGCAGGTTTGTTTGCCTTCCAAAAATACATGGCTCACTTTGTCGTGCTTGTATCTGGCGGAGTAATTTTGAGTATTCTTCTTTGCATAAGAAGATTATTTAATCCCAAAAGAAAAAATTCTGAAAAAGAAAAAAAACAGTCTGAAAGCCCAAAAAGTGAAAAAAAGCAGTGGTCAATTTTTAAAAAACAGCAAAAGCCTACAACTAGAGATGAAGAACAGGTTTTTAATAAGCCCACCACTAAGCAAGAACACATAGGTTATAATGAACAAAAAACCCGCCCTAACTTTGATGACGATATGCCTTATATAAGCCCTAGCGACATACAGCAAAGACGGCAAAAACGCAATGCGGAATGGTTTAACACTACTTATGAAGTTGTCCCTGAAATAAAGCAAGCGCTTAATATCCCTGACCTCAAGTCATACAGCAATAATTACGATGTTCAGGTCGAACAGCCTGCAAGATTATTCCGTACTCGCAAAGATCCCTCACTTTTTATTGCGGAATACCCCGATAGACTGGAGTATTATCGTAAGACTTCTAACGGAATGGTTTTGATTAGTATCGAAGATAACACTTTGAATTATCAAAGTAATTAAAATAGATTATTTTTATCTAAGCGATAGAATATATTTAGATATCCATACTTGAAAAATCTTATCGCCGCAACTGTAATACGGCTAAGGAGGACTAATATGGAAAACAAATATTGTCTATCAAAAGAAGAAAATTTGCTCTTGGCAAAAAAATTAATGACCAAAAGCATTTATTCAAGCGCAAGACTGGAAGGAATTGCTATTACTTATCCTGAAACACAAGCAATAATTGACGGCATCAATGTAACTAGGGTTTCAAGTAAAAACATCAAAATAATAAAAAACCTCAAAAGCACTTGGGACTATGTCTTAGATAACATTGATCAAGAAGTTAATCTTGATTTGATATGCCAAATTAATTCTTTGGTCTTAAATGACTTTGAAGACATAGGGGCAGGACTTCTTAGAGATGCCGATATGGAAGTCAGCGGTAAGAATATTTTGCCGCCGCCTGAGCGTGAGAAGGTTTTGATTGACCTTGAAGAAATTCTTAAAAATAGCGGCAGTGCAACCAAACAGGCAATTGAGTACTTTTTGTACGGATGTATTAATCAGCTGTTCTTTATAGGCAACAAAAGAGCGTTTATGATAGCAGCCAATATGATTTTGATTAAAAACGGTGCAGGAGTAATGGTTGTAGACGACAAAAACTTTATAGATTTTAATTTGAAATTGCTGTATTTTTACAACACGCACAAAAGCGAACCCTTAAAAGAATTATTATACACCAAATGTCTTATAGAAAAACAGCTCTGAAAAAAATCAGAGCTGTTGTTTTTTTATTCGTGTTTTGGCATTTTGGAAAGGTCGAAAGGAGTCTCTTGATAAACAGCATAGTTTAACCAGTTGTTAAACAAAAGCATAGAGTGACTTCTCCAATTCATATTAGGAATTTTGCCCACTTCGTCATTAATATAATAATGCTTAGGGATCTCAATATTAAGCCCTTTTCCTAAGTCTCTTTGGTATTCATTATGCAATGTATCAGCATCATATTCGCTATGCCCTGTTACATAAATATGTCTTAAGTTTTTTGAAGCTACCAGATACACACCAGCTTCTTTAGATTCGGACAATATCTCCAATGACGGATGTTTTAAAATATCCTCACGTCTTACTTCAGTATTTCTAGAATGCGGTGCCAAAAAGCTGTCGTCAAAGCCTCTTACTATGGGATTGGTTTTGGAACAAAGCGTATGCTCAAAAATTCCGCTGATTTTTTTGGGCAGCTGGTGTTTTGGAATATCATAATGATAAAACAGCCCTGCTTGAGCAGCCCAACATATATACAATGTGGAAAAGACATTGCTATCTGCCCATTTTATAATATCTGTTAGTTCGTCCCAATACAAAACATTGGAAAAATCCATATTTTCCACAGGCGCACCCGTAATAACAAGCCCGTCAAACTTTTCATCTTTTATTTGACTGAATGTCTTATAAAACTGCTTGAGATGAGATATTGCAGTGTGTTTGCTGTCATAGCTTTCTGTTCTGAGCAACACCACATCCACCTGCAAAGGCGAATTGGAAATAAGTCTTAACAGCTGATTTTCGGTAACTTCTTTTACTGGCATAAGGTTGAGAATAATAACTTTTAGGGGACGGATATCTTGCGAAACCGCACGCTCTTTGGATATTACAAATATATTTTCTCGTTGCAGCGCTTTGACCGCAGGTAACTTTCCTGTAACATTAACGGGCATTTAATAACACCTCTAACAAAATAAGAATATAAGTATTTTATATATAATAAGTGAATAAAGGTTTTTTGTCAATTATTCTAAAATTTTGAAAACCCCTATAAAAGAAAAGATAGAGAAAAATAACTCTATCCTTCTTCTACAACCCTTAAGTTTTACATCTGTTCTCTTGTTCATAATAATACAGATTAGATTAAGACGTAGTTTACTAACTTTATTTAATGATTGAATATTAGGTGTAATTCTGGCAATTATAAAAATTTTATCTTCATAATTGCAACTGTCCTTATGTCTTATTTCTACATAAGCCGATGAAGTTTTATTGACATCAACGCCTTATGTTAAGTATAATGACAAAAAATACAAATAAAGCAGGAATACGAACGATGCGATTCTTAACAGCTTTTGGTCTGACTGTTTTTGCCGGTCTTGCAACCGGTATAGGCGGGGCGTTGGCTTTTTTTACCAAAAAGACAAATACAAAATTTTTGGCAATAAGCTTAGGCTTTTCGGCTGGCGTGATGATTTATGTTTCCATGGTGGAAATTTTTCAAAAGGCGAAAAATGCTTTAACTTCAGCATTGGGGAATTTTAATGGATACTGGGCGGTTTTGGGTGGTTTTTTTGGCGGTATCCTTTTGATAGCAATAATAGATAAGTTGATTCCCAAAGCAGAAAATCCTCATGAACTAAAAAAGATTGAGGATATGGATGTTTCTAAGCCCCAAATTAACAATAAAAGACTTTTGAGAATGGGGTTGTTTACTGCTCTTGCTGTTACAATACATAATTTTCCCGAAGGGATCGCTACGTTTATGACAGCAATCAATTCGCTGGAAGTCGCTATACCCATTACGGTAGCCATTGCTATCCACAATATACCGGAAGGCATTGCTGTTGCTGTTCCCATCTATCACGCTACAGGAAGCCGAAAAAAAGCCTTTTGGTTATCGTTTTCATCGGGTCTGGCAGAGCCGGTAGGAGCCATTATTGCTTACCTCTTTCTGATCAGGTTCTGGAATCCCGTACTCGATGCACTTATTCTGGCTATAATTGCCGGGGTTATGATATATATATCGTTGGACGAACTACTTCCGAGTGCCGAGAAATACGGAAAGCACCACCTCTCGATCATTGGCCTGGTTACAGGAATGGTTATTATGGCGGTCAGTTTATATTTGTTTATTTGACAAGCACGATTGCTGAGAAATTGATTAACTTTGTACACTATCTATACACACTTTAACAACATCAGACATGACTACCGATATAAAAGCAATTGGAGAACGCATAAAAGGATTGCGCGACGCCCTGGATTTCACGCCCGGCGAAATGGCTCAACGCCTTGAGCTTGAAACAAGTGTCTATCTAGCCTATGAAGAAGGGAAAAACGACATTTCCATATCGCTCCTTAAGCGTATCGAGAAGGAGTTTAATGTGGACCTGGCTACGCTGATGTTCGGTACGGAGCCAAGAATGACCTCCTACTTCGTGACCCGTAAGGATCAAGGCCTCGCTGTTGAACGCGTTGCAGCATATAAATATCAGTCGTTGACGGCTGGATTCACCCACAATATGGGCGACGTCTTCATCGTAACGGTAGAACCAAAAGCAAAGGACACCGATTTTTTCTTAAATATTCATCCCGGACAGGAATTCAACCTCGTGCTCGAAGGAAGCCTACTTTTCC
>ENA-UOOK01003519-UOOK01003519.1-fermentation-metagenome-genome-assembly--contig:-NODE-3519-length-17713-cov-55.948409_pt1 | contig 17713 bp, 10 predicted proteins | sample MGYA00245777_ERZ724023 | MGnify/ENA primary metagenome ERZ724023 (study PRJEB28704, sample SAMN03018312) | fermentation metagenome | biome: anthropogenic terrestrial biome; feature: soil...
ACCTCTTTAAGGATTCCGGTAAAAGACCGGTTTGATAGAAACGGGATGTAAGCACCAAGGCAACGAGGTGTTCAGTCCGCGTTTACTAACTATTCGTTCCTTTCCTAATCCAGGTCCAGGCGAAATCCAGTATGCAGCTCCTCTATACATGACTTTTCATATCCACAATCCAATTCATAGGACTTGAGTCTGGCGGCCATAGCGGCAGGGGAACTCCTGTACCCATCCCGAACACAGTAGATAAGCCTGTCCACGTTCCTGACTGTACTTAAGTGCGCGAGCCTTTGGGAACTCCGGATCGCTGCCATACTCACCCTATCTCATCTTATTATCTTAGAATTCTAAGATAACTATTTATCCAATTCTAATTTTGGAATCTATTCATTTTAAACTTTTTTCAATATTTTTCGATTTTCAAAGCTGATTATAACTCTTTTTATCTTTCGTTCTGGAAGTAAAATAGCACTCCATCTGAATTAGAAGGAAAAAAGAGTATAAACAGTATTGATAATTTCTTTAATAGAAAACATAATAAATTATTTATTGATGTCTGCCCAATTACTAGCTATGGATAACAAACATTATTCATACTGGTTAATTCTTATCATTATTTCTGGAATGCTTTACATTATTTTTGGAACAATCTTTGTAGTTTTTGGCTTTCGTGGATTTTTAGTTATTGCGGGTATCTCTTTTATTGTAAGTCTTCTGTATGGTCTATTGTATTCTATTTCTCATGAGTTTCATAATTAATGCGTTGCTTTAAGGTTCTCAAGCCGCCGCTAATCATGAATCGTTCTTTTAGAGCTTTCAATGCCTGATGCTTTTCAATAATTCCGTATTGGGTTTTTAGAACAAAAGGGGTAATGTCAATAGTGTTCTATAAATAAAAATGAATTTTACTTGGAAAATGGATTCTACTTGGGTCATAATTTATTGCAGCACTATAAGAAAAAAGGACAATTAAGGGGAAATAAAAGTGAAAGTGGGACAATCTTCAGTAATAAACCCGAATCCTATGCTCAGTATTGGAAAGGATGGCACTATCCTTTATTCAAATGAGGCTGGTGAGCCCTTATTGCATTAGTGGGGCGTAGAAATCGGAGAAAAACTGCCTTCAAGTATCGCAGATCTGGTGCAACAAGTAATTTTCAGAAGAAGTCCGGAAAAAATGGAAGTTAAAGTGGGAAATAGAGTATATCTGGTTGTGTTTCACCCCGTTCCCGAGCAAGAATGTGTAAATATTTATGGATTTGACATAAGTGACCAGAAAGAAATTGAAGAAAAATCTCTTGAAAGTAAAAAGAAATACCAAGAGCTCTTCAATTTGATTGAGCAAGCAGTACAGATTTCTGAAATGGTCTTTGATGAAAAAGGTCAGCCCATCGACTATGTCATTCTCGATGTTAATATCGCGTATGAGAAGCATTCAGGCCTCAGACGAGAAAAGGTTATAGGTCAGCACGTCAAAGAAATACTTCCTATTGTCAAACAAACATGGCTAGAACGCTACGGAAAGGTTGTTCGCGCAGGTATGGGAATGCACTTTGAGGAATACAATGCTTCTCTTGATAAATGGTTTGAAGTATTTGCAAGCCCAATGGGAGGTAATCGCTTCGTTGCGGTCTTTAGTGACATTACAAGGCGCAAGCAGGCAGAAGAGGATCTTCTCTGCTCGGAGCAACATTATCGACTTTTATATGAAACCATGCTTCAAGGTGTAGTCTACCAGGACGCTAGCGGCAAGATTATCTCGATGAATCCAGCAGCTGAGAGGATTCTTGGCAAGGCTCCAGCTGAGATTTTGGGCAGCTCTTCTGTAGGCGAGGAACACCTAACTATCCGAGAAAATGGCTCAACGTTCCCCGGATCTGAGCATCCAGCCATGGTATCCTTGCGTACAGGAAGGGAAGTGCAGAATGTGGTAATGGGAGTTTACAACCCTCAGGAGAGACGCTATCGCTGGATCAACATTAATGCGATACCTATTTTTCAAACCGGAGAAGACAAGCCCTTTCAGGTATATACCGTGTTTGATGATATCACCGAACGCAAACGAAAAGAACATAGGATGCTTCGATACAATCACATACTTAAGGGAATTAACCTTATCTTCAGCAATATAGTAGAGGCAAAAACAGAAGAACAACTGGGAAATGCATGTTTGTCTGTAGCTCTGGAATTAACCGGCAGTCAATTTGGATTTGTTGGCGAATTAGGTGCTGATGGGCTATTACATGATATAGCTATCAGTGATATGGGATGGAGCCAGTACTTAATGTACGACAAGACTGGGCATCGCCATCCACCTGGAGATTTTATCCTACCCGGCTTATACGATAGTATCATTGACAGCTCAAAAGGCTTCTTTGCTAATGATCTGCAGCCACATTTAGAGAGTATCGGCTTGCCGCCCGGTCATCCCCTTCTGACATCATTTCTAGGTGTGCCCCTTCTCCAGGAAGGGGTAACGGTAGGTATAATCGCTGTAGCAAATCGTGAGGGTGGCTATAGTTATGAGCAGCAGGAAGACCTCGAGGCTATCGCGCCGGCTATGATTCAAGCTCTACAAAGAAAAAGAGAAGAACAAGAGAGAATGAAGGCAGAAGAAGCACTTAGCCGTGAACGGAGCCTGCTGGAGAGTGTAATGCAGACTACCGACGTTATGCTTGTCCTTCTCGATTTGCAATTCAACTTCTTATGGGTCAATTCAGCCTATGCTGAGACATGTCAGATGAAGCCTGAGGAGATGATCGGTAAGAATCATTTTGCCCTGTATCCTAACACAGAGAACGAGGCAATCTTTCGAAGAGTTCGAGATACCGGCAAAGGAGTCTTCTACAAGGACAAACCGTTTATCTTTCCAGATCAGCCCGACCTCGAGGTGACTTACTGGGATTGGAGCCTTTCACCAGTCAAGGATTCAGGAGGAAATATTAAGAGTCTGGTCTTTTCATTACGTGAGACTACAAAATATAAAAAGGTAGAGGAGGCGCTCCAAAAGAGTGAGGAGGAGCTTGCTATAGCACAAAAGATCTCTCAGATCGGCAGCTGGACCTGGAACCTTATTACTAACGAGCTCACCTGGTCTGAACAATTGTACCGGAACTACGGGCTGGAACCTGGTGAAGTGAAGCCCACGTATGAGTTATTCTTGAGTTTTATTGTGCCCGAGGACCGTGAAAAGGTCGACAGGGGGGTCCAGGAAGCTATTGAGAGCGGTCATAAATACAGTGGCACCTACAATATTATCCGCAGAGATGGCGTGCCAAGAGTCCTATTGAGCGAAAATGAAATCATTACCGATGAATCGGGCAAGGCTATTTTGATTCATGGTATCAACCAGGACATCACCGAGCAGAAACGAGTCGAGGAAGCTCTTAAAAAAGCGCGCGATACTTTAGAAGAAAAAGTTAAAGAACGTACAGCCGAACTTGAAGAGGCTTATGACTCATTACTGGAGAATGAGATGAGGCTCAATGAAGCTCAAAAAATAGCCCACCTTGGAAATTGGGACTGGGATCTGCTAACTGATAAATTATATTGGTCTGATGAAATTTACAGAATTTTCCAACTTGATCCTCTGGAAATAACTCCAACTCACGACGAATTTTTGAGTTATATAGACCCTAATGATCGAAATATTGTGTATTATTCCATTCAAAGAGCTTTGAAAGGAGAGCTCTTCAGTGTTGAGTACAGGATTAACATACCTGACAGACAAAAGCGCATAGTTCATTCACAGGGGGAAATAATTTTTAATGAAAAAGGCTTTCCTGTTCGGATGAGAGGAACACTACAGGATATAACTGAGCGTAAAATGGCTGAAGAAGCCCTGGAAAGAATGGATAAAATCCGGATAAAAGAGATTCATCACAGAATCAAGAACAATTTGCAGATTATTTCTTCTCTGCTAGACCTCCAGGCTGAGAGGTTCGAGGACAAAAACGTTATAGAGGCTTTTAGGGAAGGTCAGAACAGGGTAATCTCGATGTCCCTCATCCATGAGGAACTCTATAAAGGAGAAGGAACCGACACTCTGGATTTTTCAGCATACCTTAAAAAGTTAGTTGAAAATCTTTTCAAGACTTACAACCTTAGCAGCAAAAATATCAGTCTGAGCATGTACTTAGAAGAAAAAACTTTCTTTGATATGGATACTGCTGTTCCATTAGGAATAATTGTTAATGAGTTAATTTCAAATTCTCTCAAGCATGCATTCACTGAAAAACAGGATGGGAAAATTCAGATTAAGCTTTGCAGGGAAAAAAAGGATCATGAAATGAATATATCCTTTTTCAGCCTAACAATTTCTGACGACGGGAAAGGACTTCCACAAGATCTGGAGTTACAATCGGTCGAGTCACTCGGTCTGCAGTTAGTAAATATTCTTGTTGACCAGCTTGATGGAGAACTAGAACTTAAGCGAGCGCATACAGAATTCATTATCAAGTTTAAAGTAGCAGAAAAAGATAACAAAGCGTTATATCAATAAATTAGATAATGTCAGCAAAAAGAATGATTAAAATATTTTGGATGTTAGGGATGCGATTCAAACACACGAACTCCTACGAGAATAGGCCCTGAACCTATCGCCTTTGACCTGACTGAGCAATCCTCGCATGTTGGTTTATTTACAGTTAAATATAGTATAGTCCTATATGTAATTCTCTGAATTCCATTAAATCGGAGTAGTTACCGTCAACTTTACAAGATAGATAATCACTGCTTTGAATTTCAGGTATCATGGATCTGAGCAACTTCTTTATTCAATAATTTCTACCGTAAGTTATCTTCTTCCCAAAGGCCAAAGGTATTGTTTTCAGTATCATTCAAAATTACAAAGTATCTCACTCCGGCTACACTTGTCTTGGGCTACAACACTTTGCTACCGAGTTCATTATGTGATCTAAAGTTAGCAATAACTTAAACTTGAGTCTTTTTTAGCTGATCGATTTGATAGTATATATAGTGGATCAATTCTTCAAACTTATTAATTTCAGATAAATAATTCTCATATGTATGGAGTCTAGTTTTTTGTTCCTGGGTAGTGGCATTTTCTCTATATTCTTCTATAAGGGGAGTTATTTTCGTTTTTGCAATATCCAATTCGGTTTCAAATCCATTTCTGATTTGGATAGCAAAAGCATCTAACAGGTGTTTTTCCATATACAGATATGTTTTGCGAGATCCTGGCTTGTATATCCTTTTTATGCTCCAAAATTGTTCTATATTTTTAATCTTAAGGCTGATGGAAGCAAGACTATATCCGGTTCTCTGGGCTAAATCCTCCATACTTATTTCATTTGATTCAAAATTAAGTATCGATAGGATTTGTGCAGTGATATCATCAACCCCATAGCCCTTAAAAATCTCATGACCGATGTCAATTATCTTTTCTTCAATATCCTTCATTTTTCTCACTCATGAATCAGAGTATTTCCTATCAAATATTAGGAGATAGATAATCAGGCTGATACCAGTTTTAATCCGCCAATACCAACAACAATTAATCCAATAAAGAAGATTCGTGTTATATTCATTGGCTCATTGAAAAGAAATATTCCCAATACTGTTGTCCCAATAATACCAATACCGGTCCAAACTGCATAAGCTGTTCCAACAGGCAATGTTCTCAAAGCTTTTTCCAATAGATACATGCTTAAAATTAAAGTAATAACCGTAAATACCATTGGATAGAATCTGGTTAATCCATCACTGTATTTTAGTCCGATTGCCCATCCGGTTTCAAATAATCCTGCAATTATTAAAAGTATCCATTCCATGCTTATTCCTTTCACAGCTTTTAATAATTATTAAAAGCTATTAATGTTGAATTTATATTTATATATTTTGGAAGAAGAATTCGTTCAGCTCACAATAATGAGAAATTCAGAATAAACTTGAGTAAAAAGTCAAAACGCGGTTATGTAGAAAAGCCACACAAACTCGTACACTTTTCTGACTTTGTGTATATCCCAATAGATGAGTCCGAGGTGTCATATTCTGAATTTCTTCTCACCTAGCCTGGCTTTCTCGAGTTTTTCCTTTATGGCCTTGTAATCTTTACTCTTTCACGCAGGAGGAAGTTTCAGCTATTTCGGAACTTTTACATGGTAGGTCCATGGAGATCTGAATTCTTAAGACTTCTTGTAAGTTTTTGTGCCTGATCATTTTGGTATATTGACTCAACGTTGATTTTCCACAATGTTTCCTTTTAATAAATAAACTTAGGTTCTTTTGTATTCATATATCCAGAATTTAAAAGTAAATAGTTAAATATTGAATTCATGACCTGGAGTTTAAAGTCTTTTAAATGAATATATGGGGGAGAGATCAGTGAATATTAACAAAAGACTATATTCGATAGCATTAGCTACAACAATTTTATTTTTTGTATTTTCTATTTTGATTTCATCCGTGGTGTCAGCGGCACAGGTGACAAGAATTGGTAATGGATCAGATCCTGCAATTTATGGTAACAAGGTAGTATGGACAGACAATGGTGTTATTCACGTTTATGACCTGACCGCCAGAACAGACACTGCAGTTAACTCTTCTGCAGCATCTCATCCAGCTATCTACGGAAACAAATTAGTGTGGCATGATGAAAGCAGTGGAACGCCAAGACTTACAGTTTATGACATATCTTCGGGTGCTCGTTCATATATCACACAGAATGTAGACAACCGTAGTTTTCCTGCTATTTACGGCGATAGAATTGTATGGAGTGTAATATGGAGTGCAAATTACAATGAATCAAGTTATAATTACAACGTATATATGCGCGATATCTCGACTTCTACACAAGCCTGGATAGCACAAGGAGAAAATCCAGACATATACGATACAAAAATAGTGTATTCTGCCGACGGTAGGAATATAAGAGATATCTTTATGTATGATATCACAACCAAGAAAAATGAATTAATAAGTCCATATTCTAGCGACGTTAATAATCCGCATATGTATGGTAATAAAGTGATATGGACAAACTCCTTTACAAGATCTGGATTTATACAAATGTATGATCTTGTCACTAAAAAGGCTACAGATGTCACCAGTGATAACACAGGCAATACTTTATATGGGCCTGATGTCGTCGCTGATGCTGGAGATGACACCGGTACTCATGTTAACATACATGGAGACAAAATTGTATATTCAAAATCTGGCGACGACCAATTTGGTTATGCAGGTGTATACGTTTATGACATCCCTTCAGCAAAAAGCACTCCAGTATATATTTATCCAGAAGGGACTGACACAGCACCTGATGTATACAATGATACTATTGTATGGGGAATAGACAGTAGACAAAGCATCGCTAATGACACTGGAATCTATATGTGTGATCTCTCTGTCACAAACACCTTGCCACCTGTAGCTGAATTTACTGCAAACACAACTTATGGAGCTGCACCTCTAGTTGTGCGATTCGATGATACCAGCACTGGCGGAGTACCTACTTCCTGGTCTTGGGATTTTGGGGACGGGATTGACTCAAAACATGCCATGAATGCAACGCACACATTTACCAAGCCAGGAAATTACACAATCAGTCTGACTGTGGGAAATGACGCAGGTAATAATAAAGTAATGAAGCCAAATTACATAGTCGTTACTAATCCATTTCCAGTTGCAAACTTCAGTAACAACATTACTGCGGGTTATCCTCCTCTCTCAATTCAGTTTACTGACCTTTCACAAAATGCAACTGGATGGGACTGGGATTTTGGAGATGGAAGTAATTCTACACAAAGAAGTCCAGTTCATGAATATGTAGATTCAGGAATCTATTCAGTTAATCTGACTGCAACTAATGAAAATGGTACAGATTCAAAGTTAACTACAATAACAGTAATGCAGCTAGTCGGTATAGGTCCATATGCATATATTACGAACTCAGGCGACAATACAGTCTCAGTAATTGACACGGCTACTAACAACGTTACAGCCATGATTCCTGTAGGAAACCATCCTATGGGAGTTGCTGTTACACTGGATGGAAAAAAGGTATATGTGACTAACTTTTTTGGTATATCTGTAATTGACGCAACAAAAAACAAGGTTACAGCCACAATTCCTGTAGGAAACGCTCCTCGTGGAGTTGCAATAAGTCCGGATGGAAAAAGGGTATATGTGCCACACCCCGATTTAGGAAATCCCAGCAACAATACTATCCTCATTATAGACACGGCTACCAACGAGGTTGAAGCCACAGTACTTGTAGGCGAAGTTCCTTTTGGAGTTGCTGTTACACTGGACGGGAAAAAGGTTTATGTAACTAATATCGATGACAAAACTGTCTCTGTAATTGACACAGCAACAAATACCGTTATAGCTACGATTCCTGTAGGAAACAATCCTCGCGGAGTTGCAATAAGTCCGGATGGGAAAAGGGTATATGTGGCGTGCGACGAAGGAAGCAATAACGGATATATCTATGTAATTGACGCAGTAAAAAACCAGGTTACAGCCACAGTACTTGTAGGAGAACTTCCTTCTGAAGTTGCTGTCACACCAAATGGAAAGAGGGTATATGTGACTAACGGCCTTAGCAACACTATCTCTGTAATTGACGCAACAAAAAACAAGGTTACAGCCACAATTCCTGTAGGAAACGCTCCTAGCGGAGTTGCAGTCACACCGGATGGAAAAAAGGCATATGTGACTAACTCAGGCAGCAACAATGTTTCTGTAATTGACACATCAACAAACAAGGTTACAGCAACTATGAATGTAGGACGTGGTCCTAACTCCTTCGGGCAGTTTATAGGTTCTTTCCAAGCACAACCAATATTCCCTGTTGCAAATTTTACCGCCAACGTTACCAGCGGCTATGCTCCTCTAACTGTCCAGTTTACAGACCTATCGGAAAATATAGTGTCAAACAGCTGGGATTTCAATAATGATGGAATTGCTGACTCTGCAGAGATAAATCCAGTTTATGAGTTCATAGCTCAAGGAAATTATACTGTTAATCTGACAGTAAACAATGAAAACGGTACAAATTCAAAACTTGCTACAATAAATGTACTGACAAAAAGCAGCTCCAGCGGTGGAAGCAGTGGAAGCAGTCACAAAAGTGGTGGCAGCGGCGGGGATTCTCCTGAACCTGCAAGGAATGTCCAAGTCAAGGAACTTTCGCAGGCATTTATTACAAGTGGAAAGCCTGTAAAGTTTGATTTCACAAAGAACGCAACCTGTGTTGTATATATAAACTTTGATTCAAAGAGAACTTTTGGCAAAACAACTACCATTACTGAACAACTTAAAGGTAAATCTGCTCTTGTTTCCGGACTATCCGAAGGTGAGGTTTACAAATTCTTTAATGTCTGGGTCGGAAACGGAGGGATTGCAACCTCAAAGAATATAGAAAACCCAGTTGTTTGTTTCAAGGTTGAAAAAGCCTGGATAAATGACAAAAAAATCAATCCTGATTCTATTACTCTGAACAGATACAGCGATAAAAAATGGGAGCAATCCCCAGTAAATCTTTCAGGAAAAGATGACAAATTCCTGTATTTCATAGCCGAAACTTCAGGGTTTTCTTCATTTGCAATAACGGGCACAACTAAACAGCCCGAAGAAAATATAACTGAAGTACAGATTTATTACCCTGAAACAATTAATGACAAAGCGGGTAAAGGATCACAAAATGAACAAAAAGAGATTCCGAGTATATCAGGCTTTGAAGTATATTATGGAGTAGCTGGCTTGCTTGCAATACTCCTGTATAAAAAATGGTAAAAAAGGCAAAAATGAATATGTTATTAAACAAAGATAGAACTCCTGAAGTTATTGATGCAGAATATGAATTACTTCGAGCAATGTACGAAGCAAGGATATGAGATTTTAATAATTGTCAGTCTTGCAGATCTAGAAAGAAAAAGCAGAAATGCGGAAAACACTGCACGGTAATTATGAAATAAAAGTAAAAGAAAGGAAGAGTATCAGATTTGCTTTAGAATATTCTCAAAGGGTAAGGTTTATACATCCGTGCTTAATTATAAAGGCTTTTGTCTTCTATAGCATTAGAAAAGTTTGAAAAAATGTTACTATCGTCTTTCATCGAGAACAATAAAATATCAATAATTGAATAAGTTCAGACAAATTTTCGTAACTGTTTTATATCAAAATCTGTACTGTAAGTTACAGGGTAATTTATTAAATTTATACAAATTTTAAATTAGGTCATAATACGGTCGAGACATAACTCTGGCCCAAGTTCGGCCTATTTTATAAACTGAAAAACACGAATTTTAAGGCCAAAGTGCCAATTATGGCTAATACATCTACCTATAAAATATTAATAACTGATTATTTCATTATTTTATCAGGTCCATTTACAATTCAATAACGGAAGGCATTAATAATGACTGATATTGAACAGCAATTTTTATATGATCTCGACAACCAGCTCTGGAGAGCTGCCGACAAACTGCGCTCTAACCTGGATGCCGCCAATTACAAACATGTAGTGTTAGGGCTAATTTTCCTTAAATATGTGTCCGATGCCTTTGAAGAGCGCCAGCAAGAACTTGTCGAGCTGTTTCAAAAAGATGATGACGACAATATCTATTACCTGCCCCGCGACGATTACGACAGCGATGAAGCCTATCAGCAAGCCATAGCAGACGAGCTGGAAATTGGTGACTACTACACCGAAAAAAACGTCTTTTGGGTGCCCAAAACAGCCCGCTGGAACAATCTGAGAGATGTAATCACTCTTCCCACTGGTAGCGTTATCTGGCAAAATGAACAGGGCGAAGACGTTAAACTGAAATCCGTGTCATGGCTGATTGATAATGCCTTCGATGACATCGAAAAAGCCAACCCAAAACTCAAAGGCATCCTCAACCGCATCAGCCAATACCAGTTGGATGCAGACAAGCTTATTGAGCTGGTAAATGAATTTAGCCGTACCAGTTTTAGTAACCCCGAGTACAACGGCGAAAAACTTAACCTTAAGTCCAAGGACATTCTCGGCCATGTTTACGAATACTTTTTGGGTCAATTCGCCCTCGCAGAAGGCAAACAGGGAGGCCAGTATTACACACCCAAATCCATTGTTACCTTGATCGTGGAAATGCTGGAACCATACAAAGGCCGTGTATATGACCCCGCTATGGGCAGTGGTGGTTTTTTTGTTTCGAGTGACAAATTCATTGAAAAACACGCCAATGTAAAACATTACAATGCTTCCGAACAGAGAAAACAAATCTCGGTTTACGGGCAGGAATCCAACCCTACTACCTGGAAGCTCGCTGCCATGAACATGGTCATTCGTGGCATTGATTTTAATTTTGGCAAAAAGAACGCTGACTCTTTTTTAGACGATCAACATCCTGACCTGAGAGCCGATTTTGTCATGACCAACCCGCCCTTTAATATGAAGGATTGGTGGAACGAAAAGCTGGCCGACGATGCACGCTGGACGGTTAATCACAATGGCGAAAAACGCATCCTTACCCCACCGACAGGTAACGCCAACTTCGCATGGATGCTGCATATGCTGTACCACCTGGCTCCCACAGGCAGCATGGCACTTTTATTGGCCAATGGTTCCATGAGCAGTAACACCAATAATGAAGGGGAGATTCGCAGAGCTCTCGTTGAGCTAGACCTGGTGGAATGTATGGTAGCGCTACCGGGACAACTCTTTACCAACACTCAAATCCCCGCATGTATCTGGTTTTTAACCAGGGATAAAAGTGCTAAGAACGGCAAGCGTGATCGACAAGGCCAAATGCTGTTTATCGATGCCCGTAACCTGGGTTATATGAAAGACCGTGTACTTCGGGATTTTAAAGACGAAGAGATCCAGCAAATCGCAAACACATTCCATGATTGGCAACATGAATGGGCCGAAGAAAATAACCAGGCAGGCTTTAGTTTTTCGGCAGATTTAGCGGCTATAAAAAAGAACGACTTTGTACTCACTCCCGGCCGCTACGTAGGTGCAGAAGCCGAGGAAGACGACGGCATCCCTTTTGCCGACAAAATGGCCGCACTCACCAGCCAGTTGAAAACGCAATTTGAAGAAAGCGAGAAACTGGAAGCGCAGATTAAAAAGAATTTGGCGGGATTGGGTTATGAGTGCTGATTGGAAATCCAGGCCTCTGACTGAGCTAGTGGAATTTCTAAATTATAAGCGTGTTCCTTTAAGCACAATGCAACGTCAAAATAGAAAAGGAGAATACCCCTATTATGGAGCTTCTGGGATAGTCGATTATTTAGACGATTATATATTTGATGGCGAGTACCTTTTAATATCTGAAGATGGTGAAAATTTAAGGACCCGAAAAACACCAATTGCTTTTAAAGCAAAAGGGAAATTCTGGGTGAATAACCATGCTCACATTCTGGCCGAAAAAGAAGAAGGTATTCTCGATTATTTGGAATACTATTTTTCCATTCTTAATATTAGTCCCTGTATCACCGGTGCAGTACAGCCAAAACTAAACAAAAAGAACTTGGAGAGTATAGAAGTACTTATTCCAGAGAAAGTTGAGCGGCTACAAATCAACGACATTCTAAATAGTCTAACAAACAAAATCGAACTCAACCATCAAATCAACCAAACCCTCGAAACCATGGCGCAAGCCATTTTCAAAAGCTGGTTTGTAGATTTTGAGCCGGTAAAAGCCAAAATCGCCGCCATTGAAGCAGGTGAAGATGCTGAGGGTGTAACCCACGCCGCCATGAGTGCTATCTCCGGCAAGACCGATGAAGCGTTAGACCAATTACAGGCCGAGCAGCCAGAAAACTACACGCAACTCGAAACTACCGCAGAACTTTTTCCCTCCGTCATGCAGGATTCGGAATTGGGAGAAGTGCCAGAGGGGTGGGAGATTAGCACCATTGGTGATGAGGTAGATGTTGTGGGGGGTGGCACACCTTCAACTAAGAATCCTGAGTTTTGGGAAGGTGGAGAAATACACTGGACAACACCTAAAGACCTTTCGAATCTAAGTGACAAAATATTACTAACAACAGATCGAAAAATCACTGTCGCTGGACTTAAAAATATAAGCTCAGGCTTATTGCCAATAAATACTGTTTTGATGTCCTCTCGCGCACCTGTTGGATACTTAGCATTAGCTAAGATACCTGTTGCTATTAATCAGGGTTATATAGCAATGATTTGTGATAAACGACTTTCACCAGAGTTTGTTATTCAGTGGTGCAATTCTGTAATGGATACAATCAAACAGAGATCTAGCGGTACAACATTTGCTGAAATAAGCAAAAAGAATTTCAAAGTTATTCCTGTAATTGTTCCAAGCGAGGAGATTCAGCAATCTTATTCTAAACTAGTATCTGGTTTTTACGACAAAATTGCTGAGGCAGCAATGGAATGTAAAACTTTATCAGATATTCGTGATTCTTTATTGCCAAAATTACTCTCAGGGGAAATTATTCCATAAGGATGTGTGGAAATGGGCGACATCGAATTTCTTTTGCCGAGTACATCGAAATCGGTTGTAGATAGTGAAGAGGCGCTACACCTGATTGAGCAAATACAGAGGGTTGCATTTTCTGTCGCAAAAAAAGATTCTGCATTAACGCTAGATACGACCAAAGCGTTATTGGAAACGACTTATAAAACAATATTGAATGATATGAGCAAATCCTTTGACGACTTTGACGATATGTATGTGCTTTACGATATGGTTAAACAGGTTCTGCCGTTTAATCGAGATGATGAAGCAAATAAGATATTGGAACGTCTAGTAGGTGCAATTGCACATGGAGTTCCAAAACTAAGGAATAAATTTGGTGCTTCTTCACACGGAAAAGATGGTTATTATTTAAATCCAATCGAGATGCCCGAAGCTGAGATGGTTGTACATTTAGTTGATGGGGTGTCGGGCTTTCTCCTCAAAAAGAGCCGAATGCTTACGAATCCTGAGAATTCACAACGAATTTACTACTCGGACTACGAAGAATTCAACGAGGACTTAAATGAATCATATGCCCCTATTGATTTACATATTAGTGATTCGGCACCAATTCCATATAGTAAGGCCTTATTTGTTTATGACCCTGAAGCCTACAAAGAACGTCTCATTCAATTCCTTAACCAAAAGGAAGAAGACGAACAGACCATTGAGATAATTCCCAATCAATAATCAATAGAAACTGTATTGGCCACAAAAAATCAATTGGGTCAGGCCGAACTATTTCCTAATGAACAGGGTTAAACTATGAACGAAGACCAATTAGAACAACACTGCCTTGAATGGTTTCGTGGTAACAGCTGGGGAGTGGAGTATGGCCCTGATATAGCCCCTGATTCAAACAGACCCGAACGCAGAGATTACCGCGAGGTGATTTTAAAGCGTTATCTACAAAAATCGCTGGAGAAAATTAATCCGCATCTCCCCTTTAACGCTATTGAGCAAGCCATTGCTCTTGTTTTAAAGTCTGAAAGCCTCGATTTGACAACTAATAACCACGCCTTTCACCGCTTGTTACTGGAAGGTGTACCTGTCGAATATCGTAAAGATGATGAGACTATTCAAGACCGCGCTTTTTTGATCGACTTTGAAAACATCGCAAATAACAGTTTTTTGGTAGTAAATCAGTTCACCATTCAAGGAACAAAAAGACTGCGCCGCCTCGATGTGGTCTGTTTTATTAATGGCTTGCCTATTGCAGTTTTAGAGCTTAAAAGCCCTGACGATGAGAACGTCGATATCTGGGATGCCTTTAATCAGCTTCAAACCTACAAGGATGAAATCAGCGACCTCTTTGTGTTTAATGAAGCATTGGTGGTGAGTGATGGTTATAATGCCCGTATTGGTGCGCTGACGGCAAACCAGGAACGCTTTTCCCCCTGGCGTGCTGTTAAGAACGAGGATGATAAGCCATTGCTGGAATGGCAACTGGAAACCCTGGTGCAGGGTTTTTTCGACCGCGAAATGTTGCTTGATTACATCCGTTTTTTTGTGCTTTTTGAAAACGATGGTGGAGCAATCATCAAAAAAATTGCCGGTTATCACCAGTTCCATGCTGTGCGAGAGGCAGTAAAAGCCACGATTATTGCTGCACAGGAGCCGCAAGGTGTAGCAGAAAAGCGCGCAAAATATGGGGATGAGGTGGTTCCCGGCAGCAAAAAGGCTGGTGTTGTATGGCATACTCAGGGCTCGGGTAAGAGTATTTCTATGTGTTGCTATGCCGGTAAGCTATTGCAACAACCGGAGATGAATAACCCGACCCTGTTAGTGGTAACAGATCGCAACGACCTGGACGGTCAACTGTTCCAAACATTCTCCAACGCTCAGGAACTGTTTAAGCAAACGCCGGTGCAGGTTAATGATCGAGAAGAATTGCGTAAGTTACTTTCTGAGAGGGAATCTGGCGGCATTATTTTTACTACAGTACAAAAGTTCTCACCCTTTGAGGACGAAGGTGCCCACCCGATCTTAAACAGCCGCCACAATATTGTGGTTATTTCCGATGAGGCACACCGCAGCCAGTATGGCCATAAAGGTCGCTTTATAAAAGTGAAAGATAAAGACGGTAATGTTACAGGTAACAAGCTGGTATTCGGCTTTTCCCAATACATGCGTGATGCCTTGCCCAATGCCTCGTTTATTGGTTTTACAGGTACACCGATTGCCCTTGAAGACAAAGACACACGCTCGGTATTTGGTGATTATGTTTCTATTTACGATATTCAAGATGCTGTCGATGACGGCGCAACTGTGCCTATCTTTTATGAATCCCGCCTGGCCAAGCTCGATTTAAATCATGCCGAAATCGAAGCTTTGTCTGCTCAAGTTGAAGAAGTCGTAGAAGACGAAGAAGATGTGTGTAGCCGCGAGAAAACTAAAGGGGAATGGAGCCGCTTAGAAAAATTGGTGGGTGCTGAACCGCGCATTAAGCAAGTAGCTGCCGACCTAGTGGAACACTTTGAAACACGCACAGAGACTATAGATGGCAAAGCCATGATTGTGGCTATGAGCCGTGAGATTTGCGTTCACTTATATGATGCCATTGTGGAATTGCGGCCTGATTGGCACGATACAGATCCCAACAAAGGTGTAATTAAAATAGTGATGACTGGTTCAGCATCTGATCGTGCGTTATTACAGTCACATATCTACAACAAGCAAACTAAGAAAAGATTGGAAAAACGCTTTAAAGATAATAACGATCCACTCAAGCTGGTGATTGTACGTGATATGTGGCTCACTGGTTTTGATGTACCCTGTTGTCATACCATGTATATCGACAAACCGATGAAAGGTCACAACCTGATGCAGGCCATTGCACGGGTAAACAGAGTATTTAAAGACAAACAAGGTGGCCTGGTAGTTGATTATATCGGCATTGCCAATGAATTAAAGCTAGCGCTGAAAACCTATACCGACGCCAAGGGAAGAGGAGAACCCACGTTGTGCGCTGAAGAAGCTTTTTCAGTATTGTTGGAAAAAATGGATATAGTGCGTGGGTTTTTCCATGGTTTTGATTACAGTGACTTTAGAGATCAATCTTACAAACTGATAGTGCCGGCATCGAACCATATATTGGGGCTTGATGACGGTAAAAAACGTTTTTTAGATGCAGTGCTAGCAATTAACAAAGCATATTCATTGTGCGGTACCCTGGACGAAGCAAAAGAGCTACGTGCTGAAATTGCTTTTTTTTCAGCCATTAAAGCTGCGATTAGTAAGTTTACATACGTCGATAAAAAACGTACTCAGGAAGAGATTAACTCAGCTCTCAAGCAGATTCTAGATAACGCCGTAATTGCCGGCGGTGTTGTCGATGTGTTCGATCTGGCCGGGTTAGATAAACCTAATATTGGCCTGCTGTCGGATGAGTTTTTGGAAGATGTTCGGCAGATGCCTTACCGTAATCTGGCAGTAGAGCTGCTAGAAAAATTACTGAAAGACAACATAAAATCAAAAACCAGTAATAATGTAGTGCAGGAGAAGAAGTACGGCGATCGTTTGGAGGAAACCCTGCGTAAGTATAACAACCGTGCCATTGAAACCGCCCAGGTAATTGAAGAACTGATTCAAATGGCTAAAGAGTTTCAAGAAGCGCTCAAACGCAATGATGAACTTGGCTTGAAACCGGACGAAGTGGCTTTTTATGATGCCTTAGCGAATAACGAAAGTGCAGTTCGTGAGTTAGGTGATGAGACTCTTAAAAAGATAGCTGTAGAAATTACTGAGAAACTGCGTAAATCAACTACGGTAGACTGGCAGGTGCGTGAAAGTGTAAGAGCTAGATTGCGTATTCTTGTTCGCCGTACACTGCAGCGGTACAAATATCCTCCGGATAAGTCAGCGGAGGCTATCGAGTTAGTATTAAAGCAGGCTGAAGCACTCTCAAATTCATGGACAAATTGATGAATATAGAGATTCAATCAATAAATGATAAATATTTAGTGCGGGAGAAGGAATTCAAACCCCTAAACGCCTGCGCGAAACGATCTTAAGTCTTTCATCGTTGACCTCTTGGTTACTCCCGCTTGTTACCAAATTATCTGATTAGTCTAAATATTATCTATCTCCTTGAATGTATCTTGATTCCTTTGTATCTGAAATGAACCTTGTCGGGACTCCATAAATAGCAAGTGAATCAGAATAATTGAGAAAAAAGTAACTAAAAGAGAATTAATCGATTAAAAAAAGTTTAGTGCGAGGGGTGCGATTCGAACGCACGAACTCCTACGAGAATAGGCCCTGAA
>ENA-UOOK01003520-UOOK01003520.1-fermentation-metagenome-genome-assembly--contig:-NODE-3520-length-17713-cov-8.411881_pt1 | contig 17713 bp, 20 predicted proteins | sample MGYA00245777_ERZ724023 | MGnify/ENA primary metagenome ERZ724023 (study PRJEB28704, sample SAMN03018312) | fermentation metagenome | biome: anthropogenic terrestrial biome; feature: soil; material...
AACAGATCCATGTCATATAACAATTAACGAGAAAGCTACCTGTGTGTATGTTACCAACTTTATGAGTGGTAGTGTAGCGGTATTCCCCATTATGAGTGATGGCTCTTTGGGGAGCATGAGTCAATTTTTTCAACATGAAGGAAGCAGCATTAATCCGCTGAGACAAAAGGGACCCCATGCACATTCTTTATTTTTTGATCAACAGCAAAAGCATGCTTTTGTACCTGATTTGGGTACTGATAAGCTTATGATATATGGTGTTGATGATAAAGGATTATTAAAGCAAGCATCAAAATCCTTTTACCAATTTGCTCCAGGAGAAGGGCCCAGATATGGGGAGTTTGATTCATGCTATCATATATGTTATATAATTAATGAATTGAATTCTGACATATCAGTCTTAGCCTATGATAGTGAGAAGGAAGATTTCACCTTATTGCAATCAATCAATACAATACCTGAAGCTGAAAAACAAAATAATACCAGCGCCGATTTACATATTACCCCGGATGGTAAATATCTATATGCATCCAACAGAGGACATAATAGCTTATCAATGTATAAAATTAGTCAAGGGAATGGGACTCTGGACTTCATTGGAAATATATCATGTGGTGGAAAAACTCCAAGAAACTTTACAGTTGACCTTACCGGAAATTATCTTATTGTATCAAATCAAGACAGCAACAATGTTATTTCATTTCGTATTGATCATAAAAATGGACGTATTAACAAATGTTATGAAATTTATATACCAACTCCAGTGTTTGTTAAGCCGTTGTATGTTGGATAACTTTAGATTTCTTGTATATTACGATTGTAAATTATGTTTAGATTAAAAGGAGAGGTGCATGTTTTTCTTTTTAAAACAATTCTTGGCGTATGGTCTTATAGACACACTCTTTTGTGCTTGAAAGGTGAGACTTACGCTAATTATTATACTGTCTAAAAACGAAGAAAGTTTTGATGACTCCTCCTATGTGCTTTGTAGTGTAGCTTCTTGATACTATTATTTCACCGAAGTAGAGGAAAGTGAATACTTTCATTACTATTTATGCCGCCGCTTGGCGGGAGCAATTCTATAAAAGTAGGAAAGACATCATTAGCGAAAGCCATTATTGCAGAATCGGATTGCTATGAAAATAATTGAATATAAAATTATTAGCTGATATATTTGAATACTATTTGTGAAAAGGGAAATGAAGTACAATGGAAAAAAGTAGAGAAAATGAAAATGTTTTTCAGAAAATTAATAAGAGTAGAAAAATGCAAATTATAGTATGTGTGGTTTTAAGTGCTATTGTTATCATTGGATTTCTTGTTCTAAATAGAATTATAGATAGGAATAAATTTTATGAATATTCATTAACAGAAGATAATAATATTATTAAATTAATTGAAGATATCAATATTGTTAATGATAGCATAACGATAGATGGTTATGCATTTATGTTAGAGGCGGATTCGTCAAAAGCATCGATATCTTTATTTTTACTTGATGCTATTAATGATGAGGAGATATGGTTAGACGTTGAACAAGTTGCAAGAGCTGATGTTCAGTCGTATTTTTTGTCTGAATACAATTATGAACAATCAGGTTTTCATGCATCATTAAATGGTAAAAAATTAAGGGAAGATGTATGTTATGAAGTGATTATTAATTTGGATTATACAGATAACAGCTCAAATAAAATAAGAAAGACAGTTTCATCCAATCAGTTTCTACTAAATGGTCAACTTTATGACTATAATCCAATTGAATTTGATAAACCTAATTTAGATATAGATTCAAAATTACTACGTAAAGTATTTATAGAAGGAAAGTTATGCTTTTATCAGAAAGATGCAGGAATGTATGTTTTTCAATATAATGGAAAGCTGTATTGGATTGCAACCGATGATTTTAAATTCAATGAAAATGGACAAACTCATATTATATATCATTTATATACTTCACAGATTAATAAACTTCCTGTTGAACGAAATCAATACAAATTTGATAACTTGGACTTCGTTTTTGAACAGTATGAGTATAAAGATGAGGTAACGGAACCTTATAGGGTCGCTTATCGAGAAATACCTGATAACTATGCCATTACCTATGTTACAACCGGTCACTATGATTCGAATAGTGATACATTACTTTGGAATAAATCATTTCATTTAGACGATTTTTTTAATGGTAAAAATGATTAAACAAGAAAATGTTATTGTGGCATTTTGGAGGTTACAATGAAAGGAATTATTTTAGCAGGTGGTAGTGGGACAAGACTCTACCCATTAACCATGGTTACAAGTAAACAATTACTTCCTGTATATGACAAACCGATGATTTATTATCCCTTATCCATTCTTATGAATGCAGGTATTAAGGATATTCTTATTATCTCTACCCCAGAGGATACGCCAAGGTTTGAGGCTTTATTTGGTAATGGTCATCAATTTGGTATTAACTTATCCTACAAGGTACAGCCTTCTCCGGATGGATTGGCGCAGGCTTTTGTTCTTGGGGAAGAGTTCATCGGCAATGACAATGTTGCAATGGTTCTGGGAGATAACATTTTCCATGGACATGGTTTGAATAAGAGATTAAAACAGGCTGCGAATAAGGAGCATGGTGCTACGGTATTTGGATATTTTGTAGATGATCCGGAACGTTTCGGCGTTGTTTCATTTGACCGGAATGGGAAGGCAATATCGATTGAAGAGAAACCGAAAGTACCGAAGTCAAATTACGCGGTAACAGGGTTATACTTCTATGATAATCGAGTGGTTGAGTATGCGAAAAATCTGAAGCCATCTGCAAGAGGAGAACTTGAGATTACAGATATTAACCGTATCTACCTTGAGAATGGGGAATTGGATGTTGCTGTTCTTGGACAAGGCTTCACCTGGCTGGATACCGGAACCCATGAGTCTTTAGTAGATGCAACGAACTTTGTGCATACCATTGAGACCCATTCTCATCGTAAGATTGCCTGTTTAGAGGAAATTGCTTATTTAAACGGCTGGATCAATGCAGATCAGATGCAGGAAGCATATGAAAAGTATAAGAATAATCAGTACGGTAAGTATCTTAAGGATGTATTAGACGGAAAGTTTATTGACAGGTAGAATGGAGAAATGTTATGAAAGCAGGAAAGACAGCATTACCGGAAGTTCTCATTATCGAACCGGATTGCCATGGGGATTACCGGGGATGGTTTATGGAGACTTATAGTGAACCAAAATACAAGGAGCTTGGTATCACGAATCATTTTGTTCAGGATAACCACTCCATGTCAGCGAAGAAAGGCACTCTTCGCGGGATACATTTTCAGAACGATCCCATGGCACAGGCGAAGCTTGTGCGGTGTACGAAGGGAATCGTAATTGATGTCGCAGTTGATCTGCGGAAGGGTTCCCCCAGATACCGGCAGTGGGTATCGGTTGAATTAAGTGCGGAGAATAAGAAGCAGCTTTATGTACCTCGCGGCTTCGGACACGGCTTTATTACATTAACGGATGACGTGGAGTTTGAATATAAGGTGGATAATGTATATTCGAAGGAGCATGATCGGGGTATCCGGTTTGACGATCCTTCCATTGGTGTGGACTGGGGAGGATTGCTGAATGGAATTGAGCCGATTCTATCAGAGAAGGACATTAAAGCTCCATTATTAGAGAATAGTGATTGCAATTTTATTTACAAAGCTTCATGGTAATATTTACAAGGAAAATTATTGAATTTCTATCAAGAAACCTTTATACTAAGGATAAAATTAAATATGGATACTAAGGAGAAAAATCATGGACGAACAGCATGTAGTTCAAACAGACGAAGAGGAGATCAGTTTGAAAGAACTGTTTCTGGCTCTTTGGAAACACAAAGTAGTAATTATAAGTATAACGCTCATTACAGCATTGCTTACCGGAATTATCAGCGTGTTTTTTATTCCTCCCGCATATCATTCAAGATTAAATATTATTATTAATATGCCGGAAACCTTCCATACAAAATATGGAGACTATACACTGCCGATTACTTCGAACGACCAGTATATTAATTTAATTACAAGTAACGATATTCTTATTCATACGATCGATGCTATGGGGTACGATCCGAATGTGGTTACGATTGAAAATTTAAGAGATAGAATAACGATTGGAGCGATCGCCAAAACGAATGGTGTTGAGCAAAATAGCTTTGATATTAAGGTAGAAGCTGGTAATCCGCTGGAAGCGCAGCAATTGGCTCAGGTATTATTTGATAATTATATGGAGTTTGTGGATGTTACTACGGTAGAAGGAGCTTTAAACAATTTCACAACGCAGTTTACTACAAGCTTAAAATCCTTGCAGGTATCCTTAGAGTCAACACAGAAGATACTGGCACAGAATGAGAAATTATTAGCGGAGACCCCGCAGACAATTAACCAGAAGGAAGCGATGAATGAGATTGAATCGCAGGTAAATGCCGATGAATTTGTTGTATTGGAAAATGTGATTAATCCCAATTATACTAAGGTAGAGAATGATATTATTGGGAATAAACAAGTCATCAACAGCATAGAGAATAGTATGCGGGTACAGAATGAATACCTGGCAGAACTGGATAGCATGAGGAATCGGTTAAATACCTACTATGATACCGGTGATTTTGAAAATTTACAATCGAATATAGTAAGTGTAACCAAATCAAACATATATCTACCTTCTGCAGCCGTGGTGCCAAGCCGTAAGACAAGCCCGAGCAATGCGAAGAATGTTATTCTTGGAACCTTACTTGGAGGAATGCTTGGCATACTGGCAGCACTGATCAGGGAATACTGGTTTAAGAAAAACTAGTGTATAGTACCGATGATATTTAGCCAAATAGTTCTCGCTAATTATGCCGTTTTATGGTATACTAAAATTAAAAGAAACGGCGGTGAATAGCGATGGCAAGACCTAAGAAATACAATATTTCCTTGACGGATGATGAATTAAAAAAGCTCAAATCAGTCATCCGAAAACAAACTTCAAAAACGATACGCAGTAGGTGCCACATTCTGATTGACCTTGATGAGGCACATGGGAAAGTGCTTACTCATCAACAATCTGCCCGTGCGAATGGTGTGTGCATGGCAACCGTTACCAATATCGTTAAACTTTATACAGATGGCGGCATTGACTCTGTAATTACTATGAAACGGAACGTCAATTCTGATAACTCAATGCGCAAGCTTGATGGACGGGCAGAGGCCCGCCTGATCGAGATAGCATGCAGCCCTGCACCAGAGGGACATTCCCGCTGGACATTACGTTTGTTGGAGGAACAGGCAAAAGTTGTGCTTGATACCCCAGTCGGGAAAAATGCCATTGGACGGGCTTTAAAAAAAACCGGCTTCAACCTCACCGAAACGACTACTGGTGCATTCCTTCAAAAGAGGATGCGGAATTCGTAGCTTGCATGGAAGATATCCTTGATGTTTATGAACTTCCGTACAATTCCTTGCGGCCGGTTGTCTGTATGGACGAGAAGCCTTACCAGCTGTTGGATGGTGCAAGAGAACCGCTGCCAATGCGTCCTGGTGATAATCAGAAAATTGATTCCGAGTACATACGCAATGGAACCTGCAGTATTTTCGCATTTATCGAACCGCTGGGAGGCAGGCATCATACCAGTGTTCATGAACATCGCACAGCAATTGATTGGGCGAATGAGATAAAATACCTCTCAGATGTGATGTATCCGGATGTCGAAAAAATCATACTGGTTATGGATAACCTCAATACTCATAAACCGGCATCTTTATATAAGGCATACCCACCGGAAGAAGCCCGCAGGATTATTAAACGTCTTGAGATTCACTATACTCCAAAGCACGGGAGTTGGCTGGACATGGCAGAAATTGAGTTAAATGTTATGACTCGTCAATGCCTTTCAAGGAGAATAGCATCCATTGATACCTTGCGAAACGAGCTTGCAGCCTGGGAATCGGAGCGTAATAAAGATCAAGCAAAGATTCAATGGCATTTTCAAACGGGAGATGCACGAAATAAACTTATATCGTTGTATCCCACAGTCATATCAAGCATCCTGTAATTGGGGTGGTTGATATGCTAAATATCATCGGTACAGCACACTAGATGCCAGAATAGACTTAATAACCGATAATCCGAATAATGTTATAAAGTATGCTTCACAAGATAACACCAATACAACAAAAGTTTATTTTCTGGATATGAAGTATAAAAAATATAAAACCAACGGAATTATGGTAGGAAAAGAAATCCGTAAACATGATCCCTTTGGTTATCTGATCTATGTATCCATGCATCTTCAATATGCAACGGACATCTTCCGAAACAAATTAGAAGTCCTTGATTATATTTATAAAGATGATCCTGACCTACATGAAAGAATAGCACAGTGTCTTGAGATTATTAGTAAAGAGGATAATAAAAATACCGCACCCCCGGCCAGGGAAAGAATACTGATCAAAGCCGGAACCAATTACTATAACATATTATTAGAGGATATTATCTACATAGAATCCTCCCTGCATAGAAAGATAAGAGTACATACACGGGACCAGTGCATTGAATATTACAATACATTATGCAGTATTCAGGAAAACCTACCGGATACATTTTTTAAAACCCATAGGTCCTATATCGTTAATACCAGATATATTAAGGAGATTGATGCAAAAAAAGGTGTGGTAATTATGCAGAATAATGAAAAATGTTTGGTCGCCAAATCTTTAATTGGTGACTTGGAGAATATGCGAAAGACCTGGGATAATTAATATCTCCGGGTCTTTTTTGCTATCAATATTGCAATAGAGCGGGATTCGGAAAATCCTACGCCAACCGTTTACAATAAAGCCCATTATTATGAACATTATATATGTTTTTAACGCTAATTGAGTAAAAACTGTACTTAATTAACAGAAATAGTACATAATACCTATTTCAAGTACAAAAAGTAACCAGTTAATCAAATGGCATTTTAAAATAATTATTTCATGTTATTATAAACATACGCTTATATAGGAATTTTAGACTATAGGTAAGAAAAAATATGTTAAGTATACACAAGAGTGTAGAAAACGGAGAGTTATGTTTTTACATCATAAAATACAATTGAATAAGGTCTTATGCTTGACTAATTTAGGGGAGAAAAAAAGAATAGTCGCTGATTTGATACAGATTATTTTAATTGAAGAAATCCCGGAATTTGGTTTTCCTCAAAGGAAAGAGTTCTGTATTTTTTATTGCGGTTAAATCAATAACTTATTCATTAAAACCTGTTATTCGCGGGAATATTATAAACCGTTGAATATAAAGAATAACAAAATATAAATGAGAAAAGGAGTGGAAAGAACATGATAAGGCGTAAACATACAGCAACGGTAAAAACCATATTTGCCAGACTGTTAGTTATGGCGATGATATTATCATCCGCTATTACAGTTGCTCCGAACACGTCAGTTTCAGCGGCTACAAAAAAGCAGCCAGAAATCTCTAAGAAGGTAAGTTCCATATTGATAGGTAAGACCTATAACTTAAACATCAAGAATAAAGTAGCAGGCTCAACCTATAAGTGGACTTCCAGCGACAAAAAAGTAGCAACCGTAGACAACCGTGGAGTTGTTACCGGTATGAAACAGGGTACCGTTACGATTAAATGTAAAATTACTGCACCAAAAGCTACTTATCAGCTATCCGACAAGGTAACAATAAGGCAACCGGCAAAATCTGTTAAGATCAATAATAAGATTGCTACGGTTAACGTAGGTCAGACTTATGATCTGAATAGAACAATCTCACCAAAGACTTCTCTGGATATAACAACCTGGACAAGCGATGACAGTGATATTGTTAAAATGGGCAAAAAAGGTAAATTCACTGCATTAAAAGAAGGTACCGCAACCATTACCGCTAAAACATTAAGTGGTAAAACAGATAAGGTAACGATTCAGGTTATTGATGAAAAAGGTCTGGTATCTACTCAGAAAGAGTTAGATGCATTACTTGGCAGCGGAGCCGAATTAATTACCTTAAAGACAGAAGAAGAAACAGAATTTACAATTCCGGAAGGCAATTACAGCAAACAAACCTTAGTTGTAGATGCGCCAAAAGCGGATATTGTGAATAAAGGTGTATTCAAAGCAGTGGAGATTAAGAACATTAAGCCGGAGACCTGGACAGAGCAGGCTGTTGGTAATGTCATTATCGTATCCGCTGGCAAAGCAAGAGTTGTTATTGATGAAGGAGCAAGTGCTTCTATAGAAGTAAAATCCGATGGCAGTAAATTAACTCTTGTGAATAATGGAACGGTAAAGGAATTAACTGCGGGTGATAAGGCAGAAGTAGAGATATCAGGCACTTCCACGGAAGCGATTCCTGTAAATGTGAATGCAGCAGGTGCTGTAATTACAACAAGTGTTCCTTTAACAATAAAGTGCAATGAGAAGATCAAATTAGTAATTCTTCCAGGCGCTGAAAAAACAACAATTACGGTAGAAGACGAAAAGTTCATTCCGGATATTGTTGGTGACGTAACCATTGTAATTACCATTGGAACCGGTGATGATGCAGTAACTAAGACAGTAACCGGCACACCGGTTGAATCACAGTCAGGTACCGGCGGCGGTGGCGGCGGTGGCTACACTCCAACTCCAACTGAAGTTACTAAAACTGTAACAGCCGAAAATAAAGATGGTATCAGCACCTTTATTTTGCCGGTAGAATTAAAAAATTTAACAAAAGTAGTGGTTAATTATAATCGTGAGAAATATCCGATAAATAAGACAATCCTTACTATGTTAAATGGCTTCCTTTCGGATACTTCTTATACTATTGAGTTATGGAAGAATACGGAATCCTACTCAAATACATATGACAATAAGACGGTAACCGTTAAGGGAGATAAAGGATCTTCTACTAAGACAGTAACATTTGATAACAGGGCGTATACTGTAACAGTTAATCCTGCTGGCGAGAATACAACCATAGATGTAAAGGCTCCATCCGGTATAACTTACAATCTCAGTAAGAGTGGCAACAAGTCATTGCTGATTACCAATGCACCGGACTCTTTAACATTTGATGTTACTTACCTTCAATAATTAGAAATGAATTAAACTTGTATATACCAAATAAGATAAGTTAAGACTCATTTTGTTTGGTATATACTTTCCTACAGCATAGGAGAAAGCTTATGAAGAAAATATTAGCTGCAATAGGTTTTATACTATTTTTTGCAATAAATCAACAGGTGGCATACGCCGGAACGTTAAATGAATATGAAACAGAAGTTGTCAATGCTGCCAAGGGCACATTTGATTCTCATGGTATTACGTATCAGGTGGATTCTGCTTATGTTGATGAACTAATAGCATACCTTAAGGAAGATAATATTGATATCACTGCACAACAGAGGGATAAAGCAATCTCCATTATGTTTTCTAATGTAGAGCAGGGGGTAGAGGCAGGATATCTCATGCCGGTAGAAGTTGGGAAGAGTGCGGATGAGGATGGTAATGTAAAGGAATCCGGTAATTCGGAAGGAAGCATAAAAGAATCCGGCAGCTCAGAAGGAAGCATAAAAGAATCCGGTAATTCCGAAGGAAGCAAAGAAGGAACCGGCAATTTAGATAACTCCCAGCAGGATCAAACGGAAGAGTTAGACGGAGTGGATGAAAGTACAAGTAATATTACCAAAGACAAATCGGAAGAATTCGTTAATAAAATTATAGATCAGCAGGAAACAATTACAAAAATTGATACGGATAAGGGAAAGGTTACGGTCACTTCCGGTAAGGATAACAACTTGATTACGGTAAGTACCGTTATTAAAAATACCGGGTTTAATCTGAACAATACCTTTCTTATGGTGGTTATACTGGTAAGCGTAATGGTGTTATGTATCGTTGCGGCAATTCAATTTAGATTATTTGTTCACGAGGAAGAGAAGCATAGATATGAAAAATAATAAAAGTAAGAGAATTGCATCATACATTGTCATGCCATTACTGTTCATAATATTAGGGTTCATAGTCCTGTTCATATCAGGTAAACCAGTTGCAGCTATGATAGAAGCCTACGGTAATATGATAATTACCAAAGGTGCACCCGGTTATGGCAATGAATATGATCCCGAATTATCGAAGTTGGTAATGAACAAGAAAAGCACTTTTCATACCAATCAGATTCAGGTTCCTGCTCTTGAAACACATTATGCGAACCTTTATTGTGAAAGAGTGGAGTTAGATGCACCGGTATATTACGGTGATAGTGATACCGTATTATCCTATGGTGTAGGACAATATGCAGCCAGCGGACTTCCGGGAGAAGGAAAGCCTATCCTGATAGGGGGTCATGACGCTACTTATTTTGCACCATTAGAACATATTAATATTGGTGATATTGTAACAATAGAAACCAATTATGGACAATTTGAATATAAAGTAGCTGCCACAAGAATTACGGATGCCTTAGAAACAGATTCTTATGACTTAAGTCAGGCAAAAGAGCAGCTAATTCTATATACATGCTATCCTTTTAACCAGTTGTTAGGAGACAGTAGTGAAAGATTTTTTGTATATTGTGATCGAATTCTAGATTCTGAAACTGTATCAGAATAACCAATGGCTGGAGGTAAACGATGGAAAAGAAGCAAAAATTAATGCAACGTATCATAAGCAGTATATTTGCTTTCCTGCTTACCATGATATTTGTAAGTTCGTTTACCCTGACCGGACTATATTATGGGGTATTCAATAATCGTATTATATTATCTAAGGTAAATGAAAGTAATTACTATAATGAAGTATATAAGGAATTACAAGATAGAGCAGAAGGTATCCTGCAGGAAGCCGGTCTTCCGTTAAATGTTCTGTCTGATGTTATCACTCTAAAACGGGTATATGTAGGTGGCAAATATTATATTGAAGATACGCTGTCAGGTAAAGAACCGGTGATTAACACCGATAAGGTAAGAAGTCAATTGGAGCAAAATATTGACCAATATCTGACGGAAGAAGACATCTCAGGAACAAAGGAATTAGATACCGGAATAGAAGAAGTCATTCGTAAGATAGAACAAGAATATAAACGAGGGATACATTTTCAATTTATAGATTATATAGCGGAATACAAAGCTTCTTTTATGAGGCTGCTCCGTATTGCAATCCCTATTCTGATACTGTTAGCTAGTGTCATAATTGTATTACTGATTAAGATACATCGGTACAAGCATTCGGGAATTCGATATATTGCTTATGCAATGATTGCCTCTTCTTGTATTGTTATCAGTTCCTCTGCCTTTTTATTAATTACGAAAAGTTACGAAAAGATGAAGCAGCTGCCCTTTTATTATGGCAGGTTTCTAACCAATTACTTGAAATGGGACATTCAGGTATTTTTGTATCTTGGTGGAATCGGAATGCTTTTGGCCATATTATTGATTACTTTAGTAGCGTATTTGAAGAAGAACATAACCGGCAGACAGGGGTGATAAGGATGGCTGAAAAACAATTCGTTGATATACATTCACACATATTGCCTGGGGTAGATGATGGTTCATCCAGTATGGAAGAAACCATGGAGATGCTTAGAATAGCCGGAAACGAAGGTATAACAACGATGATTGCAACACCTCACTATGCCGCCGGCTCTAAGAATATGGACATGGAACAACTAGTAGGAATCAAAAATAAGGTTCAGGAAACGGCAAAAGAATTAGAGCTTAACTTGGACATCTTACTTGGTAATGAAATATATTATAGCGAATCTGTATTAGAAGATGTTCTTTCGGGAAAGGTTATGACCCTGGCAGACAGCCATTATGTTTTAATAGAATTTGGAGTTAGAGAATATTTTAAAACGATATACCATGGACTACAGGAATTTGTTCTGGCAGGATATGCACCGGTTCTTGCACATGTAGAGCGATATCAATGCCTTATAAAAAGGGAAGACTTAATGGAAGAATTGATAAAGCTTGGCAGCTATATACAGATGAATAGCTTTAGTCTATGCGGAGGGTTTTGGAATACAGAAGCAGCTTATCATAGAAAGCTTGTGAATAAAGGCTTGGTACATTTGATCGGGACGGATTGCCATGATGCGAAGCGAAGACCTCCCTGTATGGAGAGTGCTTATAAAGCAGTTAGGAAACATATGAGTGATATACAGATACAGCAGATATTTGTAGAGCACCCTAGAAAAATTCTAGAGAATAAGTACATATAAAGGGGTAAGGCATGAAAAATTACGATGATGATGAAATAGAAATAGACCTGGGAGAGTTGTTTTATTGTTTAAAATCGAAAATATGGATTATTCTCTTATCTGGAATTATTATGGCCTCTGCAGCAGGACTCATTAGTAGTTTTATGATAACACCAATTTACACGTCCACAACGAAATTATATATCCTTAGTAAATCCACTACTTTAAGCAGTCTGGCAGATCTCCAGATTGGTACGCAGTTAACTCAGGACTATATGGTGCTAGTAAAGAGCCGGCCGGTTGTTACTAAGGTTATTGAGAATCTTGGCTTGAACATGTCTTATGAGGAAATGTTGAAAGTTATCACTACCAGTAATCCTTCCAATACACGTATCCTTAGCATTACAGCGGATTACCCGGATCCTTATCTGGCAAAAGAAATTGTTGATGAATTTGCCAAAGTATCTGCAACCCAGATAGCTGAAATTATGAATGCAGATAAGCCAACTATAGTTGAAGAAGGTTATATGCAGACGAATCCTTCCAGCCCAAACACGAAGAAGAATACGATTATTGGCGGGGTAGTAGGTGTATGCGTAGCAGCCGGTATTATTATACTGCTGCATATATTGGATGACACCATTAAGAATTCTGACGATGTGGAGAAATATCTTGGACTGACTACTCTTGCATTGATTCCGATAGAATCTGGTGCTGCAAAATTATCAAAACAAGATGAAAAGAAACGGAAAAAGAGGAAGAAGTCTAAGAAATTGAAGGATATGAGGTAGAGACTGTGGAGAAGACTGCTATTGATAAAAAAAATCATGACAAAAATACGTTAAATGAAAATCAATCCGATAAAAATGATTTAAAAAAAGATACAAAAGATACATTAGAAAAGATTACTTTCGAAAAAAGAGAAGAATTAGATTACAGAGCCAATGAAGCATATAAGACATTGCGAACAAACATTCAATTCTGCGGCAACGAGATCAAGGTAATCACATTTACCAGCTGTACACCGAATGAAGGCAAATCCAGTGTGACCTTTAACCTTGCGGTATCCTTTGCAGAGTCAGGGAAGAAAGTGATTCTGGTAGATGCTGATTTAAGAAAGTCAGTATTAGCAGGAAGATACAAAGTGGGAGCTGTTAGCAGCGGGCTAACCCATTATTTGTCCGGGCAGGCAGATTTAAAAGATGTTATGCTTCATACGGATGTTGAGAATATGGACATAATCCTGGCAGGTAATAATAGTCCAAATCCGGCAGAGCTATTAGAAAACAAGCGATTTGAAAATATGATTCAAGTCCTTAGAGAGCTTTATGATTATGTCATTATAGATACTCCGCCTCTAGGATCTGTTATTGATGGCGCAGTTGTTGCTAAAGTTTCCGATGGAGCTATTCTGGTAATTGAAAGTAATATGATCGGTTATCGATTTGCTCAGGATGTAAAGGGACAATTGGAAAAGGCAAATTGCAGGATTCTTGGGGCAATACTGAATAAGGTACCTATGGAGAAGAAAGGGTACTATGGTAAGTATTATGGCAAATACTATGGTAAGTACTATGGCACTTATGGGGAAGATAATTAGATTTATTAAAAACTAATTTGGTTTGGGGGAAATGAAATGAAACATCTACTGTTATCCATTGCCGCGGTTATGATTATAATTTTCAATACGGTTGGTATGGAAAACAAACAAGAACCGGTTATTATTCAGGAGGCATCTGCCAGCAGTAATCTGCAAAATAGTGTAGAAGAAGATACAAATGATATGCTAATACCAAATCCGACTATGGAATATGCCAGTTTTAATTTTCAAGGTTTTTTTACAATTTTATTAGTTCTTTTCATTGCAAATGGAGGATGCCTGCTCTTAGCAAAGAAAAATGATCTGCTCTCTATGAAAAATGATCTACTCCCTGTGAAAAACGATCTACTTCCTATGAAAAAGGCAAATAAAAGTAACCATATGAAATAAGATAAAAGGAGCCTATCCATGATTAATAAAAGTAAGAATCAAGATAAAACATTATTAGAGATATTAGATGTTATCTGTATTATTATATCCTTCATCATAGCATATGGACTCCGTTTTGGTTTCAAAGAGGCAGGCTTTTTCAACACCCAATATGGTTTTATATTTGTTCTTATTATTTTAAGCTATTTATGCATTTTTAATACAAATGACTTCTATTCAGGCATATTTAAACGTGGATTTTTCAAGGAATTTGTAAGTGTATTTAATCAAAATGTATTACTGGCATTACTTACTAGTGGAATTTTATTCATTCTTCAAAAAAGTGCTAATTATTCAAGAATATTTTTTGCCTGTTTTTTCTCTTTTAATATATTGATTACTTATATCGTCAGGCAATATTTCAAGATAATTCTCCTTGCATATTTTAAAAAAAGCAGATCTAGCCTTAAAACTATGATAATTACAACATCTGAACAGGCACAGAGTATAATCACGAAATTAAGAAGCGAACGGTTGTGGGAATATGAAATCACCGGTCTTGGAATTGTGGATAAGGATATCGTTGGAGAGTACCTATGTGGGATTGAAGTAAAATCGAATTGGGACAATCTGCTGAACGTTATTACAAAAGATGTAGTGGATGAAGTTTTTATCAGCATACCTTATGATGGTACCATGGAGTTGAATGAGACAGTACTGGCGTTAGAAAATATGGGAATTACAGTTAACCTGAGTATAGCAACCTTTGAGTTAAATATTCAGGAGAAGACAATTACATATTTTGGTGATTATCCGGTTCTTACATTTTCCACAAGAGTATTTAATAAAGGGTCTCTTATATTAAAGCGATGTATCGATATTCTAGGTTCTATCGTCGGATTAATAATTACAGTAATTGTTGGTATCTTTGTTGCGCCTGCTATATTAATTGAATCACCGGGTCCGCTTATCTTCTCCCAGACAAGGGTAGGAAAGAATGGCAGAAGATTTAAGATATATAAGTTCCGGTCTATGTATGCGGATGCAGAAGAAAGAAAAGTAGCCTTGCTGGGTCAAAACGAAATGGATGGATTTATGTTCAAAATGACCAACGACCCCAGGGTAACAAAGGTTGGAAAATTCATTCGAAAAACCAGCATAGATGAATTACCCCAATTCTTTAATGTATTAAGGGGAGATATGAGCCTGGTTGGGACAAGACCACCGACAGAAGATGAGTTCTTGCATTATGAAAGCAGACATAAGAGGCGGCTCAGTCTAAAACCCGGAATTACGGGATTATGGCAGGTTAGCGGTAGAAGCGACATTGATAACTTTGAAGATGTTGTGAAAATGGATTTGGATTATATTGATGAGTGGTCGGTGCTGTTGGATATTAAGCTGATGCTTAAGACGATGTATGTGGTATTGTTTCGCGTTGGGGCGAAGTAAAGGGTGCTGTAGGAGCTGGTTCCGTTGGATAAGTTAGTTAGCTATGGCAAAAAGGCATTATTTTGAAAATGTTGTATTTATTATGTACCAGGATAAAAAGGACTTGGTCATAGCTTAAATGAGGGAGATGTACACTGATGTGTGAATGCTAAAGGCATCAAGGGCGCAATAGGTTTATCCAAAACTTTCAGTGACGGTTTATGAAGAAGTGGGTCTGATGTATGCAACTTTTAATAAGAAAGTTTTAATAAGGAAGATAACTGTGTAAAGAACTCAGATGAAATATAAGAAGCACTACTCGGCTACGAAGCACAGTCGGATGTGAAAGAAAACAGATAAGAGAATAAGAGGCACGAGGAAAGGTAGAAAGATGACTATCAGTAGGGATATGAAAATAATTGATAATAAGAAAGTGATCGATTTTCTTGGAATAAGGCTCAATAATATGACAGCTCAGGAAATTTTGGATCATGTGGACTACTGCGTTGCGCGTCGGACTCCCTGTCAAATTGTTGGTGTGAATGTTGATCAGGCTATTCGTGTTATCGAAGATAAGTATTCTCATGAAATATTTGATAACGCAGAGCTGGTTTTTACTGATGGTAAGCCGATCATTTGGATAGCTAAATGGTTGAAAAGGCCGATCGTTGAGAAGGCATCAGGACCAGATTTGATGCTTCTTCTGTGCGAAAGGGCAGCAAAGAAACACTATAAGATTTTTCTGCTTGGATGTGCTAAGGGAGTCGCAGCTAAGGCAGCAAAGAAACTTGAAAAGCTATATCCGGGACTTCAGTGCGTTGGTACATACTCTCCGTCATTTGAATTTGAAAAGAATCTAAGGGAAATTTAGTTGGTTTCTATAACATATTAGAGGGCTGTAGGCATTATCCAGTAGAACATTTGGTATATGCATCAAGTTCGTCTGTATACGGAAGTAATAAAAAAGTTCCATACAGTACAGAGGATAAAGTAGACAATCCTGTATCGTTATATGCTGCAACGAAAAAAAGCAATGAATTAATGGCTCACGCATATTCAAAACTCTACAATATTCCATCAACTGGTTTACGTTTCTTTACTGTTTATGGACCGGCAGGGAGACCAGATATGGCATACTTTGGATTTACAAATAAATTGTTAAAAGGTGAAACTATTAAGATTTTTAATTATGGAAACTGTAAAAGAGATTTTACGTATGTTGATGACATTGTTGAGGGTGTTGTTCGAGTAATGCAGGGGGCACCAGAGAAGAAAAATGGGGAGGATGGTTTACCAATTCCTCCATATGCAGTTTACAACATTGGAAATAACCATCCAGAGAATTTGTTAGATTTTGTAGAAATTCTTCAGGAAGAGCTTATAAGAGCAAAAGTCTTACCAGAAGATTACGATTTTGAAGCACATAAAGAACTTGTCCCTATGCAACCAGGGGATGTTCCTGTGACATATGCTGATACAGAAGCATTAGAAAGGGATTATGGTTTTAAACCATCAACAACTTTACGTGAGGGATTACGAAAATTTGCTGAGTGGTATAAAGAATTTTATATGTAAATCAAAATGTAGTTGCTTAATAAAGAAGGGAAGAAAAATGAGAGATTTTAATTCATTAAAAATTGCGGTGGCAGGAACAGGATATGTAGGTTTATCCATTGCGACTTTACTTTCTCAGCATCACGAGGTTCATGCTGTAGATATTGTTCCAGAAAAAGTTGATTTAATTAATAATAAAAAATCACCAATACAAGATGATTACATTGAAAAATATTTAGCTGAGAAGAATCTAAATTTAACAGCAACACTGGATGCCAAAGAAGCTTACAGTGATGCAGATTTTGTTGTAATTGCAGCACCAACAAATGTTGGCCCGAAATACCGGAGCAACGTAGAATCGTCTAGCAAGGTGGATAAGAGACATCAAAAATGCGAGAAAAACTACGTTGCTGTGGAGTGTTGAGTAGACAGTTGTGTATGTAGCAATGATGACAAAATACCGTATTTACGAACATTTTCTACTGCTTGGAAAAATAAGTGAGCTTTTTATGCAACTAAAAGCTACGTTGCTCCGGTATGTAGAGTAGACCTATG
>ENA-UOOK01003521-UOOK01003521.1-fermentation-metagenome-genome-assembly--contig:-NODE-3521-length-17711-cov-4.167592_pt1 | contig 17711 bp, 14 predicted proteins | sample MGYA00245777_ERZ724023 | MGnify/ENA primary metagenome ERZ724023 (study PRJEB28704, sample SAMN03018312) | fermentation metagenome | biome: anthropogenic terrestrial biome; feature: soil; material...
CATGTCAGGTTTTATACCTTTAATATCAATAGTATGATTAATAGGAATATTGGTCTGACAACAAGATACACTTCGTTCGGCATCACTTGAGAAGTAAACTATATTACTGGATACAAAACCTTCCATTTCAATTTTATCTTCCCAAACCTTATAATCTGATAAAACAGGTTTACTAAAAACACTTATTATTTCACCAATCTCAGGGTTATCATCTCCAAGGCTTATACTATCTTTAACTACAACTTGTGAAGTATTCTCAAGAGCTTTCTCATCAAAGCTTATTACCTTTTTCTCAAGATTAAATTGAGACTTCATCCCATAAGCGTCAAGAATAAAATCAAGATCTTTTTTTGTATTTCCCCAAACATTCGCACATATCTCAACTTCTCCACTCATTATCCTATATTCACCATCAGTATCTTCTTCAAGATCAAAGTTATAGTCTCTTATTTCATAGTCTATCTCGCAATCGGAATCATCATCTATTCCTTGTAAGTCAACAAACTGAGTAAACGCTATTGCATGTTCCATAAGCCTTACACTTGATTCCTGATCGTCCCCTATATATAAAGTTACAATATTTAATTCACCCATAAGAACAATTTTGTTATCTGAGATCCTGAAATCCTTGTTTATTATTTTAACATCGTTTCTAAGAATCTCTCTTATTGGCGGATTACCTGTAGGAACCTCCATAGAATCCTTAATTGTATACACAACTTCATTATTCCCAATAAAGTTAGTGATTTCCATGTTATTTCTTAAAATCTGGATATCATCATTATCTTTAATGTCACTTATTAAAACATGCTCTTTTTCAACCATAACTCTTGAGTTAAGTTGTATTATAGCTTTAGCGTTGATTTTTCTTCCATTGCTGATTTCACATTCCACATGTTCAACAACGCTTTTAATGATGGTTCTTGCATCCTTGTCTATTCCTGGAGTATCCATTTTGTGAGAAAATGGAGTGCTTATGTTTATGCTTTTAATGTTAATTTCGGAATCATCAGGTTTATAAAGTATTTTATACCGAATAATTCCTTTGATTAAAGTACTTTCATCGGTTGCGTTAACTTCTACACTTGTTGCATAAGCCTCTGCTTCAGCAGCTAGTATTTTTACTACATCTGGTTTTGAATCAGGAACAATAATATCATTTTCAACAATTATTTGTGCAGCTTTACCATTTGCTACTTTATTCACCTTTATTACTTCTCTAACTAAATCAAGGGACATAACTATCCACCTCATATCTATAAAAATATAAAATAAAAACCTTTACTATAGTAATATATATTGACAAGGTGTTTGAAATATTACTTTTAAATAAAAAATAAAGCAACCGATTATTTCGATTGCTCTATTCTGCTAAATAAGAGTTTTTTAAGTTACTGATATTGTTGAAAATGATTATACTAAAATTGTATTCCAAGGTTCAAAAAAACGCAAGTGTCCAATACTACGATCGGAAATTTATAACTATTGCAGTATTTTAACTAACCTGTATTCTGTGGTTGCTACTGCATACAACAAGTTCAACAGCATTTGTAAGGACATCTGTATAGCTATAGGAGACTCTTCTGGTCATATCATATTCATTTTCAAATTTTATTGTAAATATGCTTGGGTAAGTGTTCTCAATAACGCCTTCTCTTATAAAGGTTTTTTTTCTGCCTTTGTTAGACTTTAGTTGAACCTTTTCACCTATGCAGATCTCGATATTCTTTTTAATTTCAAGTAAGTCACTTTTTTCAGCCATTACATCACCTCATCTTTGGTTTGTTAATATTATATCATGATTTTTTTAGAAAATCATGATATAATTGGTCATGTGCGTTTTGGCACAAGCCAAAAATTTCGCACGACCATAAATTCCTGCGGAGCATATAATATCCGCATTTATGTGGATATTATATCATAAGCCTGTACAAATGTCAAAAAAAAGTTAATAATTATAACAATTAATATATTGCGCTGTCAAGTGCTATTTTAAAGCGTAATTTTAAATTATATTAACTATATTAGTGCTAAAATTAATTTTTTGCCTATAAACGCATTTAAAGGCCTATAAATGATTCTTTTGGATATCCATTTCTTAATACACCTCGTGATTGTAAACCCCCTATACCTTTTTCTCCTGTTATTGTATTGTTTATAACATCAGATGGACTCAATATTCTATCTATAGATGTATTAGCTAGTTTTTCTGCCACTAGAACCGGATCAAGGGCATGGATTAATACTCTTTCCGGAGAACTAGCGAAATTGGCTCCTGCTTTTAATATATTATCGTACATAGATTGACATGCACCTGCAAATATTAGAAGACTATCCTTATCGGGATTATACCTTCTCGCTTCTTTTACAGTTTCAATAAAATATTTAGAATTTGTATACGTATTGATATTTAAATAATCTTTTTGACCTTTAGAAATACTGTCATGACCAGTTACTACAAGAATATCAGGCTTATGCTCATGAAGAAGCTTATATATATAAGTAGGCTGTTCTTTTTCCACTACATGTTTACCAACAACATCCAATTGGTATTTTTTATACTCTTTTAAACATCTTTCAAGGTAATCTTCATCACCATCTAAATGGAGTACTTTGCCCAGTATTTTAAAAGTACGGGTGTTATCATTTGACGTATTTCTTGCAAAAGATTTTTTTGACCATACCATCCCGTTGGAATAATTATTTCCACGTTTTAATTTTCTGTATGCATCAATATCTACTTTATTTCTATACTCTCTAACCTTTGCATCCGGTTGTACAACAAGGTCAGATTGGGGTGCATCTGCCTGTATTCTATAAGTAATACCCTTAAGAATAGCAATGTTATCTCTACCATCATTTTTAATGTCTACTATCTTAAAAAATATATCATAGTCGTAGGATTTCCTGGCTACAATATCGCCAATATTTAGACTATCCATGTTTTTCACCCAGCTTATTAGTTATATATTACATAATATGCTAGAAGTTGCTTTTCGTGATTATCTAAATAAAATTCGAGTAATGGGACACTCTTCTTTATATTATTATTTCATAATCCTCCAGAAATTTTTTATGGTATTCAATTTCCTCTATTGCATCGTCTAATTTGTCTACTAAAACTCTTTGTGCCCAGCTTCTACTACTATTATAATATTTGTTAGCAACTCTCCAGAATTTCTGTGGAAATTGAAGCATAATTTTCATAACATAAAAATCTTCAGCTGTTAATTCATTAACACGACGATATTCATCAGTAATAATTTTAGCCTCACAAATATCCCAATTACACTTCCGCATTCTTCTTCTAATGAAATTAGCAAGATCATAAACTTTAAGTTCATAACTGCAAAAATCAAAGTTTATTAACGATTCTTTATTATCATTGAGAATTATGTTACTATAGGTTAGGTCATTATGGCAAATGCTTTTACATGCTCTGGTATCCACAACCAGCTTGTCATATATTGGACTTAATATATAATCTAGAGCATCCTTTCCCATTTCATAAAAATAATTACAATACTCAAGATACATATAATCAAAATTACTTCTTCTTCTGGAAGCTATCTTTTCCATCCGTTTTATCTCTCTTAATCTTTTGCTAAATGAAGAAGGTAATCTGCCTAGCTCATCAATTACTAAGCTACCTTCAGTTTGTATATAGCCAATTGAAGCAAGATGCATTTTTGCTAATAAATTTGAAGCTCTCTTAATATCATTTGTATCCTCAAAATCACATTCTTTACCATCTACAACGTATGAAATAATATAACACTTACCATCAATAATTATGTAGGGTTCACCTGAGTCAGCACATAGATAGTAATCCTGATTTTTAAAGCCATTATTAGACAAGTGTTCTTTAGCTCCATGTACAAATAAAATCCTATCGATTTTGCTATGAGTTTCTTTACATAGCAATTTGCCATTTGATGTAATTAATATAAATCCATCTCTGACAGGAATAGAACTTTTTATATTCAATCCATATTTAGAGTTTAGAGCGTTTGTAATAGTATTGTACATAAGCATCCTCCAGTTGTAACATATTTAATATCTTTCGGTATATAAATATATGCATGGTGTGCAATACATAGAATACCAAACATTACTAATTAGGCTATCATTTTTGATTTTGACACCAAAGTGTATATAAGTGAGGATGAAAAGATCGATAGAATCGGTAATAATGGAAATGCATATCTATCAAAGGACATATACACACAGTAAACTACATTAAAATAGGCTAAAATACTAACTGGAAGTGAATATTTTTTAAAGTCTTTAAATAAAAGAACAGGTATAATAAAAAAACCCATTAATATTAAATAATGAAAGGGAAGAATATTATAAAATGTTATCCCTACATACTGCCTCCAATAGAATATTGTTCCCCAGAGTAGAAGTGTTTTATCAATTGTATACCATTTTAAATATCCCCAGAAATCCTTTCTAAAACCTTCAGCAATGCGTTTCTTTGCAACTTCCACTTCAGTTTTATTAGTCTCAAGAGCATTCTTACCGATTTTATAATAAACTATATTTTCTGATGTTTGGTTATATCCTACATATGTACCTTGCAATAAAGGGTTCCCACTAGATTCCGCTAAAGGTATGAACATTTGGTATTGCATATAATTTCTTATCCACCAAGGCGACATAATTATTATAAAGGATAATATCATAGCAGAGCCTAATTTTAAAGTACTTTTTATATTCAACTTCTTATTAATAAATAGGGAAAAGAAAAGAAGTAGTGGATACAATGCAATTGTAGGTCTGCATAAAGTAGAAACAGCCCATATAGCACCTAGGACGATAAATTGCGAAGGTTTAGGGTTTTTGGAAAATTTTAAAGATAGATACAAAAGTAACATTAAAAGGACTGTAAATAGAGTTTCTGTGAGAAAGTAACCAGGTGTAATAATATTTGGAAAATAAAAGGAAACAAGAAAAGAAGCTATTAAAGCTATTTTTTTATTAAACAAATCTTCTCCTGTTAAATATACAAGGAGCGTTGTTATTGAGCTTAATATAGCTTGAATAATCCTAGCTATTTGAAGACCCAAAAATCCATACCCGAATATTTTAAATATTATTGCAAGAAATAAAGGATAAGTGGGAGTCACAAATACCGTAGGTTCATTATATTCATGAAAAACAAATATCCCTTTTTTAACTAATGCAACTGCACTTTTTATATAATTTAAATCATCGCTTGCTAGGTTAAGCTTGTTTCCTTGAGATAAAATTATACACGTTTTAAAAGCAAATGATATTAATATAAAGGCCATTAACCATGGACTATACTTATCATTTAAATATTTATTTTTAATTGCTATTGCTTTAGTAAATTTATTTTTTACAATATCTATATTAAAATTATTAATTAATTTTCACCTTACCTATTTATACTCTGAAAAGAGATTTAAGTGCTACAAGAAGTATTATACCTGGAACACCAAGCAACCCTGTAATTAATGTAGAAAGAATATTAATGTTAACATGAAAGCTAAAATAAGCACCAATCAGGTTTAGCAATGATAAAACAATTCCTCCTAGAATAACATTGCTTGTTAGCTTAAAAACAATCCTTAACGGTTTCAAAGTTCCTCACCTCGGTTCTTTTACACTTAATTCAGTATTTGTATTAATAGTACAATTCCCAATATTGACTTTCAATCCTTTTTCTTTTGCTTTTTTTAAAAAAAATTCATATCTGATCTGTGCAGCTTTTAATTTGTATGTATAATACTCCACAAATTCATTTTCACTAACATATTGAAAGTTTAAGTCAGCATTTATCCATTCATTTTTAGCACTTTCAATATTTTCGATTAGCATTTGGTCTTCATTAATATCTTTTATGCAGTCTGGGTTAATTGACTTTTCAGGAATCACTCTTTTTAAAAATGGAAATGGATTAACAAATTTCTTCTTAAAAAGTGTTTTTAAATTATTATTTTTCATTGGATAAATTTCCATTAAAGACTCCCCTTTGTCATAAAATTACTATTAACTTCTATGCATAAACCAGTTATTAAAAATCAACCATAAATAATTATAAGTTAATCAATCTAATCTTCATTAAATTTATGTTTTAAAATAACGGTTTATGCGTCAAAATTAAAAATTTGTTTATAAATAATTATAGACAAATTTTTCCTTCATTATACAAAAGGGCAATATAATTTAACCTAATAATTCTATTATTCCATTAGATGTTATATACCTGAACCTCCCCCAATCTTTCCATTTATCCTTAATATGATTAAGCTTTTCAACGGCAAACTGAAGCTCTTCTAAAGATACTTCTTTTACATCACTTATTTCATTATCAAGTGCATCTAAAAGCAATCTTCCCTTTAATTCCTTTAGAATAAATAAATACGAATAAAACATAAAATTATCTTTTTCATAAGTAAAGTTAATTTTTATAACCCCACCAAATTTTATAATTTCTACCTCAAGACCCAACTCTTCTTTCACTTCTCTAAAGACAGCTTTTATTATATCTTCTTCATATCCTAGACCACCTGTAGGTATCCTATAAATATCCTTTGGATAACTTTCACAGGTAGTCGTTATTATTTTCCCATCTGGTCGGAGTACACAAAAAACAACTTCGCCTCTTCTATCACTAGATACCAAATTCTTCATTCTTTCGAAGAAATCCTTATTTTCAAAGTTAAGATCAACTTGCTTATGAACAGGTTTAATATTAAATTTTTTACAAATGTTAATGTACTCTTCTTGATTAAATGTATTAGCTTTTATTAAATTACTCATTCACTTTTTTCCTCGATTCTGTCTTGCAAGGGGACGCTCCTCTCAAGAAGGACTGGTATTCCTTTTACGCTGAGGAGTATCCTCTTGTAAGAATATTAGAATCATTATATTATTAAAACCTAATTAGTTCAATAAGGGATCAACTAAAATTACATTAGTCAATATAAATTTAAAAAAGGCATGTCTTTGGGCGCTTAAAATTTATATTTGAACAGTTTATTTTTAATCCCAATAAATCTATATTTTACATTTTTTTTGAAAGGGGATATCTACATGGATAAGAAACCAAACCTACTATTTTTTGGAATTGATAGTTTAAGATCAGACCATATGAGTCTTCATGGTTACAAGCACCTTACAACACCTAATATTGACAAATATGCAAAAGGTGGCATAGTATTTGAAAACTGTTTCAGCCCTAGCGTGCCTACTACTTCTGGGTACTCAGGTATGCTTACCGGTAAAGATTGCTTTGGAACGAATGTTGTAGCCTTAAGGCATAAAGGTGGAATCGCCGATGGAGTAAAGACTCTTGCAGAAGTACTTAATGAGAATGGATATAATTCAACATGTATCGGTTTTGGCGGTAATCCTGCATCACGAGGTTTTGAAAAATATATTGAATTTGAGGGATGGGGTTCCTGGGAAGCTGGGCGTGCTCATAAGGCGGAAAATTTAAACAAAGTAGCTATCCCGGAGTTAGAGCGCCTTGCAAAAGAAGATAAACCATTCTTTCTTTTTATGCGTCATATGGATCCTCATTCACCATATCTTCCCCCAGAGCCTTTTCACAGGATGTTCTATGCAGCAAATGAATTCGATCAGAACAATAAATCACTGGAATCAGTTTATGAATTCAAACCATTTAGAGATTATTTTTATACTTGGTTTGCACCAGGATGTACAGATAAAGACTATATAATTGCTCAGTATGATGGCGCTGTTGCATATATGGATGCTTGCATACAAAACATCCTTGCTAAGCTTGAATCTTTAGGGCTTGAGGAAGAGACATTAGTTGTTTTCACATCTGACCACGGAGAAACACTCTATGACCATGACTGCTACTTTGATCATCATGGACTTTATGAGTGCACGCTTACAGTACCATTTGTGCTCCGCCTCCCAGGTAAAGTTCCTGAAGGAAAGAGATATGCTGATTATTGTCAGCTAAAAGATGTTATGCCAACTATAATGGAGATACTTGGAATTGACACAGGGATTGATTTTGACGGAAGAAGCCTAATGCCCTTAACAAGAGGTGAACACAGAGAGGCTGAACCTGAATTTTACATTACAGAGTGTACCTGGATGAGAAAACATGGTTGGAGAACACCTGAATGGAAGCTTATTCAAGCCTTGGAACCAGATTTCCATTTCAAACCTGAAATAGAGCTTTACAACTTGATTAAAGACCCTGAAGAATATAATAATGTAGCTGATAAAGAACCAGGAGTTCTAAAAATGCTGCAGGAACGTATGCTGCAACATATAGCAAAGCGTGAAAAAGAGGTTGGCAGGGAGAATCCAATGTATAATAACCTTAATTGGCATGGAATGGGTTGTGGTCCTTTCAAAACATCACAGCAAGCCTATGACACTATGCATATAGGCGATCCGGAAGCTGCAAAGAAACTACAAGCTGCTCTTGCTCAGAAGTGGGAGAAGATATAAATGTTGAAAGCATGTATAATTGGGATGGGGAATATAGGCAATACTCATGCAAGAGTATATACTGGCTATGACAAAATTGAGCTTGCAGGTGTTTGTGATGTAATCCTCGAAAGAGCTGAAAAGGCAGGTAAAAAGTATGGAGTGCCTTTTTACTTAAATGCAGAAGAAATGCTCAAGGAGATAAAACCAGATATATGCAGCATCACTACTGGTGGATTTGAATATTCAAGCGATCATTATATCCCTACTATCCAGGCTTTAGAAGCAGGGTGTCATGTATTATGTGAAAAACCTATTTGCAATGATCTAGAAAAAGCTCAGATTATGGTGGATACTGCAAAAAGACTAGATAGATGTTTTGCAATAGACTTAAATCATCGATTTACTCCTGCTGCGCGGGTTGTAAAACAATGGCAGGAAGAAGGACAGCTGGGACATCTTCTATTTATCAACATGGCTCTTTGGATAGGAAGATTTGAATCATTTGAATCGGAGTATTATCATCTTAAAGCTCTAAATCCCCATAGCATTGATATTATGCGTTATTATGGAGGAGATATTGACAATGTGCATTGTTATGCAATGAAGGCACCGGGTAGAGATATCTGGTCTACCGCATCAATCAATGTACAATTTAAGAATGGTGCAGTAGGACATTTAACAAGTTCTTATGATATAAAACGTGGTCATCCTATGGAGCGTTGTGAGGTTGGAGGAACAAACGGCAGAGCAATATTTGAGGATATGTGGCGGGAAGCTATACTCTATCCAGCAGATAGCCTTATAAAACAAGTTTACACAAACCCTGTTTTTGGAGGATTCACTGATTTTTACGATACCTTTCGTGATAGGATAACCTCTTTTGTGGATCAAGTGGCAAAAGGTGATCGACCTCAAGATATTGATGGATCAGGTGAACAGGGACTTGAAGCAAGCCGTGTAATCCATGCAGCGATCGAATCAATAAGAACAGGCCTTCCAGTAAAGGTTGAGTCAGTTAAAATCTAAAGGAAGAGGTGAAGTGAAATGGCTGATGCAAGGTATTTAGAGAGTAGTAGTTTTTTTGACAATAAAAATATGTCAATATTGGTAATGGACACCGAACATCATGGCAGAGTAGGATTGCACAGCCACGATTTCTACGAGTTTGTATATATTGATAAAGGCTTCTCTATGCATTACTGTGAAGGTGAAACTACCATACTTACTTCAGGAGATTTATTTGCCATTAGACCTGGTGAAGTTCACTCATATAGCAGTGCTCATCATACATTTCTATACAATTGCTTATTTTGTATTGAAGCTTTAGAAGGCATATCTCATGAAATTGTCAAACTACCAGGTATAAACCAGATACTAGAGCCCTCGCATACAAAATGGCAAAAACTTCATTTGGATTTTACTGAGAGAAGGGAAATTTTGGTGTATCTGGAGAAAATGAAGTGGGAGCAGGTTAATCGTGGTATTGGTTGGGAGTTGAATATGAAAAGTTTGTTAATAAGTTTTCTGGTTTTATACTCCCGGTTATATAGTAATCATTGCGAGAACCTCAATACTGGTAATAAAGCACAGATACTTCACATTCACAAGGTTTTAAAATATATAGAGGAAAATTATCAACGTGATTTTTTGCTTAAAGAGATGGCAAATTCAATCAATCTCTCTCCAGACTATATTTCACGTCAGCTTAAGAGTGCAGTAGGCTTATCTACCATTGAGTATTTGCGAAATTTTAGAATTGCAAAGGCAATGGAAAAACTGAAAAATACAGATTTGCCAATTTCAGAAATTGCTGCTAGTACAGGCTTTGGTGATATAAGCAATTTCTCACGACAGTTTAAGCAGGTAGTTGGCACGCCACCATCTGCTTTTCGTAAGGAATCCTAGGAAAATTAAAATTGGAGACGGTTCTCCAAAATATTAAATATTATAATATTTTGTGAATTAAAATATGAAAGGTGGTCAATCATATGGCACTAAAAATAGGTATTGTAGGTATGGGTGGTATTGGAAATCTTCATGCGGAATGTCATAAAAAAGATCCTTTAGCAGAGCTTGTAGCAGTATGTGATATTATAAAGGAAAAGGCTGATGCTGCTGCTGAAAAACATGGAGTTAAGGCATATTATAGCTTGAAGGAAATGCTAAAAGCTCACCCTGAGTTGGATATTGTTGATGTAACAACCAGTGGCTATGAAAATGGAAGCTGGCATTTTGCTCCTGCCATGGAAGCTATAGATGCTGGTAAAAATGTTCTGGTTGAAAAACCTATGTCCAATGATGTAATTGAAGCTAGGGAAATGGTAAGTTTTGCTGCAAGGCAAGATGTCTATTTAGGATGCAATTTGAATCATTTTTTTACTGAACCTGCTGATAAAGCTAAACAGTATATTAAAGATGGCAAAGTTGGAGAACCAGTATATTGCATCCATAAAATGGGGTTTAATGGTGGAGAAGCCAATTATGGAGGAGTTGCGAGTCCAAGATGGCAACGTCCATACTCACATGTGAAAGCATTTCTTGCTCATCCTTTTAGCGTGATGCGCTATTTTGGTGGTGATATAACACATGTTCAAGCTTTCATGAATAAACCTGGCATAAGGAAAAGTGCAGATGACTTAATGCTATCGATAAATAGTATCCATGTACGCTTTGAGAATGGTAGTGTAGGATATTTGTTATCTCAACGTGGAGATGCAATGTTCGGACTTGGTGGATGGTGGAGTTATGAGATGGCAGGAACAAAAGGTACATTCTGTATAGAGAATTGTGTTGAAAAACTTACCTTCTGGGAAGCACCAAAGGCCGGTGAAAAGACTGCAGCTGAGCCCGAAATCTTAAACACCGGAGTAACTAATTTCAATTCAACTTTCCCTACCAGGCTTCATGCGTATCTTGAAGATATTACAAATGAAGTTCCAAAAGAATTTATAAGAGCATCTGGGCGTGATGCATTAGCAACACTTGAATATACTTTTGCTGCAATTAATTCTTATGAAGAAGGCGGGGCGCTGGTTCGTCCAAATAGATTACCTAACCTTCATGGAGATCCATCAGTTGTGTGGTAAATAGAGATATATGAATTGGAGGTAATTATGAAAAAAGTAATTTCTATTATTTTATCAGTAATAATGATTTTTAGTACAGGTATAATTTTTTCTTCCTGTTCAAAGAAAAATGGAGATTCTGAAGTTTCAAATTCATCAACTGAAGCATCTGCTGATTTAACAACAGGCTCAGCAACAGGTTCTCAAAACAGAACAACAGAAGGGTCAACTGATCCTATAACGCTTACTTTTTTGCGAATTGGTAATGATGCTCCGGAAGCAGACTATTGGAAAACTCTAATAAAAGAGTTCGAAGGAAGAAATGTAAACATAAAAATCCAATATGATGATGCAGCTATTGGTGAACCGATGGAAACAAAACTCAATACGCTTTTTGCAGGAGGTGCGGGACCGGATATTATTGGACATGGTATACTTTCAGTAGCAAATAGAGTTGAAGCAGAGCATTATGCACCAATTACAGATTACTTTTCCAAATGGGAAGGTAAGGATGATATAATGGAAAGCGTACTTGCAAATGGCACATACAAAGATCAAATATATGGGCTTGCTTACTCAACAACTCCTTTTGTTTTTGCATATCGCAAAGACATGTTTTCTGAAGCAGGACTTGATCCTGAGAAGCCCCCAAAGACATGGGATGAATTAAAGGATTATTCAAAGCGCCTTACTAAAAAAGAAGGTGAAAGAATTACCCGTGCCGGATTTGCATTTCCAATGGCTGCTGGTAACTTTGTTGAGTTTGATGTTTTTGTTTTTGGCAATGGTGGCAAATATTTCGACGATTCTAATACACCAATTATTAATACCCCAGAAAAAGCGGAAGCTTTTGAATTCCTTCAAAGTTTTATAAGCGAAGTAAATCTACCATATAACAGCAATGAAGTAAATCCGTTTATTAAAGGAAATGCTGCAATGACTCTTATTAATAATGTTGCTCTGCGTCCAATACTTGCTGATCCAGAGTTAAAAGACAAGATTGGAGTTGCAGTACCACCAAGTAATACGACGAAGGCAACTTTTTCAGGTTGTAATATGCTATTCATAGGGAGTGACTGCAAAAATAAAGATGCAGCGTGGAAATTTATAGAAGCTGCATTAACCAAAGAGCAGGTTATGGAGCGCAGTAAAAAGCTTAATATACCAGTTACTCGCAATTCACTTTTAGAAGAATTTGCGAAGCTAGATCCATACAATGCTGTGAGAGCAGAGTGTGTACAGGTTGGGATTGGAATGCCACGTACCACATGGTCACCAAGATTCCAAACATTAAGAAATGAAATGGTACAAAAAGTGCTTTACTCAAAAGCATCAATTCAAGATGCTTTAGACGAAGCACAAAATAAGTTAATGGAAGAAATTAAATAGTTATTATAATATGGTGCCAGAGTAAATTATTGCATCTGGCACCATATTTGGTATTAGGGAGAATATAATGAAAAAAGCAAATTCCAGTAAATTCATTCATAAGAAAGGGTTTCGTAAAGATGATATCTCAGCGTATATAATGATCACACCCTTTTTTATCTTTTTCATCTTATTTGTACTGGTGCCAATTGCATCTAATTTTTATAACAGCTTTACGAATTATAATCTTGGCAAGACAAGAAATTTTATAGGGTTGCAAAACTATATAAAGTTATTCGGTGATAAAGATTTTATTCAATCGATTTGGAATACTTTAATATATGCTGTATTTAGCGTTATACCCCTAATGTTTTTGGGCTTTATTTCTGCAATTGCAGTAAATGGTCGTGCTAAAATATTCTATATAACAAGGGCACTCTTCGTTTTTCCTTATATAACTTCTATGGTAGCTGTTTCTATGATCTGGCTTTACCTTTATGAACCTACAACAGGCATTTTTAATAAATTATTTTTGGCAATGGAACTGGAACCTTTAAAATGGCTATTTGATGAAAAGCTGGCATTACCAAGTTTAATTTTAATGAACATATGGAAGAACATGGGCTATGTTATGATTATATACCTCGCAGGACTTCAAGGCATTCAGCAAGATATATATGAAGCAGGAAGGGTTGACGGTGCTTCTGATTTCAAAATGCTTTATAAAATAACTATACCTATGGTATCACCAATATCATTTTTCATATTTGTAACAACAACTATAGAGTCATTTAAAACTTTTGAACAAATAAGGATTATGACAGGTGGCGGACCAGTTAACAGTACCACTACAATTGTGCATCAGATATATATGCGTGCTTTTAGTGAGTATAAGATGGGATATGCGTCTGCAATGTCTATAGTGCTTCTTGTAATAATATTTGTAATAACGATGATAAATATTAAATTTGGAAAAGGAAAGGAACAATACATTTAATGATAGTTTGTAGTACCTGCCATCACACGAATTTTGTTAAATTCTGTAAACCTAAAATTAACATTTATAAGCTGCTTACTTGGTTTGTAGTAGTAATATTAGCAGCCCTTACAGCTATTCCTTTTTTAATCATGGTTTCTGTATCTTTTCAATCCATGAAAGAAATATATTCACCTGAACTGGTCTTTATTCCAACGAAATTTCAATTTATAAACTATGTAAATGCTATGAGGAATGGCAATTGGGGCAGGTATCTATTCAATAGTACATATGTAACAGTAATTGTTGTTATTGTTAGCCTTTTCATAAATTCCATGACAGGTTATGCTTTTGCTCGTATCAGGTTTAAAGGAAGACATTTCTTATTTATTCTATTATTAGTTGGCATGATGATACCACCACAAGTAACTATGGTGCCTCTTTTCATAATCATGAGAAAATTTCCCCTTGCTGGAGGTAATAATATACTGGGAATAGGTGGCAGAGGATTAATAAATACATATTCAGGAATAATAATACCTTTTATTGCAGGATCCTTTGGAGTATTCTTGTGCCGCCAATTCTACATGACTTTTCCTAAAGATATTGATAATTCTGCCTTAATTGATGGCTGTAGCAGGTTTAAGGCTTTTACTAAAATATATTTACCATTATCTAAGCCGGTATTAGCTTCACTGGGGATATTGAAATTTACAGGCACATGGAATGAATATACCTGGCCACTAATAATGACCAATTCTGATAGCATGAAAACTGTCCAAATAGCACTTACAATGTTTAGAGATGAAGCTGAGATTATATGGAACCAGCTCATGGCTGCAACTATAATTTCCAGCATTATAATATATATTTTGTTTTTATCATTGCAAAAATATTTTGTCGCCGGTATACTTGCCGGAAGTGTAAAGGAATAAGGATGGATGCAATAGGATATATTTATGGTATTATATTTCCATTGAAATCCAATGAATGTAGTGGTCATTAAAGACATTTCAGCCTGTGACTATATTTTTCTGCATATTAAAGGATAATGTATCTCCAAAAGGTACATTATCCCGGTTTATGAATATTAAGCTTCTAAAAAATCAATCGCAAATTGAGCGAAAAGTGAAGCGCCAATTCTTATACATTCCTCATCACCTTTAAATTTCGCATTGTGTAGTGGATATGTAATTCCTTTTTCTTCATTTCTACATCCTAAATAGTAGTAAGTAGAAGGTACTATCTGAGAAAAAAATGCGAAATCTTCACTTACCATTGCTGGCTTAATGTCAGTAATTATGTTTTCTTTACCAATTATTTTGCATGCAGAATCTATAAACAAATCCGTTATATTGTTTTCATTTATAACTGGAGGTGCTTCATAGATAAATTTTATATTTAATTCTGCTCCCATAGACTTTGCTATACCTTGAGAAATTTCACAAATTAATTCCTCAAGCTTTTTTCTCAGTGAAAGGTCAAAAGTTCTTAACGTACCTTTTAAAACAGCAGTATCTGGTGTAATATTTACACTGGTGCCTGCATTAAAGCTACATACAGATAATACTGCTGGTTCAAAAGTATTTACTCTTCGACTGATTAAGGTCTGAAGAGTGGTTACAATATTACAGCCAACTGTAATAGGATCTATAGTTTCATGAGGCATTGCACCATGACCACCTTTACCTTTGACAGTAATTATAAAATTATTAATTCCTGAAAATGAAGGTCCATGGACAATTCCAATTTTACCTACTGGAATGCTAGGCCACACATGGGCAGCAAAACAAGCATCAACAGATGGATTTTCAAGAACACCTTCTTTAATCATACCAGGAGCACCTGCTATGGTTTCTTCAGCAGGTTGAAATAAGAGTTTTATATTTCCCTTAAAATAACCTTTCATAGTGTATAAAATTTCAGCAGCTCCCAGCAAGCACACTGTGTGAAAATCATGACCACAAGCATGCATAGCTCCTGGAATGCATGATTTGTATCCAAAAGAGTTTTCTTCATTAATTGGCAAAGCATCAATATCTGCCCTTAATGCAATTGTTTTAACTTCATCAGAATTTCGTTTACCGGTATATCCATCAGTGGGCTCATTGCTGTATTGGCCTCTAATTATTCCAACCACACCTGCTCCAGATAAGACCTTATGAGATTCTATACCGAGATTTGTAAGGTAATTTGTAATAAAATCTGCTGTTTTAAATGTTTCTAGACCGAGTTCAGGATATTTATGAAGTTCTTTACGGGTTTCTATAAGTTTTTCGTATATATTTTTAACTGCAAATTCTATATTATCTTCAAATACTATATTCATAAATCTACCACCTTTATATAATATTATGCCTGTGTGTAACCTTAATTAATAATAATATTTATTTTAACATAAATACATGACAAAATGATTATAGAATTAATAAAAAAAATATAGAATCAGACTTTTTGGCACAAGATATAATTATCTATTACCATCTGGTATAATAGAGTCTGTTAACATCTAAGTCTTGTTATAAGGTATTAATCAATGTGTGAAATATGAAAGGTGAAAAAAGGTGGATGCAAATGGATAAAATATCAAAAAGCAAAAATATGGAACGTGTTCGTATTGGTATTGAAATTGGTGAGCATGGTCATAATTATGAAATGCTTACAGCGGATATAGAGGATAAATTCGATCTGAGTAAATTGGACTTTGTGCTAATATACATGAGTCCTGTAGATATAGCAGAAAAGCTCTGGTATGATTGGGCTGAATTTTTTAGGGGAAATGATATTCATTTTGCTTTCCTATACACTCAACAAAGAGGAGCACCAAAAGGTAAAATCAGTCATCTTACAATAGAAATTGTTGAGAAAATTAAAGAGATTGCCGGTGAATATTTTCTAGGAGATATGATAGGAGAAACCGGAGGATTGGCAAGCTGGCAGGAAGGTTATTATGAAGATCATATAATGGATAAACCTGATTTTGGAAATATGACTGAAGCAAAACAACACTATGTAGATCATGTTGCATCTAAGGTTAAGATTGATAAAGATTTAAACATTCCTGCTGTTTTGGCTGTAGAAGCTACTACTTTTAGTCATTATAACTTTGAAGCAGGAGTAGACAATACCTTTATTGAAATGATGTGTGGAAACCCGGAAATTATGTTTGCATCAGCAAGGGGAGCATCAAAAGCATATAATAGAAGCTGGTGGGCAAGTCACATTGCTCAGGAATGGTATGGAGGATTTAGAAATGATGACCCTTTAAAATATAAACGTATGAAACTTGCCTATTACTATTCATTTATAGCTGGAGCAAAATATATTTATCCTGAAAGCGGTCATTTTAAGATAGAGTCTTATGGGGACAGTTATGGATTAGATAGTGAATTTTGCCAATTATATAGAAAAGCATGGGATGATTTTGCTGATTTTACTCATAATCATAACAGACCAAAAGGGAATCCAATGGTAAAGATCGGTTTCCTTCAAGGAAATCTTGATTCCTGGACAGCATGGGGTGGTGCTACTGTATGGAACCAGTTTGGAAAGGTAAAATGGGACTATGGCGTGCCGGAGCAAGGCTGGAGTTATCTAGACGATATTTTCAAAGGTGAGAAGTGGCATGTTCCAACAGTCTATGGAGAAAATGATTGTACTGGAACCATCCCATATGGTCAATATGATATAGTGCCAACCACTGCGTCTATTGAAACATTAAAGCAATATAGTTGTCTGATAATGTTAAGTTGGAACACAATGACACCCGAGATATACAATAGTTTAAAACAATATGTTGTAGGTAATAAAGTAACATATGGTGGAAGTACATATCAATGTATATTAGATTGTAG
>ENA-UOOK01003522-UOOK01003522.1-fermentation-metagenome-genome-assembly--contig:-NODE-3522-length-17704-cov-3.641849_pt1 | contig 17704 bp, 16 predicted proteins | sample MGYA00245777_ERZ724023 | MGnify/ENA primary metagenome ERZ724023 (study PRJEB28704, sample SAMN03018312) | fermentation metagenome | biome: anthropogenic terrestrial biome; feature: soil; material...
GCTTGTTACTGTCAAATTCAATATCGATTACTGCCATTTCAAGCCGGTGTTAACAATAACATCAAGGAGACAAAGCATACCATAAACATTATTATGATAATATTCGTATGGTTTTTCCATGCTCTCGCCTACTAGAGAGTTGGCAGCAAAGTGAATCACTGCTTCAATTTTATGCTCTTTAAAGACTTTATCTAGTTGGTCTTTATCTCTGATATCGATATTATAGAGGTTATTCACTTGAATTGATTCTTTATGTCCACTTTGAAGATTATCTATTACAATTATATCTTCACTTTGTTCTTGAAAATATTTTACTGTATGAGAGCCAATATAGCCTGCTCCTCCAGTTATTAATATTGGCATTTTGGTTGGTCACCTCCCAGGTGATTAATTAATCTCTACTGAATATATCTCTTGTGTAAACCTTATCCACTACATCTTTGATTTCATCAGATAATCTGTTTGCCACGATAACATCAGAGATTTTCTTGAATTCATCAAAGTCTTTAATCACTCTTGAACTATAGAACTCGTCTTCATGAAGAGCCGGCTCAAACACCACAACTTCAATTCCCTTTGCCTTGATACGTTTCATAACACCTTGAATAGCAGACTGACGAAAATTATCAGAGTCCATCTTCATTGTAAGCCTATAAATACCAACAATCCTCGGTTGTCTTTTAATAATCATATCAGCAATATGATCTTTTCTAGTTCTGTTAGCATCAACAATTGCCCCGATAATGTTATTTGGTACGTCCTGGTAATTGGCAAGTAATTGCTTTGTGTCTTTAGGTAAACAATACCCACCGTAACCAAATGATGGGTTATTATAGTGTGTACCTATTCGTGGATCGAGTCCTACACCTTCAATAATTTGCTTGGTGTCTAGTCCTCTCACTTCAGCATAAGAGTCAAGCTCATTAAAATATGCTACTCTAAGTGCAAGGTAAGTGTTGGCAAATAGCTTGATGGCCTCTGCTTCAGTTGCATCAGTATAAAGAATTGGTATATCTTTTTTAATCGCTCCTTGAGCTAGAAGTTCAGCAAACACTTTTGCTCTTTCTGACTGCTCTCCAACCACAATTCTTGAAGGATAGAGGTTATCATAGAGTGCCTTGCTCTCGCGTAAGAATTCTGGAGAGAAAAGTAGGTTGAACTTCTTGTCCTTCAAAGCAGGATCTGTCAAGAACTTCAGAGCATACTTCACATAGAGTGAACGGCAATAGCCTACAGGAATGGTACTCTTAATTACCATCACTGCATCTGGGTTCACTGATATAACGAGATCTATTACATCCTCAATGTGATGTGTATCGAAGAAATTCTTTTGAGGGTCGTAGTTTGTTGGTGCGGCAATAACCACAAAATCTGCATCCTTATAAGCTGCAGACCCATCGAGAGTTGCAGTGAGGTTCAATTCCTTCTCTGCAAGGTACTTCTCAATGTATTCATCCTGAATAGGTGAAATCTTATTATTCAACTTTTCTACCTTCTCCGGAATCACGTCAACAGCCGTAACATGATGATGCTGGGAAAGCAATGTAGCAATACTCAAACCTACGTAACCTGTTCCTGCTACTGCTATTTTAATATCTTTAAATTCACGCATATTGGAATATTTTCTTTGGCTGATTTTTTCTACCTCTATAATTTAACGAATTGGGAACAATCATAAATCGTTATACGCCGGCTCTGCCGGTAACTAATATTTTACTCATTATTTCGTATCTTTTTTTGCTACAAGTCCTAACTCATTTCCTAACTGTCCGTTCGAACCGACTACAAGTATTTTATGCATATAAATCTTCTGAATAATCAAACAGATAATTAGAATCTTTTAACAGTGGATTGATTTTGTCTTTTTCGGACAAAATGATCTCTTTTTCATTCAAAATCCAATCGATATCCAATGAAGGATCGTTCCATAATATGCCGCCCTCGGATTGGGGGGCGTAATAATTGTCGCACTTATATTGAAAAATGGCTTCTTCACTCAAAACGATAAAGCCGTGTGCAAAGCCGCGGGGGACAAAAAACTGGAGTTTGTTTTCTTCCGATAGTTCTGCGGCTACAGACTTCCCAAATGTGGGTGAGCCTTTTCGAATGTCTACCGCGATATCCAGCACTTTTCCTTTGACTACCCTTACTAACTTTGATTGTGTATAGGGCATCTTCTGAAAGTGTAAACCTCTCAATACGCCGTAACTGGATTTGGATTCATTGTCCTGAACAAAGATGGTGTTGCATACTTTTTCTTCGAACTCTTTTTGGGAAAAGGATTCAAAAAAATATCCCCGACTATCTGCATAAACTCGGGGCTCAATAATTACCACTCCCTCTAATTCAGTTTTTATAACATTCATCTTTTTTGTAAGGATTTGTCTTTTTTTTTTAAGCGTTCCGTCCGGGCGCACTTCGTGGCTACCTGTCACATTCTTTTGTGATGATAGTCCAATTTTGAAAGGGCAAATTTACAAATAATAAGTATAATTAAACCCTTTATTTTGTTAAAAGCTAGGAACCTCTTTGCTATCGATTGCATCATTGTATAGTCTAAACATCTGTAGTAAATGATTTGAGTTAAAATTAATTTTTTGTTACAATCAGAAATAAAATCATAAGAAATACTATAAATCTGTAAGTAAAAATCATTATTTTGTCTTTTTCGGACAAATCGGTATCGATTTTTGGCATTTTTTGCGCTATCACAAGCAACGTATTCTCGTAACTGAGTTTGTAAATATCATTTAACCAAGTGACCGCTTGCGGGTGCTTTCAATCCGTGCAATATGTTATATCGGGCAGCCTGATTGGCATGCCACCAAAATCCTAAGCTGCCCAACCTCCCTTAATCTTATCCTGAAGGGTTTCTTTACTTAAAATTTCTGCATGAAAAGGTTGTTATAGTATTTTGTTTTTAAATATGTTTCTTCACTTAACAAAAGTAATGTTTATCGTATAAATTATTTAAATAATTGCAAATATCTTGACAATAATAGTAAATGCAATCCTGAACACAAAATAAAATGAAAAACATGTTTCTCAATAGAGTAGAGACGAATATTCCATAAGAATATTTACAAATTTATGAAAAGTTTCTTTTTCCAAATTTCCAAATCTTTTGAAGGAACAGCTATCCACAATATTTTTTTTGGTCTTGTACAAGCGACATATAGTATTCTTAATTCTTCTTGTGCTGCAGAAGGTAGCATATTGTATTCAGAATTAAATAACGTAGCATAATTGTAATTTTTCGCCTTATCTGAAATAAAAACCAATATTGCTTCTAATGACTTTCCTTTTACTGAGTGTATTGTTTTGTATAGCTTATTATAATTCTGGCTTACATTCTTTTCATCGTAAAAATAGTTTGATATATTATTATTTGAATTACTGTTCTCAACATAGAACTTAAGTTTGTTTTGTTTTGATTTCTTAATCCAATCACTTAAAGTGCAATTTGTATCAGGAAGGTTATTAATAAAATTAAAAATTATTTTCCTATATTTCCTGAAACCAATGCTATTAATCTTATTCCTGATTAATTCATTTGAAATATAAGTCTGATTTTCATTCATTTTAAAAAAACCTTTTTCAATTAAGTTGAAACCTTTTTTAAAATTTCCATTATCAATTAAATATTTCCCTTGTACAATATCACGAACATAGTAATAATTTCTACACCATGGTGATTTATTTATATTAGTTTCAGTTTCATTTGTTAAACCAAAATGTTTTTCTCCGAATATTTTCCCTCTATATACAACAGCACAATCATCTTCTTTTAATCTTAAAGTTTTACATTTAGATACAAAACAATCTTTTATCTGAATAATTTTATTTGTCTCATTTGTATGTTCTATTAGTAAAGGTTTTTCTGGATAATCCATGTCATTTTCAGACGCTGATATTATAGTATCATTAAAAAAATGATTAATTAACTGACATATATTATTGGAACTTCTTCTATTCTCTTCAAGTTTCAAATGTGTCCAATTGGGATTATTAAATTTTTCCATAAACAGCGATGGATCTGCAGTATTCCATTCAAATATTGCCTGGTCTGGATCACCAACTAATAAAATTGATTTTGCATTTGCATTGTCTAATAAGTCAATAATTGCCATTTGGATTGCAGTAGTATCTTGTGCTTCATCTATAATAAGAATAGGAAATTTTTGAACAATATTGTTCGCAATTAAGGGAAATTTTTTTAAAATCTTATAAGCTATATAATTTGCATCAGCTTGGATAGCTTTTCCGGATCTGAAATGGTATTTCTTTATATCATTTATATCGGAAATAACTTTTTTTAATTCACCATTACTATTTGTTATCTCATTCCAAGAAAAGTGATATATAGAACTATGCAAAATAGGTATTGGATCATCATCTATATTGAAAGATACTTTGTCGAAATAATAATTTGGATCTAATATTTTTCTTGACCTATAATTTATTTTTGTAGAATCGTAGTTAAACCATTTGTTATACTCAGTTCCTACTATTTCGGGTCTTTTTTTGCATCGCATAAATAGATGGCCATAAGGTAAAAAGATATATGTGTTAATGAAATTATCTATAGTTCCAATAAAGTTGGGGTAACTAATGGAATTTACACGAAATTTTTTTATGCCCTTTTGTATTTCATCACATGCACCATTTGTAAAAGAAATTGCAGCAATACCTTGGTGCCTATTTAACTTGTTGTTTTCTATCAGCTTTGCAAGTCGAGCTGTAACAGAAAATGTTTTTCCACTTCCAGGACATGCTTTAACTATAATTCTAGGTTCTAAACAGTTTACAACTTTTTTTTGCTCAGATGATAATTTTTCAAACATTATTAATACTTTTTAATTATCTATTTATATAAGGCTTTCAGCTATTATGATAATGAAAATAGAATTGCTTTTTTAATATAATCAGGAACATCAAAATTTTGTTCCTGATTTAATCTTTCATTAAGTTGTAATGCAAATTCTGCTTTATCTTTGAAGTTTTCTAATTTCATTTTCAGTTGATCTGCAGTAAAATCTTCTTTCAATATCTCTGTTTTTGGGTGCATGCTCCTATAGACATCTCTCATAATAGTTTTATTTATTTCTGATGCTTCAAATAGATCATGCTCAAAAGTATTATTGGCTAAAGTAACCTCCAAATTATTCTTTTTTAATTTTTTCGCATTTTCTGCCCTATCGGAAATAGGTTTATTTTCAGTAGGATCACTATCTGTTATAATTGCACATTTTGAGAACAGTCGTTTATTTTCATCATCATTATTATAAAGTTTTGCAAAGTGTTCAAATGCCACCCCACCAATATTGACAATCTCAATTCCATTTTTTTCTAAATCAATCTTATCTGGCATTAAAAATTTTCTTGATAATATGGGTAAAAGAATTGCTTCAGAGATACCTTCAACTAATATTGCCCCATTACCAAAGAACATTTGTGATTTTGTAGTATCTAAGAACTTTCTTAGATAATTCCGGTTATCATCTGAATAATCATCTTTAGTTAGATGATTGAAGCAAAAAACCTTGATAGAATTATTTTGTTTTTGTAAAACTTTCACATTTTCAATATTTGATTTCGCAGTTATTGTGGGAGAATGTGATGTGATGAATACTTGCAATCCTTTATCTGTGAGCGTGTTTAAATATTCAAAAAAAGTGTTCTGGTATTGTGGGTGAAGATGAGCTTCTGGTTCTTCTAATAATAGAGCATTGTAAATTTCTAACTCCGGATCTTCGCACCTGTTTAAAAGATCTCCAAGTACAACAGAAGAGAATATTAAATTATTTTCGCCTAATCCATTTTGGTAAATCTCAAAATATTTTTGTTGTGATGCATTTTGAATAATATCAAAAACCGGTCTTCTTATTTCAATACCTCTTACAATATCTGAATATTTACGTCCTACATAATTCATTTCTATTTGAGGAATTTTTTTTAAGATTCCAGTTCCTTCTAAGTGCTCATTTACTTTGTTTTTACCTTCATTTAAGATATATGTCCAGTCATATTCAGGACTTTCAAATATGCCAAATAGTGATTCTGTTATAGTATTTTTCTTTTCTTCGGTTAGGTTTACAATTTGTTCTCCCTTTTTATATTTTGTCAACTTATTAAATAATTGTGCAGTTTGGTTGTTTTGAGAATAAGGCTTTAATCCACTAACTGCATCACGAAGCGGTCCCAAATAAGTGTAAAAAACTTCTTGAAGTGCTTCATATGGAATTTGTTGTCCTTCATTATCACCACCCCATACTATTCTTTTAAAAAATGTTCTTTTACCGCTTTTTACTAATGAATATTTAAGATGAAACTGTATAGTTTGCTTTTCGTTATCTGGATCCAGAGAAATAAAATCAAAAAAACATTCTTTTTCGATATCGTCTTCAATTTCAAAAATAAGATCAAATAATATTTCTGTATTATGTTCATTTGGGTCATTAGGATTTAAATGAAGATCTGATTCATGAACATAAATATTTGTATCTGGTTTCCCATATCCCAAGCAAATTCTTAATGCATCAATTATTGCCGTCTTGCCTGAATTATTTTCACCAATAATTATATTAATGCCTTTGTTTAGAGATAAAGTGAAGTTTTTGAATACTCTGAAGTTTTTAATGTGTAATAGTTTTAAATACATGTTTTTGTGAATTATAATTATTTTTCATTTGTCTATTTTTTTAAAATCAACCAATTATAAAACTATCTTAATATGAAATTGAAGAGTTGTTTATGAAACAAATTAAGGTTAACTTATTTAGTTACACTATAATTTTTTATTAATCTTCCAGTAACCTCCATTGTCAGGACCTATACGCTCAATCAATCCTTTTGATTTTAGCTGTTCAAAATCCCGTTTTATAGTTTTATGATTTACATTTAATATCTTAGCTATTTCCATCATAGAAATCTTTGCATTTTTTTCAACTAACCCAAAAATAATGTTTAACCGATTTTCTGGGACATTTTCTGGGACACTTTCTGGGACATTTTCTGGGACATTTGGTACTAATGGTATTTTTGTGATGAAAATATCCTCTTCAAGAAATTGAATGTCATCGCTTCCTGTGTAAGCTTTTGAATATTTATAAACATTACGAACGCCAGTGCCTAATTCCTCAGAACGTCCCATTTGCGTAAACATCTGAGCTATATGTGGATTTTTAGGAAATGGCTCAAAACTTTTCGGAAGTAATTGTCCATATAGATGGGGTTTATTGGCATTTTTTGTTTCAACTCGATCATTATAAATGATTAAAGTAGTTGGATAAGCATTCATATACTCTCTATGAATTAAAATATTTGCAATTATCTCTCTAAAAATTTTTTCTCTGAGAGAAATACGCAAGTCTCCTTCTAAATAAAATTTATCAGGTAAATGCTTTACTATAAATGCCATGAGTCTGTCATAGGCCTCAATTAAGTTACAACGAATATTTTCTCTGTCGTCGTATCGATCTAAATCAACTTTCCTGACAAGTGCGTCAATTTTGTAATGTGGGATAGCTCCCTGAATAACTTCGTCTTTTCCAAATAGAAGTAGAGCAGCTAAGGTAAATCCCTCTTTTCCGGATATAATATCACGACGATATAATCCAGAAGCATTGAAAAAATCTTCATCGGATAACTCATTCCAAGGGTGGTTAGCACGATTATTCTTGATCATTCGTCTAGCTCTGTCAACAATGCCTGATACAAAATCGGTTTGAAGTAAATATGGATATACCGTATTCTCACTATAATATGCATTTTTTCTTATATACAGTTGTTTAATCTGATCATCTGTTTGTATTTCAAAATCTCCGTCGGCACTTCTGTCAAACACTTTGTTCTTACAGCGGTGTACCTGTGATGAAGCTGGAACAAATATGTGAATCAATATCTTGTCTTCGTAATTCACTTTTGTGGCTTCTAATAAGAAAGAAGGAATCAGCTTTTGAGGATTGTTACTGAGATTCACTAATTCTTTGATCATTTGATCAGCAAGTGCAGGATTTACTCCTTCAATGTGTTTATCATCAGTCACTCCTAATAAAATTATGCCTCCATTTCTGTTGAGAAAAGCACAAATGGTTTCGAAGAGTGTTCCAGGAAGTTTATTTTTTGCGGTTTTAAACTCGATTGAAATACCCTCTCCTCTGGCTAATATTTGAGGTATGTCGATATTCATAGTTTTTCAAAGTTACAAAAAAAACTAAATATGAAGACATTATAGTTATAAAACTGTTTAGATTTTCAGGAAGTTTAGTCAAATGGTATAATTGCTCAATTATTTTTATTGATTTAATTTCAACTTCAATATCCGGGACATATCCGGGACATTATCTATTGCATATCTGGGTCTTCTTTATTATTAATCATGTCATGACATCTCAGCTAATATTCGGGGGACTCGCTTGATAAAATGAAGCGAAAATTTGATATATATATGAACGTAGTGAATTTACAATATTTAACAATAAGCCACCTCCGTTGATGGTCCGTTGATGGTCCGTTGATGGTCCGAGGATGGTCCGAGGATGGTCTTACTATCGTTCAATGAAAAAATAAAGATATTTTAACATAATATAATCACAAATGTGCTCAATTTAACTATTGTAAAAGTATTTGAAGTCGTTTTTCGAAGACATCAAAAATTCAACAATCAGTAATAAATATATTTTGAAATATCAGCTAATATTCGGGGTACCCGCTTGATGAAATGAAGCGTATATTTGATATATGTTTGAGCGTAGCGAGTTTATATCAAATAGCAAATGAATCATTAGCGGGTCGAATATTAGGTGCAATGAAAAATATATCTATTACATCCCAATTCATACTTAGCACGGAATTTCTCAATTGTTTAAAAAGGATTTAATATTGTTTACCCAACTCATGTTCCGCAGTCCTCATGCCTTTGCTGGTGCAGCGGATGACCTTTTCTGTGTCCACAGCTGGTGCGCGATCGTGAGGACCTGATTGACCGTCCAGTAAAGGGTCAATCCGGCTGGAAAGCTGTAGAACATGAAGAAAAAGACCAATGGCATATAGGTCATCATCCGCCTCTGGGCGGGGTCCATTCCCGGCGAGGTCGGGGCGGACTTCTGTTGGAGGAACATCGTCAAGCCCATCAAAATCGCCAAGGGGTTGATCGGAAGGTCATTCCCCAAAAAGAGCTTCGGAATCACCATTACCGTGTCCGGAGTCGAAAGGTCCTGAACCCACAAGAAGGAGGCACCACGCAACTCCACCGCACTGCGCAAGGTAGTGAACAGTGCCCAAAATACCGGTAGCTGAAAGAGATATGGGAGGCATCCGCCCAGAGGATTGACGCCCTTTTCCTTATAGAGCGCCATGATCTCCTGCTGCAATCGTTTCTGATCGGTCTTGTACTTTTCCTTCAGGACATTGATCTTCGGCTGAAGATCCTGCATCTGGCGCATCGACAAAGTCGCCTTGTGCGTGAACGGCCAGAAGATGCCCTTCACCAAGATCGTCAGCAGGACAATGGCCAGCCCCCAGCTCAGCGTGAGCTTGTGGAAGAAGGTCAGCGTGTCGATCAGTCGCTTGGAAAGCCAACCGAACAAACCAAACTGCATGATCAAGCCCTCGTGATTCGGGAGCTTGTTCAAAACCCGGTAATTCTTCGGGCCCACATAGGAGTAAAGGGTGATTGTGGCGGTCTCGCCAGGGGCCAACGTCTGTGCAGGATAGCGGATCGACCCGGCGACCCGCGCCCCCTCGGGCAGCAGCCCCATCAGCGCCAGCGCGGTCATGCTCTTGCCGCAGCCCGATTCCCCGACGATGCCAAGGATTTCGCCCGGGGCCATCGAAAAGCTGATTCCGTTCACGATGTCGAACGCACCTTTTTCCGTCTGCGCGCGCACGGTCAGATCCTCGACGCGCAGAAGCTTTTCCGGCATATGCGATCCCTCCAGTCAAGATGCTTTTCCCTGTTCAGCAGTATTTCTTGCGCAGTCCCTCCCCGATGTAATTGAGCCCCAGCACCGTGAGCATGATCATCATCCCGGGCGCCAGGGAGAACCACGGGGCGTTGAAAAGGTAAGACTGCGCCTCGAACAGCATCCGTCCCCAGCTTGGGGCGGGCGGCTGGATGCCAAGGCCGAGGTAGCTCATGCCGGACTCCGCCAGGATGGCGTTCGACAGGCCGACGACGATCGCCGAAAGCAGCTGGGGATAGAGGTTCGGCAGAAGATGCACGAACAGGATGCGCGGGGCGGAGGCACCGAAGACCTCCGCGCTCTCAATGAACTCGCTGTTTCGGTACGAAAGCGCGCCGTTCCTGGCGATGCGCGTGAAGCTCGGGATGAAGAGGATGCCCAGGGCGACGATGATGGTATACGGTCCCTGCCCCTGCCCGAGCACCGTGACCATGACCAGCGCGAGCAGGATTCCGGGGAAGGAGTTGAGCGCGTCGATCAGGCGCATGATGCACTCGTCCGCGGCGCCGCCGAAATACCCCGCCGTCAGGCCGAGAACCGTGCCGAAAAACGTTCCGATGCACACGGTGCTCGCCGCCACGAAAAGCGTGAATTTTGTGCCCGTCATCACGCGGCTGAAAATATCCCGGCCGAAATTGTCCGTTCCGAATAAGTGGCTCAGCCCGGGAGGGCCGAGCCGGACCGTAACGTCCATCGCGTCGACGTCGTAAGGCGTGTAGAACAGGCTGACCAGCATCAGCAGAAGAACGGAGCCGACCAGCGCCGCCCCCAGCCGCAGGTCGAAATTACCCCTATCTCTCATGTCACGCCACCCGGATCCGCGGATCGATCGCCTGCAGCAAAACGTCCGCGAGCAGATTCGCGGTCACGACGACCAGCGCGATATAGACGACGAGCGTCTCGACCAGCGGAAAATCCCGGGACGAGATGGACGCGATCAGCAGCCGGCCGATTCCCGGAACGCCGAAGACCTGCTCGATCACGATGCTGCCGGAAAAAATCTCCGCGAGGATCATCCCGAAAAGCGAGATCACCTGCGCGAGCGCGTTTTTCAGGACGTGGCGGTAAAGCACGGCGTTGTCGCTGTTGCCCTTGCTGTAAGCCGTGCGCACATAATCGAGGCTCATCTGTCCGATCACCGAGGTGCGCAGAAATTTCGCGACGGTCGCGATGCCGGGCAGCGCGACGGCGAGCGCCGGGTAAAACAGATAGGAGAAAAAGCGGGCGGGGCTGGTGCTGAAATCCACGTAGCCGCCCGGGGTGAAAAACTTCAGCAGAATCCCGAACACCCAGATGAAAAGAATCCCCAGAAAAAAATTCGGGATGGAAATGTTGATCATCGTGACGGTGTTCAGAATCCGGTCGAGCGGCGTGTCCCGCTTTTTCGCGCTGTAAACGCCGAGGGGGATCGAAACCGAGACGATCAGCAGAAAGGCGATGCCCGCGAGGGCCGCCGTCACCGGGAACCGCTCGGCGATCAGCTTTTCCGCCGGAACGGAATACTTGATGGAGTTACCGGGGTTCCCGGTCAGCAGGCCGCCCATCCATTTCAGGTAGCGGATGGGGAGCGGATCATTCAGCCCGAGCTGCGCGCGGAGGACGGCAACCCGCTCGGGCGAGGCCTCCGTCCCCAGGACCAGCGCGGCGGGGTCCCCCGGTATGATGTTGAAAGCGGCGAAGGTCAGCAGCGACACCAGCAGCAGAGTCAGCAGCAATGTCAGAATCCTTCGGATCAGATGTCTCACGTTTTTTTACCTCCGGTCGGTTTTCCGGTTTTTGGAAAAGATGCGGAAAACCGTCCGCCTGCCTCGGCGCAGACGGACGGATTCCATGCGCGGCTCCCCTATTTGGACCGATACAGGGGGGAAGCGTCGAACACGTAGAGCGGATAAGCGGTGAAGCCCTTGATTCCGGTTTTCAGCGCGGTGAGGGACGCGATGTCCTGAATGTAAACGTTGGCGGCATCCTTGGAGATCAGCCGCTGCGCCTGCTTGAAAAGCTCCGCGCGCTTGGCGTCGTCGTTTTCATTGGCCGCCTGCTCGTACAGCTTGTCGAATTCCGGATCTTTGTAGTTGAAAAAGTTGTTCTTGGCGGTGGACACATACCGGCTGAGGAAACTGGCCGGCGTAAGCACCGCGCCGTCCACCGAAATGATCGTCGCCTCGTACTCGCGGCCCGTGTAAACCTTCGAGATCCACGTCGCCCAGTCCACCTGCTTGATCGTCGCCGTCACGCCGATTTGCTTGAGCTGGTTTACGATCACCTGCGCTGTGTCGACGTGCACCTGATAGTTGGACGGGACCGAGATGGCGAAGCTGAATCCGTTCGGGTAGCCGGCTTCGGCCAGCAGCTGTTTCGCTTTCGCGAGATCCTTCGGATAGGCCTTCGCAAGGCTTTCATCGTAATACTTTTTGAAGCCAGGGATGACGGGAGTCCCGACGCGTACTCCTTTCCCGAACGTCGCCGTCTGGATGATCTCGTCCGGATCGACCGCGTAGCTGACGGCCTGGCGCACCTTGACGTTGCTGAACGGCTTGAAGGAGTTGTTCAGGTCCAGCTGCTGGACGGCGTTTGAGTTGGACTGTTCGATGGTGAAACCGCTGGTCAGCTGCTGCGCCGCCGCGTTGGCGACGCTCGCGACGTCCACGCTGCCGGATTTGAGGTCGAGAAGCAGCGCGTTGGTGTCGGACTCCAGCTTAAAGGTCACTTTGTCGAGATGCGGCAGCCCCTTCTGCCAGTAATCCGGATTTTTGACGAGGACGACCGACTGCTGCTGGGTGAAGGACTCGAACTTGAACGGCCCGGTTCCGATCGGGTGCGCGTCCTGGTCTGCGTAGTCCTTCGGCACGATCGCGATGGTCAGGTTGGCGAGAAAATCGTTGTCCCGCTGCTCCAGAGTCAGCTTGACGGTGGAGGGGTCGGCGGCCTCCACGCTTTTGATATTGGCCGCGGTGGAGATTTTGGCCGCTTTCGCGGTTTCCAGAGAATATTTGACGTCCTCCGCCGTCACGGCTTTGCCGTTGTGGAACTTGATCCCGTTCCGGATCTTGAACGTATAGGTCAGGCCGTCCGGTGAGATTTCCGGAAGATCCTGCGCCACGGCGGGCACGAGATTCCCCTCGGTGTCCGGCTTGACCAGGCCTTCGAAAATATTGAACAGCAGCGAGCGCGTGTCGGCCGTTTCCGTTTTGTACGGGTCGAAATGGTCCGGCTCGGTCTGGAATCCGACGACGACGCTTCCGCCGTCCTGCGCGCCGGCCCCCGACTCCGCGCCCTGGGACACCGCGGAGGATGCCAGGGCTGCGGAGGAAACGGGGGCTGCCGAAGAGGCGGGCTGCGACGTACTGGAGTTCGATTGGCAGCCTGCTGCCAGGGACAAGGCGAGGCAGCCGGTCAGGAGCGCGGACAGGAAGACGGACGGATGTTTTTTCATGATTCTCTCTCCTCTTTTGATACGAAATTGTATTTTTTGGGCGTGCGTGGGATAACGTGTCAACATCGTCCGTATTTCCGTCTGAGGTCCATTTTCAACCCATGCCCTTTCCGAAAGGATTCGCATCTTTTGAATTTTCCAGCGACGCCCGCCTCGCGGTTTTGCGGCGGGACTTCCCAACGCTTCAAAAACAAAAGGCCCGGAAGGTTCCATCCTTCCAGGCCTCCGGTTTTCCGGTCGGCGTTTCCAAAAATAAAAAAATAATGAAGAAGTCCGGTGAACCAGCGGCCCACCGGACTTCTTCATTCCGTTTTGGCGGCAGCGCCAATCAACTGAAAAATGAAAAAGACGGAATCGAGCCGCAACGCAAAAAAGCCGCCATGGACATGCGCATTCCCCGGCAGCACATCACTGCGCACATAGACGCGCGGCACATCAGCTTCGTTTTCAAGCGGCTCTCCTCCTCTCGCTCTTTCAATTATTGTATTCCTATATGTTATGTATTATATCATAGCTTTGCTTTCCTGCGGTGTCAACATTTTTTTGAATAATCATGAGGACAGACAACTTTTGCAAGATCCGGGTCCGCTTTTTAGGCTGAATTCACGGCTTGAGCCGCGCATGAGTGCAGCCTGCGGAAGCAAATTCATGACAAAAGCACCATAGGACCTGCCGCGACGTTCCTTTCTGCAGGTCGCTTACATCTCATTTCTTCTGTACTGCGACGGGCTTTTCCCCATGACCTTTTTGAACGCGCGGCTGAAATAAGCCGGATCGTCGTATCCGCATACGGCGGATACCCGTTCCACGGAGTACATGCCGCTGAGCAGCAGGTCGCAGGCTTTGCCCATTCTCAGCCTGGTGCGGTATTCGACGGCCGTCTCTTTATATACTTTTTTGAACAGGTGCCGGAAGTAAGTTCCCGACATGCCGCAGAGCTCGAAAAGCTTCTTTTCCGGAACCGGTTCGCAGAAATGCTTATCCAGATAGTTCAGAGCGGGGCGCAGCTTTTGCCGATAGCTGTCGTGTTCCCTGTTGATCTCTTTGAGCAGAGCGCCGATCAGCTCGTATAAAAGGCTCATGCTGTGCACCCGGTAGGAATCGTGCCGCTTCGTCCATTCGCTTACCAGCCGCGAAAAGACCTGGCTGATTTTCCGTTTGTTGATCGGTGTCAGGCAGGTGGGCAGGACGGACAGGGCGTCCCTTTCGGCAAGCTGAAAGTTTACCGTCATGTGGACGAACGGAGAATCCTCGAAGCAGCGGGTGATATAGGACAGATCCGGAGAAAGATACAGGATATCTCCGGCCGTTGCAACAAAGGACTTCTTCCTGTTTTCCCCGCTCATCTGATATATCGCTCTGCCTTCCAGGACATAGACCAGCCCATGCCTTTGCCTGGAATTTTTATATTCCTCGCTGACCCAGCCGGCCGGAGCGGAAAACTTATGGCACAGAACAATTTCGGTCACAACGATTTTCCTGCACACCGGTGCCCCTCCTCATGGAAATTCACCTGGACGGGTGAAAAAGTACAGTGCCGTTTTATCCAAGTTTACCCCTTCCTCCATGGAAATGCAAGGATGGGAATGCCATAATATAACCATATAAAACCAATCGTTGGAACAGTAAAATTGTAATTTTAAAACATATCCTAAGGAGATTCCGATGAGCGTCACAATCAAGCGACAGAAAAAAACGATTCCCACCTATGTGCCGGAAAAGCCAAATAAGATGCCGTATTTCATTGAGGGGAGGGCATATCAGGGAGCGTGCGGGCGCGTTTATCCCATTCCCTGCCGGGACAGACTTGCGGATGCTCCCGTTCCGAAAGCCTATGATATGATTACTCTGTCCAATGAGCATATCGAGGTCAACCTGCTGCCTGAGATCGGCGGAAAGGTATATGGGGCAAGGGACAAACACAACGGCTACGAATTCATCTATCAGAATCCCGTCGTCAAGCCGGCCATGGTAGGCCTGGCGGGACCGTGGGTCTCCGGCGGGATCGAGTTCAACTGGCCGCAGCATCACCGGCCCACCTCGTTTGCGCCCGTCGAGGCCACCGTCCGCAGAAACGGCGGCGGCTCGGTTACCGTCTGGATGGGAGAGGCGGAACCGTTCCACAGGATCCGGGGCGCAGTGGGCATCACCGTTTATCCGGGCAAATCCTATGTGGAAGCCAAGGCCGTCTTATACAACCGCACCGACCTGCCCCTGCCCTTTATGTGGTGGAACAATCTGGCGGTGCGGGTCGGCCCCCGCTACAAGGCCGTTTTTCCGCCTGACGTGGAATATGGGAACGACCACGACCGGCGGGCGGTCGTTTCTTTCCCGGTGATGAAAGGCGTTTACCATACGGCCCGGCCGTACGATTACGGCGAAGGGGTCGATGGGACTTGGTTTTCCAACGTCAAACTGCCTACTTCGGTGATGGTGAGGCGCGGATATTCCGATATGGATTTTTTAGGCGGTTACGATTTTTCCGCCGGCGCCGGAACCGTGACGGTGGCCGACCATCACGTTTCGGTAGGAAAAAGATGTGGACGTGGGGCGACGGCGACTTTGGAAAAGCGTGGTGCGCCAACCTGACCGACAACGGCGACCGCTATATTGAGCTCATGACCGGCGTTTATTCCGACAACCAGCCGGACTTCACCTATATCCAACCCGGAGAGACCAAGGAGTTTACCCAGATCTGGTACCCGGTGCAGGGGATCGGTGAAATGGTCAACGCCACGCGGGACGGCGCACTTTCCTTAAAAAGGGAAGTAGCAAATGCAAATTTATTAGTATTCATGCGGTTCTCCGAGTATCAATGTCCACTCATTGTCCACTCTCGCATGAATTACGCTTTTTTCTTATCCGCAGAGGCAGAAGCATGGTTCCCATTTAGCTTTTCGCGAACATCCTCCGCAATGGTAGGACGTAGGCCCACATATCTCAGCGCCATTTGCGGAGTGCTATGCCCCAACAGGTATTGCAGACTTTTGACATCCACGCCCTTTGCGACCGCATTGGTCGCAAGCTGTATTGATCTTGTTGATTGCTCTGGCGCTTAGTATCGGCTTTGCGCTGATTGCGGCGACCGGCTACATACAAGCGTGTGGCCGAAGGCCAAAAAAATAACCGCCCCCAGCCAAGGATAGCGGTTATCCGTTCTGCCTGGGCTTCCTGAGAAATCAGGATGCCCTTTGCTTTTTCTATCTACATTATACCACATACCACACGTGTCAAGAGGGATAAATAGTGGGTGAGTGTTTAGTCGCTCTGTTTCTCGCGGGAATATGCCATTTTCTCGATTGGCTTGGGAAGGATATAGGAAAAGGTGAGGGCCGAGATTGCTACTCACTCTTTGGCCGGACGAATGTGCCGGTCGAAGAATTCGGTTCCTAAGAAAAGATGATCGTCTACCTCCGGGATCACTTTTCCGATCCGCTGCCCCTGTACGGCCACAACAATCACGATTTTCCCTATGCTTTTCAAAATTTTATAGACGCTTATGTAATCGGTATCTGCACTAAAGATAAAGGCAGCATCGTAGGAATTAAAATACGCCTTGCTCAATAGAGTGGCAGCTAAGTTAATATCTGTGCCCTTTTCTTCTTTGTAGTAAGTGTGGTGATCATCAATCCGCATTGGAACATCTCTGTCTACTGGCCTTGCGATATATCTGCCCTCAATTACATCCATATATTTAGAGCCTTTAAGGCCACGCATCCATTTATAATAGCTTAACAAATGCGGGTCTTGCATTAAGAATGGATCCGGCGTTGGTGTGAAAATAAATGTCTTTATAAAATCAATATTAGGAATTAGCCTAACAGCATCGGGAAAGAGAGTATTGTAATCGAGCTTTGGGCATTCCCGATCGCTTGAATAATAAAGGCTTCGCAGATTTATGTCGAAATTCATGTGGTCGACAAACACCATTCCCCTTAACACATTTCCCACATCCCCATATAAAATCTAAGAGGGCTGTGCATATAGCACAGCCCCCCCAATAGATAATCTAAGCAAGAGGCAGGCTAAAGAGCCATCTCTCGCATCCTTATTATATGCAAATCTTCAAGAAAATGCAATAGGTTTCGAGAATTATTTTTTGCTATATCGAGATCATCCTCGACCTTATTTTTATGCAAACCTTGAAACCACCGTTTTAACAGCAAAGGCTAAAACCGTCACGATTGAATACCCACCGAGTAAACCAGTTGTAAGCCTTAAAAAATTGGTAGAAAGCCGTCTGCCAGATAGTTGCGTTAGCCCATCAGCCGCCATTGGGACGAGCAAGAAAATAGTTTGCCAATAC
>ENA-UOOK01003524-UOOK01003524.1-fermentation-metagenome-genome-assembly--contig:-NODE-3524-length-17696-cov-26.029533_pt1 | contig 17696 bp, 19 predicted proteins | sample MGYA00245777_ERZ724023 | MGnify/ENA primary metagenome ERZ724023 (study PRJEB28704, sample SAMN03018312) | fermentation metagenome | biome: anthropogenic terrestrial biome; feature: soil...
CGATCAGCAGCTCAGCGTTGATGCCGAACAGCTTGTACAGTAAATCCTCGTTGTAATAATCGGTAGGTTTACCGAGAGAGCATCTTGCAATATCTCCCATGGTAAAAAGGCCTTGCCCCTCCAGCTTCCTTGCGTATCCTTTCCCAACGCGCCAAAAGTCCGTTAGAGGGCGGTGCGACCATAAAAGGCGGCGGTAACTCATCTCGTCCAGCTCGGCAATCCGGACGCCGTTTTTATCAGCAGCAATATGCTTTGCCCGGATATCCATTGCAATCTTGGCAAGATATAGATTCGTACCGATTCCCGCCGTGGCAGTGATGCCGGTTGTTTCGAGAACATCCAAAAGCATTTTCACAGCAAGCTCACGGGCTGTAAGATTGTAGGTGCCGAGATAATCGGTGACATCAATGAATACCTCATCAATGGAGTAGACATGAATATCTTCGGGAGCGATGTACTTCAAGTAGACGTTGTAAATCCTTGTGCTGTACTCGATATAATGCGCCATCCTCGGCGGGGCGATGATATACTCCAGCGACAGACCCGGAAAAGATTTCAGCTCAATGTCGCTAACAGACGAGTCGGTAAAGGCTCGTCCTGGCGCTTCATGCAGCCGTCTCGCATTGGCCTCCTTCACCTTTTGCACGACTTCAAACAGCCTTGCTCTGCCGGGAATGCCGTATGCTTTGAGGGAGGGAGAAACGGCGAGACAGATAGTTTTTTCGGTACGGCTTGCATCAGCGACAACCAGGTTGGTGGTCAACGGATCAAGCCCTCGCTCTATGCACTCGACCGAAGCATAGAAGGATTTTAAGTCGATTGCGATATAGACTCTGTTCTTCATGCTCCGGTCGCCTCCCTTAAAAATTTTATCTAATCGGTAAATTGGAATTTGTAGCACCACATTGTTGATATAAACTGCGACAAAAACAATGCTCATATTGTAAGGCTATAAAGAAGATGAGGTATATCTTTGTTTTTATAACGCCTAATAAACTGCTTCTTTATGGACATGCCAAGTCTTTCAGCCACTTTTCTTGAAGCCGTATTTTCTGGCCGGATTTGAGCCGTGATTTCATTTAGATGCAAAATATTAAAAGCATAATCAACACAAGCAGAAGCGGCTTCAAAGGCATACCCGTTTCCCCAATATGACTTTTTATAAATATAGCCAACTCCGACATAGTTTTCATCATCTGCTTGTTCAGAAATTAACCCAGTGACTCCAATTAACTTATCAGACGCTTTTTCTATCACTGCCCAGTAACTATAACCATCCCTATTATATCTCATAATATTTTCGTCAATCCATTGCACTACTTCCTTATCAGAAAAGGCATGTTCCCAAGCATACATGACATCAATGTCCTGCAAAATTGAGCAGACAGAACTATAATCGTCTGTTTGTATTTTCCGCATGTACAAACGCGGTGTTCTCAAAATAACCATGTCAAAATTTCTCCTGCCAAATATATTTGATCTACCTTTGCATGAATTATGAATATTGATAAATTCTGTTTATATAACGCATAAATAAACGACGGGAGGCCTACTTTTTATTATACCACTCTCCTATCGTTAAGGGTAGATAGTGGCTACTCCTCACAAAAACAAAGAGGCCTCCGTAGAAGCCCTCAAATACTTTTATCGGATATCTACTTCCAAATCTGCAACCTTTTCTTGGCATGGCCCATAAATCTCCCAATTAGGTTTTTTAAGTTTTGATTATATTGCTGTATATTTCATTCCTTGAAAATGCAAACCAAGTGCCTGGGATAGATGCTTCCAGGCATTTGGTTTGTATTTAGGATAATTACAAAAAATAAATATCGTGCCGCCTCTATATTGATCTAAAAGGGACTAATAAGAATTGATGGAACTAAAAGATATATAGGGCAACAATATGATCTGATTGATCCGAAATTGTCCACTTAGTTCGTTATCATATTTACTTGATTTCAATATACTTAAATTAGTCCAGTTTATTGCGTTATAAAACAATAAATAACCTGGATCAGCAAATTTTGATGCAATCACTCAAGCAAAGGTTCCATAGCCTCACATTTTACACCCAGCCATACAGGGTTTTTTATATACCGAATTGGCCACGCTTCCCGAAATTCGGGAAGCGCTAATAGATTATATGAAAAGAGGAAGTAATGGCATGATGCCTTCGGAAAAAGAAGCGAAGCCTATAAATATGGCTATCGGTAAAAGAGTGCAGGAATTAAGGAAGTGTCATAATATCACTCAGGAAAAATTAGCAATTATGTTAAATATCTCACACCGTCATATGGCTAATATAGAGGCAGGAACAAGAGGGTTAACAATAGAAAATGCCAAAGATCTTGCGGATATTTTTTCTGAGACGTTGGATTACATATATCGGGGCAAAACTATGTCACAAAACATGCCGCCAATTTGTCAATTAGTTGCAAATACAATAGTTCATATTCAAGATGAAGAACAGAAGGATTTATATATTGATACAATCTTAAACCTATCTAATATGATGCTCAAATTATAAGCCATGGTTTAGGACATCTAAAGGGTCTTTGCCCGTCTCCACTTTAAATAACGGAAGGGAGTTTAACAAAAATATTGCTTTTTCTTATGTTGTTTAATAGCGAGGAGCATGATAAATTTACAAGGTTATATATAAATTTTCATGGTGCTCTGCTGAATTATGCCTACTCGATTTTGCGAGACAAACGCTTGTCCGAGGAAGCGGTTCAAGATGCATTTGTAAGGATCTTGAAAAATTTAGATAAACTGTCTGAAAACACACCCGGTAAAACATGGTACTATATGATGGTAGTAGTGAAAAACGTTTCTTTATCAATATTAAAAAAAGAGAAAGCTTCACTTTACCTGGATTTAGGAGAAACAGGTTTGGAAAGAATTAAAGATTCTGGTGAACCTATATGGAGTGAGTATCAAGCAAAAGAACTCTACCAGAAAATTAAAGATTACATTATCGAAAATCTAAATGAAACTGATCGAAATATCATGATTCTTCGTAGCGTACACAAAATGTCCTATAAAGATATTGCGGAAATAGTTGGGATAACTGAAAGCAATGTATCTGCAAGATTATCAAGAATGCGAAGAAAGATGAAAGCCGATTTAAGTCTAGGGGAGGCATCTTATGAGCAATTCATTTGATGAAAAATATTTTGACAATTTATTGCGCCAGGTTTTGATAGATATAGAGGAAGACAAAATCAACAAATCAGAAAGAATATATCTTGATTTTAAAGATAAGCCAACGTTTAAAACCACTTTTCATCATAAATGGTGTATGAGAAGGTTAAAAAATAGTTATCAAAAAGAAAATAGAACCAAGCAAGGTTATTCAATAGGGAAAATAGCAATTAACATTATTATCATAACAATTATTCTTTTTTCGGCTACAATTTTCGCTAGTGCAGATATTTTTAAAATATTTCAAAAACTAGGTTTTTATTCGGAAGAATTTATTGATATTTCCATATCGTCCGACTATACAAAGCGAATTTTAGAAGAAACTTCTTCGTGGAAATATGGTAATATATATGTTCCGGGAACTATTCCTTATGGATATGAATTAGATAATATAATCACTACATCCACAAGTATAGCTTTCAAATATATTACCGATGATAACGATTATTTGCTATATAGCATTAATATATTAGGAAAAGATTCGATTGTCTCAGCTGACAATAAAGAAACTGACATTCACAAATTTAAATTTAAAGGATATGATGCTGTCTTTTTAAAAAACACTGAAGTTAATATTTTGACTTATGAGACAAACGAATATAACTTTAGGCTTATCTCAAATACGCTCAATAAAAGAAACCTCACGGAAATCGCACAAAATTTAGAAAATTTAGAGAAACTTGTAGTAAACTAAAAATATTATAGTTATATATGGTGAAGCATCAAAAATGAAAGGATGAACTCACCATGAAAACTGCAAAAAGAATCGCCGGCATTGTACTATGTATCATCACCATTTCGTTATTGCCCTTATCGGCCTTTGCTGCTCCAAATGAAGCTACACCATATGGAGTAAGTATGAATGATCTTATCTTCGAACCAAATTATGTAAATATAAGTACTGCATTTCTTTCCCGGGATGATACATGGATCTCTGCTGATGTTACTGCGAAATCTGATATGAATCTGAGGATCGACATAAAGGTGTATAAAAACGGTTCTTTAGTTGACACATTTTACACTACCTCATACGGAATGATTTGTGCATTTTATACTGATTATGATTTTATAAAAGGTGCATCGTACAAAGTTGAGGCTACGTATACCGCCGGGACAGAGCGGACAACGAAGAAACTTTCTTTTACGCAATAATAATACCTAAATCTCTAATTTGAAAAGCATAGCACTATATTGCCAATATAACCTAGGATGTAAGAATTATTTTTATAGCGCACAGCCTTTTGATATTAGTATTACACTGGAGTATAATTAAAGCACAACTCAATTATACTCCAGTGTAATGAAACGCGGAGGATTCCTTGCCGTGAAATAGGGCCTGATCCGGCTGTATGATTCGGAACTGTGTGGGAGGAGGCGGAAGCCGTTTCCGCCTCCTCCATTCCAAGGGCAAGCGAGACTGGGCGCTGGACACCCTGATGACCGTCCTATCTCGCCTGTGCGACAAAGGTTACCTGCTCTGCGAAAAGCGGGGGTGGAGCAACCATTTTATACCAGAGGGTATAACCGACAAACTGATGTTGAACCCAAAGCCGGATTTGAAGGATCTGGACAATCTGACCACCTAAATTCCATTCCCTTCTGGCATTCCCCAGAAACTTGGGATGATCCCGCCCAGATTGACACGACACCAATTGGTATATGTCCATGTACGACTATACCAGAGTGTGGAACACCAATCCCCGAAAACGCCATGGAGTGGCAGGGCTGCTATGCTCTTGCCTTTGGATATGTCAATGCCGAGTGCTCATAGAAACCCTCCCGATGATTGATTTGTAGTATTGACGATTGCCCTTTTCCTACTGCCTATTCAATCTCCCAAATAACACGAACGCGTCGACAATCATCGGTAGTACAACCTGCGTTAGTCGGACGCTGAGAATGAGAGGGCGGCTGACGGGCTCATTTGCGAACGTGACAAAGTCAGTTCTGGGTAATGTCGTCAGTCCAACACCACTCCCATTCTAACAGCTTGAGCACAAGATGAAAAAAGGACATGGCTGGCTGTCATGCCTTTTTTCGCAACTTTATTAGTAGGAGGTGATGCCCATAACCTGATTAGTACCGGACGGACAAATCCCCGACATTTTAGAAAGGACGGTTTAAAATGAAGAGGTATCTGTCGCTAGCTTTGGCCCTTGTCTTGGTGATAGCCTGCTCTTCCATCTCAGTCATGGCCTCAGAAAATGCCGAAAACATTACACCTGACAAATCCATAACCTATCCGGATGATGGCGCTGTGGTTATTGATGCCGGCACAGGTGATGTGGTAAGATTTATTCCAGCCAGTGAAATAAATGCATCAAGATCTGGCGGTGAGCTTACCGAGCCAGGGAATATGCCTTCTACAAGGCAGATCATCGGAACCGACGACCGTTTCCGGGTTACCAATTACACCGCAACACCTTATCGTGCAATTGGAAGGTTGCAGGTATGGAAAGGCGGGCCTAACTATGTGAATGTTTCTTGTGCTGCATTTTGTGACTCGGCGGTGATAACAGCTGCCCATTGTGTCTACAACAGCAGCAATAACACTTTGGTAAACAAAAATAATGTTTATATGCAGTTTGGCTTCGACAACTACAATTGGTATCGATACGATCCCAATGTAAAGCCAACTCATTACATCATTCCATCATGGTACTGGAACGGCAATTCTGCTGAAGATGATTGGTGCATTATCATGTATGATCAGTCCGTTACCGATTGGTACTTTGGTTTTAGATCCGCGGTTACCCTCAATTCCCGTATTTATAATGTAACCGGATATCCGCAAGACAAGGGCAAAACACCATCCGACCCCAACGGTGGATCTCAAATGTGGTCGGCAAAAGGCAGTATTACCTATGCAGACACCTATTATCTGCAGCACAATATGGATACGGTTGGCGGCAATAGCGGTTCGGCAATCTACGACGATTCTAACTATATCGTCGGAGTACATGTTGGATACCCAGGCGGCAGCAATGTTAACCACGGCCCGCGTATTGATTCCTACCTGTATGGAATCATGAGGGAAGTCAAGTACGGCGAATATGAGTATTGAAGAAAAAGGGTGGCCCCCTCGGGCCACCCCTTCCCAAACCATAAGAGAGGATTGCACATGAATAGGTTTATTGCGATATTACTGATGTCTCTAGTGATATTAAGTGGATGTAGCAGCGAATCGACAGATTGGGACGATTGCAGCGATCCAGATATCCTTATTAATCCGATATCCGAAGTACCTGTCGACGATGAGCATGGACTGAGTAAAGATGAGCCGCAATCACTGACAGAATCCTCCCAGATAACACCAAATGCCCCAAATACATCTTCTTCTGTGAACTCAGACTCCACTACACAATCCTCGGGGCCGTCTGCTCCTACGCAGCAGCAGTCATCCTCACAAATTACCAGTTCAAAACCAAAGACGGCTGATGCTGTTATCATGACAACAGCGCAAAAGTCGTACCCCCTTGGCACAGACGCAATAAACATCGGTATTAATAATCAGACGAAAGACAATTTTGGGTTTATAATCGACTATACTATTGAAAAGAAAGCAGGCAGCAGCTGGGAAGCTGTTCCTGTTCGCTATAATGTGATGGAGGAGCCGCAATCGGTTCCTGCTGGCAGCATTGGAAATTTTGAGTTTCGTTTATACCCGAGCCAGTACGTATATGAACCAGGAGCATACCGATTTGTTTTAAGTGATACTGACAAAAATACAATCTATGCGTACTTTTCATTGACTGTGCAAGAACAATCCCCCGGGAGCGTCACGATGACTACAGGCGGCAGCTATCCGGTAACAAGCAACAACATCGAGGTTGAAATCGTGAATACCTCTGCGGAGCAGCTTACCTATGTTTTAGAATACTTGATTAAGTATTACAATGGTACCACATGGGAAACACTAAACCTCTCATACAATGTTCAGGAAATTGTCCATGAAGTAGTACAGGGATATCCTAAAAAACATACATTAAGCCTTTGCCAAGATCAACACGTCTACCTTCCTGGTAAATATTTGGTAGAAATCAAAAGCTACCAAGGTACAACTATAAGTGCTACATTCGAGCTCATTTAAGGCGAAATGCCGAGATCAAAAAGAGGCGGTTTTACCGCCTCTTTACTATTATACTACATGTTGGTAATGGTAACCGCATAACTATAGAGCGGGGGATGCCTTAGGGGTATTCTGAAAACTCCAGCGAGGTATTGTCATTCATTTCATATCGATGAATTGCCATTCCACACTACCTCCCTCTGGGGATTAAGTATGCACTTTGTGCATCTTTACGTTTTCAAAATGGCCTTAGGTGGGGGCTCATGAAAGCAAAAAGATCGTAGACAAGAAACTCCCACCACCTTTTCCGCTTTCTCTTTTCTGGATGCTCTATCTAAGCCTCTTCTTTCGGTGCATATAAAAACTCGGGAGCGGTATCGCAAAAGAAGTAATAGCCAGGGCCCCTATCGTCCACGCACCAGATCAATTCACCGCATTCTGAATCGACTGCATATCCCCCGGCGTACAAACCGGGTTCAATCTCATATTGTACAACATAGCAGTCATATCCATTTATGTTAACTGCACCGATCACCTCAGCAACAGCTGTGTCTTCAAAGGTTTGATATTCAAGATGCTCCCATTTATAAAATATGCCCGCTCCCATGTTTTCCTCAAGAGTGGGGTCAGGGTAATCCGCCGGACTCCATGGCTTTTCCTCTGCTAAAGAGCTTGCTTCCGATTCAGACGAATCATCTTTCTCCTGTGATGCTCCGTCAAAACTTTCGGATAAGATAGACAAGGATGGTGCTACCTTTGACGCTGTCAGGCTGCCATTTTCCTTGCTCATACAGCCTCACATTAATACAATGGTTATAAAAATAGTCGTTACGAAAACTGATTTCATGATTGACCTCACGATTGTTTCCTCTTAAGGATGTTCGTTTATCTTATTGCCTAATAATCAACTTAGAGTCGTGCGCATTTCCTTTCCTGCACCTCAATTGCAGATTAATTGATAGGGCTGGCCATCTGATTTTCAATGTAAAATACGTTATCAATCATACGCGGCAAAGCTTCATCACTGCGCAAACCAAGAACATCAAACTGGAACACCGCCTTTGTGCCATTATACTCTACTGTTATCTGTTTATCTGCGCCGCTTTTCGGCAGGGGGGAATTTATAATGAGCGCATAATCATTTGGGGTACTTTCTTTTTCATACAGTATTTTATCTGGAACAAGATTGTCGCCCTCAAATTTAAGAGACTCCACCACCACCCGAGAGCCAGTGAAACAAGGTGCTGCCAGAAAATAAGCCCTACTTTCGTGAAAATCCACCCGCTCTAATTGCCCAATCTGATTGGCTTCCATCCAACCCATACTACTATGATAGTTTTTTATGGCTAACAGAACACCATCTTCCAGTTGAGCGAAACCTTTGATTTTATCTAATGCGGGGTTCCTTAGCGCTATATTCTCTTCGTTATTGACCACCACAAAATCTTCATCCGTATAGAATTGGGTAAAACGATAGGACCGATCTTCCATATAACGAATCACTACCACTTTTTGTGGGAGTATTTTATTGGAAGCCGTGCCTTGGCTTTTGGCATAGTCCAACGTTACATGGATGCAATCAAATTCGCCATGTCGCTCGATATCTACAATTTGTATTTCTGGGATGCCGCCTTTCCCGCCATATATCCCGTAATGATATTCTTTAGCTTCGGCATCATAAATTTCGGGGTCGGACCGTAAATGTTCTACCGAAACATCAAAATAGCTTGTTACAATGTCTTCAAATATACTTGCATCTATGGCATATCCGGTCAAAGGAACTTCTGCTTCAAACGGTCGCCATGCTAAATCAAAGCGGCGTTGTAGCAGCCATTGAAAGTAGCTGGCAACCGATAGTTCCTCCGGTGATTTCCAATCATCTTCCTCATGACCATAAAAAAAGCTAATCATATCTGGCCCCATATAGGACGAGCCATCACTTTGAGGAACCCACTGAGCGCCAAAATTCAATAAAACCTCCTCATAAAATTCCTCATCATGTACGGGGATATCTTTCTGATATGCATTTTCTTCTTCCGGCAAACTGTCAGACATGGAGACACCCTGCGATGCCGAAGATTCGCTTTGTGTCATAGCGTGATCTTGCTGCATTTCAGCGCATCCTGATAGCAGCAAGGCACCAGCTACCAAAAAAGACAGTACATGGAGTTTTAAACGAGAGCAAACCCTTGGCATTTCCATCATACGAGATATCCTTCTCTTTACGAAATATTAGTTAACACGTTCTACCTCGACCCGTTTTATCACATAAGTGATTTTATCTGGATCATACATCATATCGTACCATTCGGAAATTTTTCTTGTAATTGCATCTGACATTTGATCTTCCGACACTGCGCTATCATATTGCAGATAAAAATTCCAGTCAGGTTGGTCACCGTTAGAAAATGCACTCATGGTTGGGCCTTTTACCAGCACATTATAAACGAAAGGCTTATCAAAAAGTCGGGGGATATACCAGTCTATAATGCCATCTAACCCAACCATCCTGTATTCGCCTGTACCGGTGACCTCATTGGCAATTTCGGAATTATAAAACTCCAAAGGGCCTATTCCAACAAACTCTTCAATGATCGCTCGGTTTTGTGGAGATAAGCTTGTGGTTCTAACGCTCATGGTGCTTTTATCATCAGAAGCTCCGAAACTGTCTATTTGGAATTCGTGTCTGCGTTCCCAATTTAGCATTCTAGTGATAAGAGCATCTATTTCATTTGCCGATAAACGCACTTCTTCTAAAGCGAATACCCAGCCGCTTTCTTTCGCTACATTCATATCGGAAGATTGTTCAAATGCAGCGACATCTGTAACTTGAATCACCATATTCGGAGATGAATAATAATAATCGCTGTAAATATTCCCATCCAACCCTTCGAGCCATGCATCCATTTCTTCGCGCTGTTTGATTTGCGCTTCATATTCTTTTGTGGGTATTTCCTGCATTCCGATTTTAACGACTTCGCGCGGCTTTTCTATGGTTGGGACAGATTCGGGTGTAGCAGCATCTTCTGCCGGAGGTAATGGTATTCCATTATGACTATTCTCCTCCAGTGCTGCCGGGTTTACGACATTTGGCGGAGCATAGTATGCCCCGGAGAATATAGCCCCCATCCCGATGCAGCCGGTTAGCAGAAGTGAAATGATGATGCCGCCCGTGCCGATACGTCTAAAATTCATAATAGAGTCCAACCTCGTTTTCAGCAGTCTGCCGTCTTTACTGAGTGGCAATGTGATCACACGGTTTGGAGCATCAATACCGCATTGCAGGGAGGTCAAAAGCATTTCTCCATAATCACGGCGCTCGGAACGGTTTAAACGTCGCAAAACCGCTTCGTCACAGGAAAGCTCACAGGCTTTGTCAATCTCTCTTGCCGTAAAATATATAAAAGGATTGAACCAGTGAATGCACACCACAATTTGAACAAGCCACTTGTAAAACCCGTCACGTCTTTTATAGTGGGTTAATTCATGCATCAGAATATGACGGAGATTTTGCTCCTGAATCTCCGAATCAGGAATCAAAATATAGGGGCGAAATAGTCCTATGAGCATCGGTACCCCGGCAATTCCGCTTTTGCTCAGCATCATCAATATTTACTGCACCGTAGATCCTCTTGAGATCTGCACATACTGCTTTCCTGTCCTTGTACGGTACAAATTTCACTGAATTACGCACCTGGTGTACAATACAAAGTTGCTGCTTCGTCTTCGGAAATACAGCGTTTATTGCATCTCCGAGTCCTTTGAGGTTATCATGGCAGGCGATGAATATATCCTTTACGCCGCGCCTTTTTATGTCTGAACATATGCTTGCATAAAAGGATGCACCCTCATTTTCGCTTATCCATGTTCCTAAAATATCTTTTTGCCCCTCCATGTCGATTCCCAATACTGTGTATACGCACTTGTTTATTATCTGGTTATCCTTACGGCCTTTGAATATGATGCCATCGAAATAGATTACCGGGTAAATGCTCTCAAGGGGACGATTCTGCCATTCGTTAACCTCCGGTAATATCTTATCTGTAATCTTGGAGATTAGAGTCTGGGAGATTTCAGCCCCATATAGATCACGTAAACTATCCTCAATATCTCTTTGGCTCATGCCCTTGGCATACATTGCCATAATCTTTTGCTCAATCTCATTTGTTCGGGTTTGCCACTTTTCAAGCACTTTAGGCTCAAATTCACCGTTTCGGTCACGTGGTATCGCAATTTCTGTTTCACCGTAATCGCTGATTATATTCTTATGGTTGTAACCGTTCCTTGAATTTCCGCTGTTATCGCCGGCTGCACTGTGCTTTTCATAGCCAAGATGCTCTTCCATTTCTGCCTCAAGCATTTGTTCTATCGTTCCGGCGAATAACCTTTTAAGCTTTGACTGGATATCGCTAGTGTTCTTGCAATCCTTCATTAGCGCACTTACCAATTCCATTTCCTTATCCGTGAGAATGTTTTTTGATGTTTTCATTTACTTAACCTCCATTTGTTTATGTGGAGATTATTGCCATTTACACGGATTTTTATTCAGCCTCAACGGTCAAGACCGATCCCTACCATTTTAACCCTAAGAGCATCTAAATGCTCATTCTATGTTTATTTCACTTATTTTTCACATATTATAACCCTGTTTTCATCGTCAGTTTCAATTAATTCTACACGAACAATTTCATTTTCAGATGTAGGAACATTTTTACCAACATAATCTGCCCTTATTGGAAGTTCTCTATGCCCTCTGTCAATTAACTCAGCAAGCTGTATGGTCTTAGGCCTTCCAATATCAATAATAGCATCAAGAGCAGCTCTGACGGTTCTTCCAGTATATAATACATCATCTATTAAAATAATATTTTTATTATTTACATCGAAATTTATATCTGTTTGGTTGAGATGAGCCTGCTCAAATTTTTCAGTTAAATCATCCCTGTAAAGAGTAATGTCTAAATTCCCAACTTCCACTTCATAATTTTCAAAATCCTTAACATATCCAGCAATTCTTTTTGCAATTGGAATTCCTCTTGTCTTTATGCCAACTAATGCAATATCTTTTACCCCTTTGTTTTTTTCAATTATCTCATGGGAAATTCTTTTTAGTGCTCTTTCCATTGCAATTTCATCCATAATCTGTGCTTTTACTTTCAAATTTATCACCCCCTAATCAAAAAATAAGCTTCTTACAAAATTGTAAGAAGCAATGCATACACATATACAAATTATATAAATTTTACTCCTTACAACCTCTCTGGATCGCTTTAAAGGTTAAAATCAATATATCATGTTTTATAGCGCAGTTCAACATATTATTTTATAAGGAGGAGTCATCTCTCATTTCTCAGCTTATTTAATAGTTCAGTAAAATATAATGGCGGTTCTGCTGAAAACTCCATATATTCACCTGTTGCAGGATGAATAAACCCAAGTGTTTTGGCATGAAGTGCCTGACCATTTAATTTAAATCTTTGCTTCTTAAATCCATAAACTGGATCACCTACAAGAGGATGACCAATATAGGCCATATGAACTCTTATTTGATGGGTTCTTCCTGTTTCTAATTTTGCCTGTATATATGTATTTTTTTCATATCTTTCCAATACCTTATAATGAGTTACAGCATTTCGTCCATTTTGTACTACAGCCATTTTTTTTCTCTCCACAGGATGTCTTCCTATTGGTAAATTTATTGTTCCCTCATCATCCTTTATTCTTCCTTCAACAATAGCAACATAAATTCTATTAACAGTATGTTTTTTTATCTGCTCTGCTAAACTTATATGTGCCATATCATTTTTAGCAACAACAAGAACCCCTGAAGTGTCCTTATCAATTCTGTGAACTATTCCCGGCCTAACTACTCCATTTATAGTAGATAAATTGCTGCATTTTGATAAAAGTGCATTGACAAGGGTACCAGATGAATGCCCTGCTGCAGGATGAACTACCATACCCTGAGGTTTATTAACCACTACTAAATATTCATCCTCATATAAGATTTCAATATCTATATCCTCAGGAGTTACTTCCAATTTTTGAGGCTCTGGGATAGTAACTAATACAATGTCATTTTTTTTAATTTTATAATTGCATTTTACTATATTACCATTAACTAAAACATCATTTTGCCCAATTAATTTTTGAGCATGAGATCTAGACATATTTTCAATTTTTTCACTTAAAAAAACATCTATCCTTCTTTGGGCATCCTCTTCATTAACTGCTATGCTTATCTCATTTTCCATTTATTTCACTCCAATTATTCCTTTTGAAAAAGCAGCATTACAGCAAGTAATATTGTCCCGCAAACCACGCTTATATCTGCAACATTAAATACTGGCCAATCAAATACATTTCCAATATAAAAATGAATAAAATCTGTAACAAACCCAAAATAAATCCTGTCTATTAAATTGCCTATGGCTCCTGCAATAATTAAGGACAAACTTATTTTAACATATTTATTCAAGTTTTTATTTTTTATTAAATAAAATATCATTGCTGCTGTAACAACAGTTGTAACCCCTACAAGTAAAAATTTTTTATTTTTAAATATTCCAAAGGCTGCTCCTTCATTCTCTACATATGTAAAGGATAAGCATTTAGGTATTAAACTTATATCCCCAACAATTGATAATTTAAGTCTGGCAATATACTTGGTTACCTGATCCAAAATAATTATTAAAATAATGCATATAAAGTTCATATTCATCCCCCTTGTACAATTTTTTCATTTATCCTTAAATCATAAAACAACATTAAAAATAATTCAAGCCATTTTATCCAATGGAAAAAGGTGGGGTTGTTGCACTAAGAATAAAGCATTTATTCTTAGTGCAACAGCCCCATCTAAAAATATTTAAGGCAGCTGGTTTTTGTACTGCTGGTTGCTTATATTTTCAATATCATCAGTAGCAATTTTATCATCATCATAATTTCTTTCATTTCCCTTACGCTTATTGAAGCTATCCACATCCTGCCAAGCGTCTTCTCCATAATATTCATTTTCATCAAAATTATCCCTAAAACTTCTCCCGAAAGGATATGATAATACATCCTCCTCTGGCGGTCTAAATTCACCTCTGCTTACTTTGGAGTTTTCACATTCAATACAAGTTGAAGTATAAGGAATCATATTTAATCTTTCTTCATCTATTTTTTTACCGCATATTTCACACAATCCATATTTATCATTTTTAATTTTTTCTAAAGAATCATCTATCATTCTTAATATATTTTTTTCATTATCCATTAGTGCAATACTCCTTTGTTTATCTGTCATTTCTGTGGCATTATCTGCTGGATGATTATCTACCATTGAGATCTCCCCACCTTCACTGCCGCTGGAGTTTAATCTTACGCTTTCCTTTACAGAATCTATAGTATCAATAATTTCGTTTTTTTCATTAATTAGTTTTTGTTCAAAATACTTTAATTTATTTTTTTCCATAAACTTCACCCCTATCTAACTACATATTTAATTTAATCATTTTAGCAATTTGCGCTAAAACCCCACTGATTATTGGTATATTCAAAATGACAATTCTTTGTAAAAAATAAATTAAAACTGCACCTAAAATTGTAAATCCAACTGCAGCTCCAAACCCTCTTGCAATTCCCGCTAAAAAATTAAGTCCTATCATTCTTACTGGGTTTTGCATTAAATCTATATAATCTCCTATTCTCGATCTTTGCAGCTGGTCTGATAGCTTTTTCATAACACCTTCATACTCATTATTTTTTATCTCCATAATTATTCCTCCAAAGTTATTTTCCCTTATTTCAAAAAAAATATTAGGAGCATATGCTCCTAATATTTAAATTTTCTATAAATCCTTCATTGTTTTATATAACTTTAGAGTTTTAAAATAAATTTTTTCAAAAGTTTCAAAGTCCACCGATTGAAATCCATCAGAAATTGCCCTATCAGGCTCTGGATGAGTTTCAATAATGAGCCCATCAGCGCCTGCTGCAATAGCTGCCATACTCATAGGTTCTACAATATCTCTAATGCCCGTTCCATGGCTTGGATCTACAATTATTCTTAAATTAGTCTTTTGCTTTATAAGAGGAATACAGCTTAAATCTAAAGTATTCCTTGTAGAAGGCTCAAAAGTTCTTATTCCTCTTTCACATAATATAATGTCCTCATTTCCGCCCATTTTTATATACTCAGAAGCATTAATCCATTCATCATAGGTTGCCGACATCCCACGCTTCAGTATTACTGTTTTATTAGTTTTACCAACTTCCTTTAAAAGCGGATAATTATACATATTCCTTGAGCCAATTTGTATTACATCAACTACATCTAAACACTTCTCTAAATCTCTAATATCCAGTATTTCGGATACAACTAGCAGTCCGTAATCTTTTTTTATTTGTTTTAATATTTCAAGCCCTGAAACTCCTAATCCTTGAAAACTATTAGGAGAAGTTCTTGGTTTAAATACTCCTCCTCTAATATAATTCACTCCAATTCTTTTTAAAAATTGAGCAGTTTTATCCATCATCTCATAGTTTTCAACACTGCATGGTCCAGCAATCATTATAGGCTTTTTATAATCAGCTTTCATATTGTTAACTTTCAATTAATATCACCTTACAGCTCTTTTATCATATTTAGTAATATTTGTACAGAGTTTTTTATTGCTATAGACTGGAATTTCTCATAATCCATATGAGCACTTCCATCGGCAGAATCTGAAATAGATCTTATTATTACAAAAGGAATTTTGTTTAAATAGCATGTGTGTGCAATAGCTGTTCCTTCCATTTCAACTGCACACGCATCGAAATTATCTCTTAAAAATTCTAATTTGCTGTGATCTGCAATAAACTGATCTCCAGATACAATTCTTCCCAAAAATATATTTATTTCATTGTTAGTTTTAGCCGCTTTAACAGCTAATTGGATTAAAAAATCATCTGCTTCAAAATTAAATACGTTCATATTGGGAACTTGACCTAATCTATCTCCAAAAGCAGTCCCATCAACATCATGATAAACAAGATCTTTTGAAATCACAACGTCTCCTGGCTTTATACATGCTTTTACCCCTCCTGCAATGCCTGTATTTATAACACACTGAACATTAAAAGAATCAATTAATATTTGCGTACAAACTGCTGCATTAACCTTTCCTACACCGCTTTTAACGATTACTACATCCTTATCAAGCAATTTTCCAGAGCAGAACTCCATTTCAGCTTTTTTAGTAATTTCGTCTATTTTAGTTCTACCTTTAAGTTCATTTATTTCCTTATCCATAGCTCCAATAATACCTATTACCATAATTTTTTCCCCACCCATTTTATTAATATATCTTCAACTGTATTTTGACTTAATTTATCTGTTATTATAGCGCTGCCAATCCTTTCAGGCAAAATAAAGTTTATTTTAGAATCATTTCTTTTTTTATCTTTAAGCATACTTTTCATTATTGATTTTTCATTCATATCATCAAAATATGTTGGCATTTCAAAATAATTTATAATATCAAGCAGCCTTTTAAATTCATGAGTGCTCAGTAAACTGCATTTTAAGGATAAATAACTTTCAATGAGCATACCAGCTGCTACTGCTTCGCCATGTTTTATTGAAAAATTTGAAGCGCTTTCAATACCATGACCTATCGTATGACCAAAATTTAATATTTGTCTTATTCCATTATCATGTTCATCCATACATACGATATCAGATTTGATCTTTAAGGATCTATAAACCATCGTATTAATAACGTCTTCATTTCTTTTTTTTATTTGCTCCTTATTTGCATCTATATAGTCAAAAAATGTATCATCATATATAAAACCATATTTAATTATTTCTGCAAGCCCATTTTTATAATCCTGGCAGCTAATAGTATGAATAAAATTTGTATCGACAAATACAAATTCAGGCTGATAAAAAGTGCCTATTATATTTTTATAACCGTTAAAATCAAATCCATTTTTTCCTCCAACGCTGCTGTCACATTGAGCCATCAATGTTGTTGGTATATTTATAAACTTTAATCCCCTCATGAAAGTACTTGCAACAAAGCCTGCAATATCTCCTACTACTCCTCCGCCAAGTGATACTATAGAAGTTTTTCTATTGCAGTCCTTTGAAAGCATATCATTATATATGTCAAAAACCGTATCCTTATTTTTATTTTCTTCACCAGGATTTATTATATACAATCCTTTTATACCTTTAAAATATGAAAACTCATTTGCATATAAATTATATATGTTTTTATCTGTAATTAAATATATATCCTTAATTCCATATTCATCTATTAAATTTTGAAGTTTATCCCTAACATTTGAAAAAAATATTTTATAATTTTTAGAAGTGTGTACGTTAATTTCTTCCATTTTAAATCCCCTTTAAAAAATATGGATAGCAGTTGCTATCCATATTATATCA
>ENA-UOOK01003526-UOOK01003526.1-fermentation-metagenome-genome-assembly--contig:-NODE-3526-length-17689-cov-11.823353_pt1 | contig 17689 bp, 14 predicted proteins | sample MGYA00245777_ERZ724023 | MGnify/ENA primary metagenome ERZ724023 (study PRJEB28704, sample SAMN03018312) | fermentation metagenome | biome: anthropogenic terrestrial biome; feature: soil...
TGGTTGCTTGATTCTCTTCATTTACTCATTATCAACAGGAGTTGACAAAGAGCCAAAAAAGAACCATCTTTTTCAAGATGGTTCCCTTTCCTTTCGATGTCAGAATTAACGACGTGATTCTGCAATTCTTGCAGACTTACCATGACGTTCACGTAAGTAGTAAAGCTTAGCACGACGTACACGACCATGACGCAAAACGTCAACTTTGGCAACACGTGGGTCGTTAACTGGGAAGGTACGCTCTACACCAACACCTGAAGTAATTCTACGAACAGTGTAAGTTGCAGCAATACCTGTACCCTTCTTCTTAATTACGACACCTTCGAACATCTGAATACGTTCGTGAGTACCTTCAACAACGCGTACGTGGACACGAATAGTATCACCTGCACGGAATTTAGGAATATCGTCACGAATTTGATCTTTTGTCAATTCTTGAATTAATGGATCCATAATTTTTCTCCTTCTTCGGCATTCTTACACATACCTATGTCAGCGGAATACCCCTAATTATTTTGTGGCTCTACACCACACTTTTTTAATTTTAGCAAAGAAACACTATTGAATCAAGATTTATCTAGATCAACTTTAATTTTTTCAATCTAATTTTTTACCTAAAAGGGTTTCATACTTATTAGTCTTAATTAAAATTTCTTTATAATCTTTATCTAATTTCCCATTTTCATCTTTTAAAATTGTCCTGTTGTTTTTTCGATCTCGTTTCAGTAAAGTTTCTTTTGGTGTTAATTTCGATGATGTAGATTTTTTATCTTGTTTCGACAAATTATTTTCAGGAGAATTTCCCAATGATTCAATAAAATCATAAAAAATAGATAATAATTTAATAAATTCTTCCTTTGTATCAAGATCTGAAGGATCCACATATTTGTCTCGAATTCTCCCCTTTATTCCCAAATACCCATCAAATCCTAAATCAATTCTAGGATAATTTTCTTTCACAATAAGTAAATGCAATATAGCGTGTTCTATCAAATTACAATATACCAAATTTTTCGGTTTTTGATATTTGAAACCATGGTCAGATTCTTTAGGGCAATCTTCAAAAGCGCCATCTATAGCATTTACACTATTTAAATTAGGATATTCATTTTCACCCTTATGATGTATATCCCACCCCTTTTGTCTATTTTCAAAATTCCTTTCTCTTACTATATTATTAGTTCTATAATTATCCGAAAAATGATTTTTATATGAAATAGGATGAAAATACGATTTTTTAACATTTCCATGTGCCTTTAGTTTCTTAAAATAATCCTCATACGAACACTTGTCTAACACATTTTTATAAATACTAACACTACTAAGCATTATTAATTCCTTGAAAAAATTAAAATAAATAAAATATATTATTACATAAACACTTATATTTATACATTATCCTCTCTCAATTTTGGGTTTTCAAGCTTTATTTCAAGCATTCGAACGGCTCCAGAGCAATTTGTATAATCAAAAAAGGCGAACTTATAAAGCTCGCCTATACATTCATAAATTTATTATTAACTTATATCTTAGTTATTAATATACTTTTAAAATTATTTATCTTCTTCAGATTTAATTTCTTCCAGCATTTTCTCTTCTTCGGTACTTAAATCATAATTCTTTAACATATCTGGCCGATATAAGTACGTTGCCTTCAATGCTTCTTTATGCCGCCAGCGATCAATTTTTTGGTGATTACCAGAAGTCAATATTGCTGGTACTTTTTGTCCTTCAAAATCCTCAGGCCGTGTATATTGTGGATATTCTAATAACCCATGAGAAAAACTTTCCTCTATTGGAGAAGCAGTATTACCCAAGATACCAGGAATTAACCGCATGGTAGCGTCAATCATACTCATAGTTGGCAATTCTCCACCAGTGAGGACATAATCGCCAATTGAGACAGCTTCATCAGCTAAATCATAAACCCGTTGATCAAATCCTTCGTAATGACCACAAATAAAAGTCAATTCTTTTTCTTTAGACCACTCTTGGGCTTTTTTTTGGTTAAAAGTCGCACCTTGTGGAGCCGTAATGATTACTTTCCCTTTCGATGGAAGTGAATCCAGCGCCTTCTTAATCGGCATAACCTGGAGTACCATCCCTGCGCCACCGCCATATGGTGAGTCATCAACATGGTGGTGAACATCAGTAGTAAATTTTCTAAAGTTAACTAAGTTCAGTTCCCATTTACCATCTTCAAGGCCCCTACCCAACATCGAAGTCTTCAACGGTGTAAACATATCAGGAAAAAGGGTTAAAACGTTAATCTTCATCGCGTAATCCCTCTAATAATTTTACATAAACTTTTTTATTAGCAACGTCTACTTTTTTAACAACGTCTGGAATATATGGAATCAAATATTCTTTACCCGATTGCTCAGTTACTTGCCAGACATCATTGGCCCCAAGAGACTGAATGTCAGTAATCGTGCCAATTTTTTCTCCAGATTCAGCGTCAATAACCGTACTATTCAAAATATCACGGTAATAGTAACTGCCTGCAGGCAATTTTTGCTGATTTTCTTGGCTAACCACCAAAATCTTATCTTTAAGTTCACTAGCTTCTTCAACGGTCGTAATCTCTTTGAATTGGACTAACCAGAATTGCTTAAAAGGCCGCCCCTTTTCAACCGTCAATACCTTGTCTTCATTGTCTTTTAAAGATAGTTTTGCATTAGCCGCAAAACGTTCTTTAGGAAAATCTGTAATTAACGCTACTTTAACTTCACCATTTAAACCATGTGTAGATAAAATACGTGCTACATCATAAAATTGCATTTTTTCTCCCTACGAAATCTAAGTAAGAAAAAAAGTTTGAAGCTACCCACTTCAAACTTTTAAAGTATTTTTTAATTACTTATTTTTCTTTGATTCGTGCAACTTCTTCATTAAGCCGGCGTTAGAAAGAAGTGATCTAACAGTTTCTGAAGGTTGTGCACCCTTCTTAAGCCAATTAAAGATTTCATCTTCATTAAGCTTCAATTGCTTTGGTTGTGAAACTGGATTATAGTAACCAACTTCTTCGATAAAGCGGCCATCACGAGGCATTCTTGAATCTGCAACAACGATTCTATAGAATGGCTTTCTCTTGGCACCCATACGGTGCATACGAATTTTTACTGACATAAATTAATTTCCTCCTAAAACTTAACGATGATTAATATACCATTTTTCAAATAAGCTGTAAAGTGTTTTTACTTAACACTTGCTTTTTAAGAGTGGAACCTCTTAATCTTCATCCGCTTCTTCTTGTTCTTCTTAAAGCGTTTGTTCATATGCCGCATGGCCATTTTGCCCATAGGCGTATTCATACCAGGGAGGTTGCCCATGCCTTTCATGTTGCCCTTAGTAACCTTATTCATCATGTCTCGGGCTTGTTTGAATTGTTTGATCATCCGGTTAACTTCAACTACCGGACGACCGGATCCTGCAGCAATTCGTCGTCTTCTACTCGGCTTTAAAATATCCGGATCTTCACGTTCCTGTTCAGTCATAGAAGAAACAATTGCCTTAACATGGGCAATTTGCTTTTTATCAATACTTACATTCTTCAACTGAGGATTATTAGCCATACCTGGGATCATCTTCATAATCTGATCCAGTGGCCCCATCTTTTGTACCTGATCAAGCTGGTCAACGAAGTCATTGAAATCGAAGGTATTTTCCTTCATCTTTTCAGCTACTTTGGCTGCTTTCTTTGCGTCGTAATCCTGCTGGGCTTTTTCAATCAAAGTCAGCATATCACCCATGCCAAGAATTCTTGAAGCCATCCGGTCTGGGTGGAAGTTTTCCAGGTCAGATAACTTTTCACCCTCACCGGTATAAATAATCGGCTTACCGGTAACAGCCCTAATTGAAAGTGCGGCACCACCACGGGTATCGCCATCAAGTTTAGTTAAGACAATACCAGTGATATCTAAACGTTGATCAAAGCCCTTAGCTACATCAGTTGCAGCCTGTCCCGTCATCGCGTCGACTACCAAAAGAATGTTATCAGGTTGGGCAACCTTCTTAATTCTTTCCAGTTCTTCCATTAACGGCTCATCAATTTCCAGCCGGCCGGCTGTATCGATAATTACATAATCATTTTTATCTTTATCGGCCTGTGCCAACCCATCTTTAACAATCTTAGCAACGTCTTTTTCATTTGCTTCACTATATACCGGAACCTTTAATTTATCACCGATCTGCTTAAGCTGATCAACGGCGGCAGGACGGTAAATATCGCCCGCGATTAAAAGTGGCCGAGCATTCTCTTTTTTCTGTAAATGATAGGCAAGTTTACCAACCGTGGTAGTCTTACCGGTACCTTGCAGACCAACCATCATGATAACAGTTGGGATATGCTTGGATTTATTTAAGCCAACCGCGGTTTCACCCATCATTTTAGTTAACTCATCGTTAACTATTTTAATGACCTGCTGGCCCGGATTTAGACTCTCCTGAACTTCCTTGCCTAATGCTTCCTTCTTAATCTTCTTGATGAAGTCTTTTACAACTTTAAAGTTAACATCGGCTTCTAACAGTGCAAGGCGGATCTCACGGCTCGCCTTGTTAATATCATCTTCTGATATTTTCCCTTTGCCAGTTAAATTTTTTAATGCTTTTTGAATTCTTTCACTTAAATTTTCAAAAGCCATTGGGTTATTCTCCCCTCATTTGATTTAATAATTTTTTGATACTGCTTCTAGTTCGCTTAATTTTATTTTGCCCGGCAGATTGATAAATTTGAACTAATTCGGATTCAATCTTATTATAGTCCCTCTGCATATGGAGTTTTGCTTCGTATTTTTCTAATAACCTGCTCGACCGACGCAAATTATCATAGACGGCTTGCCGCGAAACCTTATGATTAGCGGCAATCTCACCTAAAGAATAATCGTTATAATAATAATCTTCAAAGTAAGCTTGCTGCCCCTTTGTCAAAAGCGTTCCGTAATATGCGTACAAATCGCCAAGTTTTTCATTTTTTTCAAGTTCATCCATTAAGTTTCACCTTGAACCAGTATAGCAAAAAAGCGGTTGGTTGACGATTAGCCAGCACCAATTTATTTGATAAAAAATCCAGCTAGAAATCTAGCTGGACATTTTGATAGCAACTGTTAATTAAAGGTTAGCATCCATATTAAAAGTTAACTTTGACATATTGATTGAATCGATCATCATTTGACCCCAAAGCTTTTCAGTCTTCGTACGTGTATAAGCAACAGTCTTTTGATTTTCTTTGGTAAGGTAATCGGTCAATTCTTTACCAGACTTGTTGCCAGCATTCTTAGTAATCTCAGCAACACAGGTACGGTAATACTGGTTAAGGTCAGTCAGATAAGTAATATCAAGTTGAACAAATTGTGGGTAATGGCTTTCAACCAAAGCAGCAAATGACTTGTAATACCACCAAGCGTCCTTCATGTTATATTCCATTGAAGTATTGTTATATGAAGGATCGGTATCATTCATGTTAGCAAAGAACGGAACGTATGGTGTGAATGCTGGGCCACCAATACATAGCCACATGATAGCAGCCTTATCTTCAGGAACGCCATTTCTAATTTGTAAGATATGTGAATTTTGAGTTCTGTTTAAACCAATTGGACGATAACGGTGCTTTTCTTCATCAGTACCCTTGCCAAATGGATCATATGGTGTGTCTTGGTAGTGACTGCCCAAGACAAATTCAACATCCTCTTTAGCAATCTTCTTGGAAGCTTTGCGAATGAATGGTAAATCACCATCTTGTGGGTCTTGTTCAATTTCAGGATTGAAGTACTTTTGACCGTACCAAACCCGGTTAGTGTTGTAATGTCGGTCTTGTTCAGTATAAGTACCGAAAATGTGCCGGAAGTTCCAGCCTTCATGATCAGTATTTAAGTGGTGTTCATCAACGAATTCACGAATACCGTCACTCCACATAAAGTTATCGGGATCATTGAAATCAACCTGTTCAATTGAAACCCGGTTAGCTGCAACGGCATAAGAATCATCTGGAATTCTTTGTGCTACCCAGTGGTGACCGGTAACAATTTCCATGTACCAGATATCATTCTTGTCGCTAAATAATACTGAGTTACCAGCTGGTGAACCATACCTAGCAATAAGTTTGCCCAAATATTTAACACCATCTTTAGCAGAATGAATATAAGGAAGGACAACGGTTTGCATACAATCCTCATCGAGGCCATCTTTAACAAGTGGGTCAAAGGCCAAAGCACGCTCATTGCCGTAAGTTGATTCAGTACATGACATAGCAACATTCTCTTGGTTAATACCACTTTCGTCATAATAACCACGGCGTTTATAGTCAACGTTAGGAACAGCAGACACAGCCTGTGCATTTTCTGGTAAATCCATCTTAAATTTATTCAACCATGACTTAATCTTACGTCCCTTTTCACCCTTAGCAGCTGGTTCAATAATGAATCTCTGCGGGGTAATTGGACTAAAGGTATCATCGTTACGGGCAATCATAGTTGAGCCGTCAATTGAGGCTTTTTTGCCAACTAAAACAGTTGTACAAGCGCTATATTCTTTCATAATTTTCTCCTTATAAAAAATACCTATCAAACTCACTTTAACACTAGACTAAGCCATGGAACAAGCCAATGGCATAACTAGCCGCATCAAAGTCAGCTAGATCGCCGGCTTTTTCACCTAAACCAACCAGCTTAACGGGCAGTTTCATCTCATTGCGGATTGCAAGCACAACCCCACCTTTAGACGAGCCGTCTAGCTTAGTCAACACTAAACCGGTCAGCTTAGTAGTTTTATCAAAATCTTTTGCTTGAAGCAGCGCATTTTGTCCGGTGGAGCCATCCAAAACAAGCAGGGTTTCAGTGGGTTGATCTGGCAATAGTTTCTTAATAGTTCGCTGGATCTTTTCCAATTCATTCATTAAATTCTTCTTGTTTTGAAGACGTCCAGCGGTATCTACTAAGAGGTAATCAGCTTTTTCTTTAATAGCACGTTGAGTTGCGTCATAAACAACTGAAGCCGGGTCTGCCTGAGCTTTTCCTGTGACTACCGGAACACCGACACGTTTGCCCCATGCTTCAAGTTGTTCAACGGCCCCAGCCCTAAAAGTATCAGCCGCAGCCAAAAGCACTGATTTGCCTTGATCCTTAAAGCGCTTGGCTAACTTACCAATTGTGGTAGTCTTACCTGCACCGTTAACACCAACAAAGAGGTAAACATTTGGTTTATCATCTGGACGATAAATTAACTTCTCATCCTCAGAATTACCGTTTTTGTCATACAAATCAACTAACTTTTGAACGATTACCTGCTTTAATTCATCTCGTGATTTAGCCTTTTTTAATTTAGCCTCATCGCGCAGTTCATCCGTTAATTCTTCAGCCGTCTCGTAGCCAACATCAGATTCAATCAATAATTCTTCTAAATCATCAAAAAAGTCCTCATCAACCGTTCTAAATTGAGCAAAGAATTTATTTAAACGAGCTCCAAAGCCTTTATTTGTCTTTTCAAGCCCTTTTTCATAAAGCTCAGTTTTATCTTGCTTTTCAGTCTTATCCTCTGATTCTGACTCAGAATTAGCTTCTGTTACTTGCTCATCATCTGTTTTAACAGAAGAATTTTGATCGGATTCCGCAGATTTATCTTCTGTTTTATTCTCCTTATTATCCGGATTATCTGCTTTTTCTTCAGTTTCAGATCCTTGTTTTTCTTTAGCTTGATCATCTTTATCTACACTTTTTTCACCAAAAAGTGATTTTTTGATTTTATCAAATAAACCCAATCTTACTTCACCTCATTTTTATTCTTTATCTCTTTTAATGATACTGAAAGAACTTGCGACACACCAGATTCTTGCATGACCACACCATAGAGCTGATCCGCCTGTTCCATCGTTCCCCGCCTATGCGTAATTACGATAAATTGCGTATGCATATCATATTTCTTCAAAAATTGTGCAAAACGGGTAACGTTCGCGTCATCCAGGGCTGCTTCAACTTCATCGAGTACACAAAATGGGACTGGCTTCACTTTCAGCATTGCAAAAAGCAGCGTAATTGCTGTTAAAGCACGCTCCCCACCGGAAAGTAAACTTAAGCGCTGCAGCTTTTTACCAGGCGGTTGAGCGATAATTTCAATCCCCGTATTGAGCATATCATCTGGATCCGTTAAAACAAGTTTGGCATTCCCACCGCCGAAAACAACTGGGAACAGCTCAGTAAAACTCTTCGCAACTGCAGCGAAAGTTTTACTGAAACGCGTTTTAACTTCATTATCAAGCTCAACCATAGATCTTTTCAGGTTATCTCGTGCCTTAAGTAAGTCATTTTGCTGACCATTTAAAAAATCGTACCGTTTTTTAACGTCATCATATTCGCCGATAGACTTCAAGTTAACCGGACCAATATCCGCAATCGACATGCGGTGCAGCTTAACACTCTTCTTCAGTTTTTTACGATTATCTTCGTCATTCTTCCCTTCAGCCTGTGACAAAGCGGCTTCATAGGTTAATGAATAATCGGAACTAAGTGTATCAAGCCGTTGGTTGATCGCGCTAGAATACTTAGTTATCTGAACAGAAAAATCTTCTTGTTCAACTGCCGCATCCTTGCGTAAATCATAATTTCGACTGGCAACTTGGTCCAGTTGGTTAATCTTTGCATCAAACTGCCCTAGCTTAGAACTAAGCTCATTTAACTTTTTCTGTAAAGAATCCCGCTTATCAGCAAGTTGTGTTTTTTCTTTCCGTAAATCAGCTTTTTTCTGAGAAGAAATTTCGCCACTATGATTAATGGTAGATAATTTAGCATTTAAATTATTAATTTGATCTTTATTATCTTGAAGTTTCTTTTCTCTTTCCTGCTTTTGGTTAAGCAGGTTTTCCAATTTATTAGAATAAACGGCAATTTTAGGATCTAAATCTGACAATTTAGCCTGTACTTTTTTATTTAAGGAAGTAAAGTTTTGAATCCTTTCTTGAACTTCTTTAATGTTGCTTTTTTGTTCTGTACCCTTCTTAGCAAGCTCATCTTTTTTATTTTCAGCTTCAGAAATTTGCTTCTTAAGCTTAAGTATTTGTTGCTCTCTTTCTTGCTTATGAGATTCAAATAACTTATTAGCGTCGCTGAGACGCTTAACCTCTTTTTCCTGATTCTGATAAGAAAGAACTGCTTCTCCTAAATTTTGGTTAATTTTTTGAATATTTTTATTGACTTTGCTTAATTTAGCGGAAAGGTTATCATCTTTGTCGACTAAAGTATTTAAGTTAGCCTGATCCTCACTTAATTGTGACTTTAATTGCTTAATCTGTTTCTTAAGCTGGGTAATTTCAGCTGCAGTTTGCAGAGGAGAATTATTTCTTTGGTTACGCACACCACCAGTCATTGAACCACCTGGAGAAATCACATCCCCATCCATGGTTACGATCCGATAGCGCCCGATTCTGCGTGAAATCTGCAGAGCATTATCAATTGTATCAACAATAATGGTGCTTCCAAGCAAATAAGTTATGGCTGCACTAATATCCTGCTTAGCCTCACTACTTACCAGATCGCTGGCAATTCCCTTAAAACCTTTAAAGGATTTCAACGTAATCACCGTTGAGCGCGGAATCCGATACTGCCTTAAACCATCCAGTGGCAAAAAGGTTGCCCGGCCTGCATGGTTCCTTTTCAGCCGATTAATTGCGTCCCTTGCACGACCACGTGACTCAGTAACTAAATCCTGAACACCACCGCCTAGTGCTGTAGTCATTGCAGCTTCAAGCTCTATTGGAAAAGTAATAAGCTCTCCCACAGCTCCAATAACTCCAGGATATTCATCTAAATTATTTAAAACGTTTCTAACACCGTAATAATAGCCTTCGTGACGCTTACGGATATTTTCAAGGGCGTTATAGCGGGCACTAATCTGCTGCAAGTGATTCCTGCCTTGCGCAACCGTCTGCCGTAAATGATTTAAATCAGCTTGAGCTTTCTCATGCTTATCCTTTAATTCGGACAGTTCAGCCCGTTCCTTTTTACGTTTAGCAGTTAAAGTTTTGCCTTGCACACTTAATTGTTCCAGATTAGCAGAAGCTTTTTGCAGCTGCTGGGCAACATCATTATTCTGATAACTACTGTCATCTTGGGTCCGTTTCAATTCAGACTTTAAATAGACAATTTGATTATTATTAGAGGTCTGATCTTGCAACAATTGAATATAGTCATTACGCAAGTCCTCTAACTTTTTATTTAATTGGTCTGGATCTTCATTCAGTTGAGTAACTAATTTATTCTTCTGCCTCTTGAGCTCATCCTGCTTTTGCTGTAAATCCTGTTCTTTCTGATTAAAAGCAGTTAATTCGTCTTGAACGGTTTTAATTTGCTTCTTTAATTCTGCTAATTCATCCCGATACTCGGTTTTAGTTGCTTCATCAAACTGCTTTGACTGCTCAGCTACCTGCAGATTGGTATTCAATTCAGACAGCTTTTTTGTCAAAGCCAGCAAGTCATTTTGGATTGTATCCCGTTGTTCGCCTAATTGCTTGTATTCTGCCCTTTTAGCAACAACGGCACTTTTTGATTCCTTAACCTCACTATCAAGTTTTGACAAAAGAACCTGATTCTTATCAGCCTTTGCCTGAACAGCTTCTTTTTTATGATTCAGATCTTCAATTTCAAAAGCAAGCAGGGTCTTTAATTTTTGGTCAAGACCCGACTTTTGAAACTTATATTCTTTTGCTAAAGAACTCTGCTCATGTAAAGGTTCAATCCTTTTTTCTAATTCTTTAACTAAGTCATTAATTCTAACTAAATTATCGTTAGTCTTATCAAGTTGACCCTCAGCCGCCTCTTTTTGCTTCTTAAAATGCAATACGCCGGCTGCTTCTTCAAAGAGGCTACGCCGGTCTTCTGGACGTGAATTCAGAATTTGATCCACTCGTCCCTGCGAAATTATTGCCAAACTATTCTGAGAAATTCCTGAATCTAAGAAAAGGGCACGCACGTCACGTAAACGAACGGTTTGCTTATTAATCAAGTACTCACTGTCACCAGAACGTAGAATTTGTCTGCTTATTGCTACTTGATCACTATCGCAACTTAATTCGCGCTTTTTATTATCAAAAATCATGGTAACTTCGGCGCGGTTGGCGGGCTTGCGAAATTCACTACCAGCAAAAATAACGTCTTTCATGTTAGAACCACGAAGTGATTTAGCACTTGATTCTCCCATTACCCAACGAATAGCCTCAGTAATATTACTTTTACCACTACCATTAGGACCGACAATTCCGGTGATTCCGGTATTAAAATGAATAGTTGTTTTTTCAGCGAATGATTTGAAACCATCAATGACTAATTCTCTTAATGGCACACACCCACCTCCTAATCGAGTTTATCTAAGGCCGCTTTAGCTGCTTGTTGTTCAGCCGCTTTTTTATTATGTCCTTCTCCTTTAGATTCAACCTTGTGGTTTATTTTTAATTCAACTACAAACTTGGAAGGAAGTTGCGATTCACTAACAACGTTATATTCAATTGCTACTGGGCCACCTTGCTGCAGAAATTCCTGGAGGTCAGTCTTGTAATCTCTGGAGGCATCAAATTCTCCCTCATCAATTTGCGGATAAACGGTTAAATGTAGAAAATGCTGAACAGAACTCATTCCCTGGTCTAAGAAAAGGGCGCCGTTAAAAGCTTCAAAAACATCTTCTAGCAAAGTTTTTCTGGAACGTGCCCCAGCCTTTTCTTCACCGTGGCCTAAATTAATTTCATTTTGAAAGCCACACTGAAAGGCAAACTTTGAGAATCCCGCGGTATCAACTATATTTGACCTTAAACGGGTTAATTGCCCTTCATTTAATTTGTTAAAATGCCGGTACAAATAATCTGAAACAGCCAATTCAAGGACGGCATCCCCCAAAAATTCCAATTTTTCATAATCGCGAATTCCATCGTGTGGATGTTCATTTGAATAAGAAGAGTGGGTAAATGCTTCTTCTAATAACTTTTCATTATGAAATTTAACTCCATATTTTGTATCTAATTTTTTAATAAATTTTGTACTAACCATCTTCACTGCCCTCTCACAACTATTAATTATAACAGTTTTAAGCCTATAAAATGATAGCAAAAAAGACCACTTCCATAAAGAAGTAGCCTCTTTCACTTTAAAAATTTAATTTATTTAACATAACCAACTTGGTACCATAATTGGTTTCCGTTGTTGTTCTTTGACGGTTTGGTTGAATAACCAGTCAGTTTACTATTAACCGCGGAAATGCTGTAAGCATTATCTGTAGGAATAACGTAGGCTTGGTCAAACATATATTGCTGCCATTCATGGAATTTCTGGACACGGTATTTATGGTTAAATGCTTTTTGTGAATCAATTTCATTAAGTAACTTAGTATTTTCTGGAGTTACAAAACGTTCATAGTTTGATGGAGTACTTTCATCATACATATTTTTTGGTGAAGGTTCACTGGCTAAAGTCCACCCTGCATCAAACATATCTACAGACGGATCATCATGTTGAACCTTATCATAGAAAGAATTAGGTTCAGTTAGACGACCACCTGTTAACTTAACGTTCAGACCGATTTTATGCCACTGTTGAATATAATTTTGAACAATTGGTTCTTGCGTAGAATCACCTGTCATAGCCATGAAATGAATTGTTAATGGCTTACCATTTGGTTGTACACGCCATTTACCCTTCTTCTTGTAACCTGCTTTATCCAAAATTTGGTTAGCTTTCTTAAGGTCATAATGATAACCTTTAACATCCTTATTAAAGTAATCACCAAATCCTTCTGGAATTAATGTTGGTACTTGGAAACTTAAACCTTGTGTGTAACGTTTATCAACTGCATCGACGTTCATGGCATAACCTATAGCTTGACGCAATGGTTTACTATTCATCTTTGCATTCTTATTCATCACATTCTTACCTTTGGCAGTATTCCACTTACCAACTTTAAAGCCAAGGTAATAATACTGTAAAGGTATTTGACCAATAAAATCAACACCCTTTGTACCTTTCACTTGGTTCCACTGTGAGTTTACCACCTGTGCAACATCAAATTTATGACTCTTAATTGCCTGTGAAGCTGAATTTTGAGACACAACCTGAATAACAATTTTATTCAATTTTGGTCTACCACGCCAATAATATTTATTTGGAACCCAGGTTACAGATTGGCCTCGAACTAATTTTTGTACTTTAAATGGTCCATAATACAAAGGCCTCTTCCTGATTTGGTCAGAGGATTGTAATTTATTAAATGGTACGTTCTTTAAATAATGATATGGTGCAGCATCTTCAGAGAAGTAACCATTACCACTATAATACATCCCTGGTTTTAATTGCTTATAATGAAGGACAATTGTTCTACCATTTTCACCATCAGGCATTTCAATTCCTGAAATAGTCTTAGCTTTACCTTCATGGTATTCTTTCATACCATTAATATCTTCAAATTTGCTATTGTATCTTTGAGAAGCAGTCTTCTTATTAGCCAAAATTTCATAAGAATATTCTAAGTCTTTAGCATTTACTTGCTTACCATCAGACCACTTAACACCTTTTTTCATAGTAATAGTAGCAGTCTTGGCATTCTGATTTAATTTTAAGGTAGCAGAACCTTTATCATTGATTTTATAGTGATTATCAGTATCAAACAAAGATTCTTCACCAGGTTCAGCAACGCTTGAATCAACAGCTGTGGTTGCTAACTCATCAGAAAAAATACCGGTAAATGGTGTATCTGTCTCAAGGGATACCTTAACTGTACCACCCTGTTTGGTAGCTTTCTTTGGGGTTGCGGTTGGAAAATTCTTTTTAGTATTTACGTTAGTATTACCACTTTTACTACATGCTACTAAAGCTAGTGCAGCCGCAGTAACAACTCCTATCGTTATAACAAATTATACTTTATTAATACAAATCATTAGTTAAATAGTATCATAATAAGTTAGTGAATCAACATTCTTTATTAAAAACAAATTAATTCTTTACATTTTCTTGATTCAAAATCAAAATTCAAAATAAATAAAATCTAAACAAGAAAACTGTAACATAGGGGAAATTCAAAATAATAGAAATTATACTTACTTATTTGTTCGTTCAAAGATTTTTATATATTTTTAATCTTAACTGTCTATTACACAAAAATATCTTTACTTAATAATTAAGTAAAGATACCCTTCAAACTTTTATTTAGTATAACCAACTTGATACCAAAGCGGATGATTATTATTTTCCTGCGAAGGTTTAGTTGAATATCCAGTTATTTTATTATTAATAGCCTTTACGTCATACGAATTATAAAGTGGGATTACGAAAGCTTCATTAAATATATATCGTTGCCATTCATGGAATTTTTGAACACGATATTTGTGATTGAATGCTTTTTGTGAATCCATTTCGTTAAGCAGTTTGTTGTTCTCTGGAGTAACAAAACGTTCATAATTCATTGGTGCTTTTTCACCATATAGGCCTCCTTGCGATGGTTCATTTGAAAGTGACCAAGCTGCTATATACATATCAATCGATGGATCATCATGCTGAACCTTATCATAGAAGGAATTAAATTCAGTTAAACGACCACCCGTTAATTTAACGTTTAAACCGATCTTATGCCATTGCTGAATATAATTTTGGAAAATTGGTTCCTGAGTTGAATCACCAGACATCGCTGCCAAATGAATAGTTAGCGGCTTGCCATCAGGTTGAACACGCCATTTACCTTTTTTCTTATAACCAGCCTTATCCAAAATCGAATTAGCTTTCTTAAGATTATAACGATAACCCGTAACATTTTTATCAAAGTAATCACCAAACTGTTCTGGGATTAAAGTTGGTACTTGAAAGCTCAAGCCTTGAGTATAACGCTTTTCTACAGCATCAACATTCATTGCATAACCTATAGCTTGACGCAGAGACTTATTAGCCATCTTGGATTTAGAATTCATTACATTTTTACCCTTAGCAGAATCCCATTTACCTACCTTAAAGCCAAGATAGGAATAAGACAATGGTATATCGGCGATAAAATTAACATTTTTAGTCCCTTTAACTTGATTCCACTGCGAATTAATTACAGTGGCAACATCAAATTTGTGGCTTTTAATTGCCTGTGAAGTTGAATTAGGTGAAACAACTTGATAGATAATTTTGTTTAATTTTGGTCTACCACGCCAGTAATATTTATTAGGAACCCAAGTTACAGATTGTCCACGAGTCATCTTTTGGACTCTAAATGCTCCAAAGTATAAAGGGTTTTTCCTAATTTGATCAGAAGATTGCAATTTACTGAGTGGAATATCTTTTAAATAATGATATGGTTCCGCCCATTCCCAGAAATAATTATTACCAGTGTAGTACATACCTGGCTTTAATTGTTTAAAATGAATAATAAGTGTACGCCCATTTTCACCATCAGGCATTTCAAGACCTGAAATGGTTTTAGCCTTACCTTCATGATATTCCTTCATACCATTAATCAGTTCAAATTGACTACTGTAATTGGGAGAATTTGTTTTCTTATTACCCAAAATCTCATATGCGTATTCCAAATCCTTGGCAACTACTTGTTTGCCATCTGACCATTTAACTCCCTTTTTAACCGTTATGGTAGCTGTGCTAGCCTTACGATCAAGTTTTAAGGTAGCTGGGCCCTTATTATTAATCTTATAATGATCATTAGTATCAAATAACTCTTCATCACCTGGTGAAGCAACATCGGCATCAAATTGAGAACCTTTTAATTCCTCTGAAAAAATACCAGTAAATGGAGTATCTGTTTCAACAGCTACATTTAGCGTGCCACCCTGCTTAGAAACCTTCTTGGGTGTTGCAGCGGGAAAATCTTTTTTTGTTGTATTAGCATTATTATTTTTACCACAAGCTACTAGTGCCAAGGTAGCCGTGGTAATAATACCTATTGAACCAAGAATTTTTGTTGCTTTCATATCATTGTTCCTCCTATTCATTGGAATGAACCATATCAAGGTTCTTAAAATAAGTTGATAAATAGATATTAGCATACAAAATTAAAAAAGCAATAGTTTTATTAAAATAAAATTAAATTTATTTGATATTTTCTATTATTTTTCTTAAATTATGCAAAAAAAGACTCTATCTTTTTGGATAGAGTCATTTGCAGTAAATTTATTATTATTTAATTTTCACGCTGTCTTGCATCCCCTGCTCGTTGCAAAGCACGACCAACATAATTAATACTCAAGGAAATAGTTAGTAATAAAATCGTAGCTGGCAGCCATAACCATGATCGACTGATAACGTTAACCGGATCATTAGCAAATCCAATCAAAGTACCAAGTGATGGCGTTGTTGTTGGCAGACCATAACCAATAAAGGATAATGTTGTTTCAATACCAATATTCCCGGCAACAGTTATAACAACATCAATAATAATCATTGATGTAATGTTGGGTAAAACTTCACGGAACATAATTTGTAAGTCTGATGATCCAGATGTTTTAGAAGCCAAAACATAATCACGACCACGCTGAGACAAAACAAATGAACGGTAATACCGCACTGTCGTTGTCCAGCCAAACATTGAGATCAAAAATACCAGTGTCACAGCATTATAATTAGGAATAACTGTAGTCAAAACAATAATAATTGGTAATTCTGGTAAGATTTGGATAAAGTCAACAATTCTCATAATAATTGAATCGACTATTCCACCATAATAACCAGCAACTAGACCTATTACTAATCCGACCGTCTCAGTAATCACGGTTACTGAAAGTCCAATTAAAATAGAATTACGGCCACCCATCATTAACAGTTTAAGAATGTCACGGCCACCGTCATCAGTTCCTAACAGGTGTCCAGCTTCACCCCAGCCATAATAGGCGTCGGCAATATTTATTTCTGTAATTTGACCTTTATTCAAGAATAGGGATCCACCAAAGGTGAATAACAAAATTAGAATGATCAAGAACAAGGCAAACCTAGCAACTTTATCACGCCAAATTTCGCGCATTGCAACCTTAAAACCAGAAGGTGGAAGAGAAACTTCAGGCTTTTTACTTTTTATATTTTGCTTTTCAGTATTTGCTTTCTTATTAGCCATTATATTCTCCTCCCTTACTTAATTCTGATCCGTGGATCAATAATACTCATAATGATATCCGATAATAAGTTACCTAATAATGTCAAAATACCAAATATAAGAATCAAGGCGGTCAGGGTAGTATAATCACGCTGTGAAATTGAGTCTAGGAATAGTTTACCCATACCTGGATAACTAAATACAGATTCAATAATCATTGAACCACTAAGCAATCTGGTAATTGTTGTCCCTAACGAAGCAGCAATCGGTAAGAGCGAATTCCTTAAAATATGTTTATGAAAAACGACATCCTCAGGAACACCTTTACTACGAGCAGTCCGAACATAATCTTCAACCTTGTTATCTACAATTCCAGTTCGTAAATATTGAACAATAGAAGTTGTAGTAATCAAAGAATATAAAATTGCAGGCAAAATCATATGATAAAAGCGGCTTCCTATAACACCCCAAACTCCTGCTGCATTTGCTGAAACAGAACCTGAAATTGGGAACCAGCCTAATACAAATCCGAATAACCAAAGTCCTAAGATATAAAATACAAATCCAGGCACTGCGAGAGTGAAATAAGTAAAGATTTGAACAGCTTGATCTTGCCACTGATCTTGGTAACGACCAGCTGCAATTCCTA